>Ga0105250_10001197_pt1 | contig 14488 bp, 5 predicted proteins | sample KBSS54metaG_FD_80425 | JGI IMG/M metagenome (GOLD analysis project Ga0105250, IMG submission 80425) | Switchgrass rhizosphere microbial communities from Kellogg Biological Station, Michigan, USA - KBS S5-4 metaG | ecosystem: Host-associated > Plants > Roots > Rhizosphere > Soil | place...
AAGCCACGTCACCACTAAGATCCGGCCTATGGACAACCCCATAGGCAACCGCCCCCTGATGTTGCGCTACTTCCTGCTGGCCGTCGGCTGGCTCAGCGTGGCATTGGGGGTGATCGGGATTTTCCTGCCCGTCCTGCCCACCACCCCTTTCCTTCTGCTCGCCGCAGCCTGCTTCGCGCGCAGCTCTCCGCGCTTCTATCAATGGCTGGTCGAGCATCCACGACTCGGGCCATGGATCCGCGATTACCTCGATGGCAACGGCATTCCGCTCAAGGGCAAGGTCTACGCGATCGGGCTGATGTGGGCGAGCATTCTGTTCTCGTGTTACCTGGTACCACTGCCGTGGGCGCGGGGGTTCATGCTGACCAGTGCGGTGTTGGTGACGGTTTATATCGTGCGGCAAAAGACACTTCGCAAGCCTTGAACGCCGCTGAATGGCGAGCGGAAAACGGCGCCTGGTTGATACCACTCGTCTGATTCCCATGCGCACCTGTCAGATCTGACAGGTGCGCAAATCGATCTACACAGGTTCAATCACTCCATCAACCGACTGGAGTGCATTTCCATGTTCGCCAACGCCCCCGAGCCTGAAAGCGCTCTGATCCTCACTGAGCCTGACTTCAGCGGTCGTCGCCACGCGACGCCTGAATTCCCTTCAAGAGGACTTGCCTGATGCCTTCTCACAAGAATTTCCGCTTCCCTGCCCTCACGGAAAGCAACGCAACACTGGCACTGCGTCCCCTGCTGATTCCAGGAATGCACGAGCCGGTGCAGGATGGCGATGGCGGTATCAATATCCAGACCGCCACCAGCGACCCTAAAGGCTTGCAGTGTGTCATCAATCCTTATGGGCACCCCATGAGCGAGGGTGACAAACTCGAGATTCATTGCAACGGCACGAAAGTGTGCGAACTATTCGTCGAGGCCGACGAAGTCAACCAACGGGTGTTCTTCCATCTACCGACGCCTACAGAATCGGGGTGGCTTGAAAACTGCCACTATGTGCTGACCCGCGTGGGCACAACTGTACCCGACCCGCCCTCGGCGGCCTTGCGGATATGGGTCAAGCTTTACAAGCCGGGAAATCGTGACAAAGAACCGCATTTGCCCGATGGCCACTCAGAGCTGAACATCGTGCAACTGCCGCCCGAACTGGTCGAACAGGGCGTGATAGACGCCGAATGGGCCAAAAAAGGTGTGCTGGCCACAATCCCTCATTATGTGTTTTGCACGCGCAACGATCAGGTGCGTTTGCAGCTGGGCGACTACTGGCTTGCTGCGCACCGCATCACGCAGGCGCAAGCCGACGGCCTGCAACCGATCCAGATCCTCATTGATCAGGACGCCATTCTCGGCGCCGGAGACGGTCTCAAACGGGAAATCAAATTCTTCGCCAATGACGAGATTTGGAACTGGGCCGACCGCCACTCCAAACGCACCTACATCGACGTGGATGCGGGCGGCTGGCGCTTGGAGGCCCCCATCATCAAGGAAGCCGTCAACGGCGTCATTACCATCAGGAATTTGAACAAACTGCCGGTGACGATCCAGATCCCTGTCAGCGGCCCGGACTTCGCTGTGGGCGACAGCGTGAAAATGACCTTCATCGGCACGCCGTCAAATAACGCTGAGCCGATCATCTGCAGAGAAACCCGCGTCATTGACAACGTCCCCTCGGTGATGGAAATCCCGGTGCCCTATGCGTTGATCAGGGCCATCGCCCAGGGTCGCGCCGATGCGTCGTATATCCTCTACAAAAAGGCCGGTGGCGACCCGCTGTCTTCCAAGCGCGCCTTTGCCGATGTAGTCGGCGACGTCAACATCCTCCCCGAGCCGATTATTCGAGAATTGATAGGCGATACCCTCGAACCGGACGAGCTTTACGCCACTGTCGACGTGCGCTACGACATGAAAAATGGCGACTTGATCTGTCTGAGATGGACCGGCATCAAGTCCAATGCCGATGACTATCTGCATGAAGTTCCGCATATCGTCAGCGCCAACGAAGCCAAGGAAGGCCTGGTCACGTTCTACATCGATGCCGAGCACATCATTGTGCTTGATAAAGGCAGGCTCGACGTTTACTACGTGGTCGCGAACGATGCACCCGGCCTCCTCGACATCCGGGAATCCGAACGGCTGCTGGCCAAGGTCGATAAGATCCGGGCGACGCTGCCCAAACCTGTCGTCGAGGAGGCCGATCCGCCGGATGTACTGGATCCGTCGAAGGTGTTCGATATTGTCCATGTACTGATCGCCGCAGCGAAGACCCTCAAGGATGATGTACTGACTTATTACTGGCGCAGTCTCAATCCTTTTGCCAGTACCAGCGACTGGCTGCCCATCACCACAGTAACCGCTGGTAAACCGGTACGTTTTCGGGTGGATGCAGAGTTTGTGACGGCCAACATCGGCCATTACGTGAAAGTGCGCTACACGGTATTGCGTGCCTCGAACACACGGTACGAGTACTCGGCCACACTTGATTTGCTCATAGGGGAACTGGTCGGTGAGTTACCGCCGCCGGAGGTGATACAGGCCCCTGACAAGACGCTCAACCCAATGGATGGGTTGAACGGCGTAGACATCAACGCCAGTTACTCCAGCATGAACCCGGACCGGGACATGCTCCGTTTAAAGTGGTTGGGAACGCCCGGCGCGGGCACCTCCGATGATCTGGAGTTGCCGGGCAGCCCCACAGGCACCGTTCAATTCCATTTACCCCATTCGGTGGTCGGCGCCAATATTGGTAGAAGAGTGTCAGTTGAATATGAAGTAACGCGATACACCATCACAACGCCTTCGCAAATGCTGGACTTGTATGTTTCAGACTTCCAGGACCCCGAAAACGAACTGCCCCACCCGCATGTGCCTCAGGCACAGAACAACATCCTGGATCTGATGACCTTCAGCGGCGATGCCAAAGCTGTCCTCGCTATATGGCCCTACATTGCACTGAAACAGCGCCTCTGGTTCTACCTGACAGGACAAACAAGTTCAGGCGCGTCCCATACGGTCCCGCTGATCCGCGGTGAGGAAATAACCCCGACCCAAGTCAGCAGCGGACTCAACGAAAGCTTGCTCAGAAGCGAACTGATGAAACTGGGCCACTCCACGCCCGCCAATGTGATTTGCAAAGTGGCATTCGATGGCAGTGAAGAGGAGAACACTGCCTGCGTATTCCCACAGCTGCCCTTGACCATCAGAACCCGCTACGACTACGTGCAACCGGTCATCACCGGTGTGACGGATTCACGGGGCGAGGTGGCAGAGGACGGCAAAACCCGCGATGAAAAGGTCACCGTCACCGGCACGGCCACCCGGGGCGAATCGGTCGAGCTGTTCGATAATGTGACGATATCAATGGGCACCGCGCTGGTGGGAGCCGACAGTATCTGGCGCCGCGAGATCGGTCCATTGACCGAGAAACCCTACAACATCACCGCCAAGGCCCTGTATGACGCCGACCCGGTGTCCAGCCAGCCCAGAACGTTCACCGTCAAATTCGCCCAGACGCCGGAAATTCTCTCGGTTACTGACTCGCGAGGAACCGTCGCTGAAGGGGCGACCACCTATGACAACAGCGTCCTGGTGGCTGGCAGCGCGACGCCAAACCTGCAGATTCAGTTACAGGAGAATAATCAGCCAGGCCCAACCCTTGATGTCGATGACAAGGGCAACTGGAACCACCGCTTCAACAATCTCAAAGTGCAGCCCTACAGCATCGTTGCCAAGGCTTTATACGATATCGATCCCGCGCTGAGCCCGCCGCGAACATTCAACGTGGCACAAGCGGTTACGCCGACGATTTCCAGGGTCAGTGATATCCGCGGTGAAATCGCCCTCAATGGCACCACTTACTACCGAACCGTCACCCTGACGGGCAAGGCCAGTCCGAATGAAAAGATTATTCTGCGCAACGCCGACACGGCCATCGATACGATAGATGTCACCGGCAGCGGCGATTGGCAATACGTTTTCAATAACCTGAGCCCGTCGACCACTTACCGCCTCACCGCGCTGGGCGACTATGGCAGCAATCCAGAGTCCAGCCCGCCCAGAGTCTTTTCTGTTGCAGCCTTTGTTTCACCGACGATTACCACGGTCACAGACTCGGTCGGCGCGGTGGGGCCGAATGAAACGACTTATGACAACGCGGTCACCGTCAAAGGCGAAGCCACCCCGCGCGAGCAGATCCAGATGTACAACAAAGGCACTGCCGTCGGTTCGCCGGTCAACGTCAATGCCGATAAACAATGGACGGCGTCTGTCACTGGTTTGACGATCGGCGACCAAAGCCTCAAGGCCCGGGCCTTGTATGCCGCGGTTCCGGTGGAAAGCCCGGCGCGAGACTTCAAAGTCGCCGCGCACATCGCGCCGACGTTGACGTCTGTGCATGACGGCATCAGTGAAATCGGCAATGGCGGGCAAACCAAAAGCACTTCGGTAACCCTGCGCGGTATGGTCACCCCGAATCGTCAGGTCCAGATTTACGATAACAACAACCCAAGGCACACGGTGACTGCCGTGGGTAGCGCCTGGAACACTACCTTGTCGGTGGGTTTGGGTGGGCATTCGCTGAGAGTAAAAGCGTTGAGTACCGGGCAGGATTCAAATACGCGGACCTTCACTGTGATCTCGCCGATTCCGCCGTTGAATTTCAATACGGCCAGCGTGACATTGAGTGGCAGGTGTTACCTCATTACCAGCTGGGCTGCATATCCAAATTTTGGTCCGGGCACATATGTACAGCACACGGCAAACGGCGGCGTCCCCCCCTATCGTTACTCGTCGAGTAACAACAATGTCGCTGCAGTAGAAGTCGGTTCAGGGTTGGTGACTGTCAGAGGTAATGGGGTCGCAACGATCACTGTCACTGACAACGCAAGCCAGTCCAAGGGCTACAACGTTCATGTCACAGGGGTGAAATTCCTTGTGGGACTGGACGGTGGAAACTGGAACACGATCAGAGACAGGGCAGCAGCCCGAGGAAAGCGATTGCCGTCAATGGGTGAGTTGCGGGAAATCCATAACGCCTGGATTGGCCGTTGGCCGATGGAGAACTATTTGTACTGGGCCGCTGACTCCGCAGGTGGTTGGCCAGCTCGGTACTGGTTAAAAAATCTGGTCAATGGTGAAGAAGGGCACGTCCAGTACTACGGATCTGGCCTGGGAGTTGGCATTGACCCTTAGAAATGAAAAGCGCCTCACAAATCGTGAGGCGCATTCATCAGGGAGCACCCTGATGGCTTTTTTACCAAAAGTACCGCAACCCCAGATTCACCCCGTAAGGCTGTTCAATATGCTTCCCCTTGGCATAATCCAGGTCGAAATGCATCTGCCACCGCTGGGACATCGCCACCGCCACCCCCGCACCAAACTCGGCCCGGGAACCTGACAGGTCATTATTGAACACGTTGTTGTTGACCTTCACTTCGTTGTTCGACGCGAACTCATGAGCAACCGCCGCGCGCACATAAGGCTGGGCGACTGCGCCGTTAGCGAAACCGAAGTTACGCCCGAATGTAGCACCGGCCTTGCCGAGCAGTGAGCGCATGCGATCACCGTCGGCGTCCATGTCGTTGTCCAGCGTGTAGTGTTTGCCCTGGATCTGCACGGCCGACAGTTGCGCGGACGGTTCGACGAAGTAGCCGTTCGCCAGTTTGATATGCCGACCGAACTCGGCGGAACCGCCTACACCCCAGTTGTCGTAATCACCTTTGGTGCGGCTGCCGTCGCTCAGGTTGACCTTGGACTCGTTGCGAAAGCGGTTGTACTTGAGCACGCCGTCAAAGTAATAACCGGTATCACTGTCGAGCCAGGTGACATAAGGCCCGACGTAGTAACTTTTCACCGTTCCCGACGTACCGCGATTGAGGTCCAGATCGGACTCGCTCGTGCCGGCGAGCACCCCGACCAGCACCTGGCTTTCGCCTACCCGGGCATCGGCGCCAAGGGACAAACCCTGTTGCGTCTGCTGATAACCCACGCCCGAGCCATCGGCAACGTTGTACTTGTTGCCGTAGGTGCGGATCCAGCCGCCGGCCTGGCCACCGTTGAAACGCAATTCGCCCATGCGGCTGCGCAACGAACTCAACTCGCCGTACCACACGGTCGGGGCGGTGTTGAACAAGGCCAGTACCGAGCGCGCGCCGGGGCTGATGACTTCGGTGGTCGGGTCGAGAAACCACTCCTTCGCGCCTCCCTCGATTTCCCGACTGGCCAGGCCGTAGGACCATGTGCCGACATCCACTCTCTGATCGCCGGCCAGCGCAAAATTCGCTCCATCGGTTGTGCCAGTACGCACCAGCGTCAATTGCTGAGGCGACGCCGCATCCAGCCCCGAAGCCTGCACAGCGAGATCGAACTGCCCCTCTGATTGACCAAGGACATTGAGGAAATCACTCTGCCCGTTGGCAAAATCACCTTTCATCTCAAACGTGCCGGTACCGGCGAGTGAGCCGACCGTCAGTTCAAAGTACGTCGCGGGTGCCTGCGCTGCGCCGAAAATAACCCGACCGCCCTCCAGGCGCATTGCGCCAACAAAGTCATCGCCAGTCAGGGTCCAGTTTGAATTGTCATTGATGTTGACGCTGGCGACCTTGTCCAGGCGACCGGTGAATTGCGACTGGTTCTGCAGGGTGACGTTGGCCGTCGAGCCGTCCTCAACCAGCATGTCTCCGGTCATATGGCCTCGGTCGAAAATGAAATCAGCCGTGCTGGCACCCGTCACTGAAAAGTTGCCAATCAACGTACTATTGCCAACCTTTACAGCGGCGGTCGAAGCCTCTTGAACCGCCAGCAATTGATTAGCGCTACCTTGCAAAGTGGAGTTGTTCAGCACCTCGATGATGACGTTTGCACCACCGGCAACCTCTATCGCCGGCCCATTGCGCCCCTCTACACTGGCACCGTCCAGTACCAGCGTATTGCTGCCTGAAACGGACGAGTCATTGACCATCCGCACACCCGCCCGGTCGCCGCTGATACGAGTACCGTCTGTAGCGTGCACTTCACCGCCGATCATATTCAGGCCGACACTGCCCGCGGCCTGTCCCGTCACTTCACTGTCGATCAGTGTCAGGTTGCTTAACGCGGTTATCTGTATCCCGGCTTCGCCCCCCCTGAATTGACTGTCAGTCGCGGTGACAGTCGACCCTTGCGTCGAAGAGAAAGACCGATTGACCATCATTGCTATCGAGTCGCTGGTGACATCGGCCTGCACAAGATTGCCTCGACTGGCCGTGATGGAAATCCCCTCAATGCCACTTTCAGCATTCACCGTGGCGCCATTGATGTTCAGCGTCGATCCGGAAATCACATTCAGGGTATGAGTCATGGCCTGGGCAAGATTCAGTACTCCGTTATTGCGCACCAGGTAATCAGTGGGCGGCACTGTCGAGTCCACATCCAGCGTACTGTTATCGACGATGACCGCGAACGCAGGTGACCCCAACATAAAAAATGCCGGTATCGCTACCAGCATTCGAAAGCTTCCGCTGGAAGCGATTCTGCAGAATGAAAAGACTTCAGGTTTCATGATTGACTATCCTTCGATTAATTAACTCCGGCAAATTTGTTTACCCGCCAGACAATTCAGCGTCGAACGATACCGATTGCCACAACCCAACCAACGTAGGATTTTTCTGAAGTTCACAGGGTAAAAGTCCTTAAAAAAATAGTAACCATTTCCACTGGTTACTCGTTACATATTTAAAAAGGAAGGTACATGCAGTACCTTCCCTTGCGACTTCAGCACCTTCTTAAGGCAGGGGGCATGAACCACCCGCCGGATCAACCATATAAACCCTTACCACATGTTCTGCAGACGGTGTGTCGCGCCCATTAATAACAGCCAAGTAGCTTATGCCTCCCCACGCGTTTTCCGTGGTCAGGATCGCCGGATCATAGGGAATCTTTACAATGAATCCGGCGGTTGCTTCCTGACTGGAGGGGGTGTAGGTAACTTTGGCTTCGGTACCGGGTTTAGTTGTGCTTCCGTTGTCACTGTAGCCTTGATAAGTTAACTTCAATTCCTGACCTGCCAATTGAGGCTCGCCCCCCGCGACCAACACTTCGACTACAACGCCGGCGACGCTATCCCTTCGCAAAGACAAGCAATTCAGCAAGCCGAAGTCGTCATCGAGGTGTTGGAACTTCACCTCCGGGATGACATCTGGACGAATAAGTACGTCAACATCGGTCGCCGTCGAAACATCCACGTTATCGTTTACATCGTGGCCGATTACATAATGGGCCTTGATCGGATTACCGTTACCTGCATCCTCGAAAACCCTCCATAGAACAGTCCATTCCAATTCGGCTGGAGGCGTAGCACCGATTTTTACAATCCCGCCGTCTGCCTCGCTTACCGGCTCACCTTTCCAGTGAAGTTGTGCCTCGTCATTCTCCTTGGCCCCGGTATAGATCGTAGCCGTTACAATTACCGGGCCAGTGTTATCAGCCTCCCTCAACTGATTGGGAGCCCCGCCAGCGGCGCCTTGTACTGACACTGTTGGCAGATCAGGGTTAGGGTTGCCTGGCTTGTCTGGATCTATTGGCGCGCCTGGCTTGCGCAAATCCACGCTAATGTTGTCCAGCTCGACCGGAACAAGAGGATGAGCGACACCCTTGCGCAGTATCTGATAACTGGCTTTAACAGTCTTCAGGCCGGCATTGCCGTTGAAGACATCGCGGAAGGGCACATTGACATAAAAAGGAAACCCGGGAATCGTGATAGCCGGCTGTAACAGGCCATCAAAAGTGGCTTGAAACTGATCGCCCAGAATGAAGTTGGTGTATTCATCTTCAATCCCGACGCCAATCGGCTGCTGAGCATCTTCCAGATCAATCAGGTTGTCGCTATACAGGGGAATATCCAGCGGCAGCAAATCTGCTGGTGGATCTGTCAGCGTGACGTTCAAGCGTTTATAAGGTGAATGAAGGCTTTTATTGCCCTTGCGATCCGTGGCCTGCCAATAAATAGCCCTTTCTCCCTCTTCATCGTCCAGCATTGCCGCGGTCAGTCGAAATTCCAGAGGCGTAGTCAGATCCGTACGCGTAATGGATCCAATCAACGTCGGCAAAGGCACGGAAGTGCCAATAAAACATTCAAGAAAATCATCGAGCATGTGGCCGGCATATTCCTCAATAGTTATCAGCACATGACCATTATCGTCGAGATATTTTTTAGTGATACCGTCACGCTCTACTTCGGGTGGAACAATGACCTCTGTTAGCGGCAGCGGCGGACTTCTGTCAACATTAATCTCCACGGGTGTTACGACACCGATGTTCCCGCCTTGACTGAGGTAGTAGCTCAATTCATGTTTACCCTCTTTGTCGGTCAAGTTGGCCGGCAGCGTCATAGGGATCAAGAGAATGGCAGAGTCAAGAGGCGTGCTGTAGCTATATCGCGTTTCTGGCAACCTCGTGCCATTCCACATCAGATCAATAAGTCCCGACACGGAGGGCGTATCACCTGCTCGTGGAGGCCGAGGCACATTCACTTTCAATTCCAGGCCCTGTAATGAAAGCGGAACCTGATTCTTGCCATCACCGACTTGATTCGGCAGCAAGGGATTATCAGGGTGTATTTGAAGGGGCTCTGCATCCATCTGCGGGGCTGCAAGGCGGATTCTCTTGTAATCCAGTCGACTTTGCTGTGCAGAGGTGAGTTTTTTATAAACGGTCATTTTATCGCTCCTGGAGAGGACGCCCACGCATACGCAACCACGCAGGCATACGTTTGGCACTGGTTAAACTTCTTGTCACTGAAAGGCATTACTTGAGTCAGACACGAGAAACGTGAAATTCAGGAACTGCTTATTTCAACAAGCCTGGCAACTTCGCAGACAAGTGTTCTGCAAACTTTTGACCCCATCCGGAATTCTCGCAGGGCGAACCGCAGTAATCCTCGCCCTCCTTATCGGAGCAGACAATACCGCTGGGCAGGGTTCTATTAATAATGACGAATTCCTCTTTTGAACCGCCCACGCCGCCCTTGGCTTTCTTAAGTGTGTAATGACACAGTGCAGAGCCGTTATCCACCATAGGGGCAATCAAACGTTCAAAGTCCGCGACATGCACTTCAAAACCATCACGCGCTTGCGCGTCACTCAATATCGTGGGGAACTTGTCTGTCACTCCGGGAATAGGTTCAGAACCATTCAGTCCTTTACATCCTTGCCAATTCAGAGTCACTTCATCATCTTTGTCGAAGGCGGCATTCCCGTCGATTTTCACCCAGACCCCTTTCCACAGTCGCGGACATGCACAACAGTCAAGAACACCATTTTTGTTCGCATGCGGAAAGGATGGCTCCTTCAGGTTTTCGATCACCACAATCGATACATTGACTGATGTTGTCAGAGCCTGTTGCAGATTGACGTTGTTGCTGGTCGTGTAATAGACCGGTAATGCAGGGTTCTCCCGGTCCTGGTCAATGATCGACCAAGGAATGGTGAACGGCACGCGCTTACCGGCTACATCACCGGGCTGGACGATATATTGTGCTGCAGGGGTGGCGTTTGCTCCCCAGAGCAGGCTGATGGTCTGCCCGGCAAGTGGCCCATCAAACAGCTCGAGAATCCCTTCGGCAGGCTCGCCAAAATCATCCGACGTCAGCGTGTTGAGGCGTTTCGAATTGACGCCGTATATTTCTACTTTTGCCAGATCAGGGTTGAGTAATGCCGGGGCATTGGCGTGGTCCTGCCCTGCGAGGGTCAGATCCACGGGGACCCGGGTTCCCAGAGAAGGTTGTGTGGTGCCTGAAGGACGTCGCACTTTGTAAGTCACCGACGCCGTCAAAGGCCCCAGCCCCTTAGCTGTCAGGGCTGACCAAAGCACTCGCACGACCACGGGAAAGCGGGAAGGATCAACCGGCACCGGCGCCAGCGGTGTGCCATTCCAGTCGAGCAGAATTTCGTTGTTACTGTCTGGATTGTCATAACGATCGATTTCTACCGTCACGGCTCCCTGAGCCACCGCACCTTCACGGGCATGCTGGCGGTCAATCAACCCTCGGTCCGACAACGGCACGCGAGGCGGTTTGAGATTTCCGGGCGCCGGGAGCAGATCGACAAACAATTCCAACAGTTCTGATCTGGGGCCTTTATTGCCCGCCCAGTCTCGTAGACGGTAATAGATATAGCGGGACCCTTCACCCCGGTCACGAATGTCCTGTTCGCGGATGGTGATAAACAGTTCATTAAGGTCAATGTCTACCTGACTGAATTCCTGTTCATCAATCTCGGTTTCCGAATCGGAAGGTTTATCCGTATCGGTCCAGAAATAAATGGCTCTGTCCCGGGCTTTTATTCCCACATAACTGCGCACTTGAAAACGAACCTGTCCATGTTCCTTCAAGTAGTCGTCGGTGATAGCGCCGACGACATCGAGCATTTCCAGCAAGGCGGGTTCCTGACCATCATCCGGGGCCACCCTGTCTACGGTAATACGTTTTTTAGCGGACTCAGCAGGGTTGCCCCCCTGGCGCAGGATGTAAGACAGGTCGTAGATGCCATTGTCCAGATAGTCCCTGGGGACTGATACGATCTTGTCCCCAGGTTCGATGGGTATTGAAAACTCAAATTCAGCGACCTCGCGAAATTCATCCCCAAGCGGGCGAAATCCCACTTTGACAATATCCGGCCCGAGATCAGGATCGGTCGTGAAGCTCCACGCTGGAACAATCAACTGCAGATCACGGTTCAACTCCGTACGCGGCAACAGCCCGTCGGGACTTTCTGCACCGTGTTCGTCCTTGAGAATGACCGGCACTTGCGGAACCGGCAAAGCGGTGACTCCTGATGGTTGCGGATTTGCACTGTGCGGGCCTTGTGTGTGTTCCGAGGGCTGCATGGAGGACGCTCCGCGACAATTAACCAAACGTTGGTGTGCGGTATCAACAGGGTGATACCGCCGCTGCATGGGTTCGATTTAATGCGCAAAGGCGGGCGCTGCCTACTGTCAGAAATTACAGGTTTTGCTACCGTTCGTCGGAATCAATGCTCGTACGCAGGGGGCTTAATCATGTGCGTTTATCAAAAACGTGCAGGCAAAAAATCGAGCTACACGATCTCGCGTCATCGCCTACAGCTACGCCAGAATCCGCCGGGTTGATACAGGTGTGATCAACCGCTGAGTTATTCGGAGTCAGATCCGGCGCTTTCGCGAGCAGGCTCGCTCCCACGGTTAACCGCGCTCCAATGTGGGAGTGAGCCTGCTCGCGAAGATTGACGGAAGAACAACGCCCTGCCTCCAGGCAGACAAAACCCGCCGCCCCGGTTGAACGGGACGGCGGGTTTTGTCGTTTCAGGCGTCGCTTACACCGTATCCACCTTCAACGAATGATCATTCAGCATGCCGCTGATGATCGTCGCTGTGTCGTGCCCACCAGCCACCACCCCGCCCGCCCCCGGCGTCACACCGTAATGGCTGGCCAGATTGACGCCGGCCAGATCAATCGTCTGGTTCGGCGTGGCGCCGGCCATGGCGCTGACGTCGATGCTGGTGAGCACCGAAGCGCCGCTGCCGCTGACAGTGAAGTGCAGGTAGTCATCCAGCGACGCCGTGGTGCCGTTCTCGCCCTGCAGCAGTTGCGACAGGTCGAGTTTGTCAGTGCCGGGGGTGAAGTCGGTGATCAGGTCGTGGCCGCTGTTGCCCTTGAGCCACTGGAAGGTGTCAGCCCCTGAGCCACCGGTCAGGGTGTTGTTGCCCATGCCGCCGATCAGCAGGTCGTCACCGCCGCCACCGTTGAGGATGTCGTTACCGAGGCCACCGTTGATCACGTTGTTATTGTTGTCGCCGGTGAGGGTGTCGTTGAAGTTCGAGCCGACGAGGTTTTCGATGCCGGTCAGGGTGTCCGTCCCCGCGCCGATCGTGTTTTGCGCACCGAGCAGGCCGAGGTTGACCGTGACCCCGGCGGTGGCGTGGGCGTAGCTGGCGGTGTCGCTGCCCGTGCCGCCGTCGAGCAGATCGTTGCCCGGGCCGCTGTAGAGCAAGTCGTTACCGGCGCCACCGTGCAGCTCGTTGTTGCCCGAGCCTGCGGTGAGCACATCATTGCCGTCGCCGGCGTTGATGATGTTGTCGCCGGTGCCGGCCACCAGCACGTCGTCCCCCGCGGTGCCGGTGAGGGTGTGGCCGTCCTGATAGCTGATGGACACGTTGGCGGTGTCGCTGCCGCCATGGTTGTCGTTGGCGGTGTAAGTGCCGTGGAAGTCCGGGGTGATGTCGTGGGCCCCGGCGTAGTTGACCGTCATGGTCAGTTGGTAGTTTTCTGCCGCGTTGGGGTTACCGCCGCCGCTGGGATTGGCGATGTTGGTGACGTGGATCTGGTAGGTGCCATCGGCGCTGGCAGTGATCGTGCCGCCATCGGCAATCGCAACGAACGCGCCACCGTTGAGCGAGTACTCCAGAGTGATGTGCCCGGCTGCCAGGTTGTGATCCAGGTTCAGCGTTTCGCCCTGTTTCAGTTTGACCGTGATCAGGTCTTCATCATTGGCATTGGCGTTGGTCACCGCGCCGAGGTAGCCGCTGATCACCAGTACAGCGGTCATCGCTGCGGTGTTGGCCGCGAAGGCATTGCGCACATCGGCCAGGGTCTGGTTGGCGGCGGTGTTGTTGTTGCCGTTGAACGTGATCGCGCCGGTACCGGTGAAGTCCGCGCCCTTCGCTATCCAACCGGTGTTGAAGGTGGTCGGTGTGGCATTAAGGGTATCGCCATTCGGATCGGTGTCGTTGGCCAGCAACAGCTCGCCCGGCACCACGATGTTGCTCGACAACACGTTGGTGATGACGTGGTCGTCGACTGCCACGGGTGGCGCGTTGGGGATCACCTTCACGGTCAGCGTCGAACTGGCGAGGTCGCCGTCGTTGTCGCTGACGGTGAAGCCGATGTTCTCGGTGATGACCACGGCGGTGGTTTTCTGCGAGGTGTAGGTGTAGTCGCCGCTGTCGAGGTTGATCAGCAATGTGCCGCCATTATTGGTGGCGATGCTCAAGGTGTTGTTGGCGGTGTTGAAGGTGCCGTGATTGGCGCCGCCACTTGGCGTCAACGAGCCTTGGCCGCTGAGGGCTTTTGGATCGTAGGTGTAGGTGGTGCCGTCGACCACGATGGACTTGATGAAACCGCCATCGGCGCCAAAGGTGCCGCCCTCGCCCAGCAACGAACCGGTGACCGGCGCGCCCTGCACGGTGCCCGACAGCACCGAGTTGAGCTGGTTGAGATCGGTGACCACCACCGCATTGGTGTTGGTGTGGCTGATGCCGTCGTAAGCCAACGGATCGAGGTTGGCGTTGCTCACGCCGCTGCCCAGGCCAATCGCGTAATTCTTGATGTTGTTGGCATCGAGGAAGGCTTTGAGCGTCGCTTCGTCGGCAGTACCAATATCGCCCTCGTTGGGTTTGCCGTCGGAGAAGAAGTAGCCGACGTTCTGCGCCCCGGTGAGTTTGCCCGAGGTGTTGAACGCGTTGTACATGGTCGCCA
>Ga0105250_10001198_pt1 | contig 14484 bp, 13 predicted proteins | sample KBSS54metaG_FD_80425 | JGI IMG/M metagenome (GOLD analysis project Ga0105250, IMG submission 80425) | Switchgrass rhizosphere microbial communities from Kellogg Biological Station, Michigan, USA - KBS S5-4 metaG | ecosystem: Host-associated > Plants > Roots > Rhizosphere > Soil | place...
AGGCTTACACGCCGTGCCTGCGATCTCCTCTGTTGCTGCCTTGGCCGGCGACGTAATCTAGCTACACAGGTGAAGCGCAGGAAGTGCTTCAGTCACGGAAGACAGGCCAGCACGGATGCGCTCCGACAGGATGTTGGAAGGCCACAAAAGAACCCGCTTCGGCGGGTTTTTTATTGCCTGGCGAAAGCCTGGCTGGCAGGGCTGGCACCTACCCTGTGGGACCGGGCGAAGCTCGGGAAGCCGACCCCGCCAAGGTAGCTGATGCTATGCGGCGTCTATCTCCCGACCTTCGCCAAGTTCGACAAGCTTGAAGCGCCCGTGGGCCCTGTCAGTTAATCCGCCCAGGCGGCGTGGCCGGTACCTGCTGCCAAGGTACGGTGCAGGTCCGCACGTTAGGGTAGTAAGCCTGGCTGGTGCGACAGTAGTACCAGTCCGAACTGGCCTGGGCTGGCGGCGGTGGCGCGGCCGAAGTCTGTACCGGCGCGGCCTGGTACACCGGGGCGGGTGGTGGCGCGTAGTAGTTGTACGCCGGGTAGTAATACGTCGTCGCCGGGTACGCCGGGTAGTAATAGGTGGTCCGCGGGTAGTAGTAGGAGTCCGATACCACGGCTGCGGTATAACCCAGCCCGAGGCCCAGCCCCAGGCCCCACCAGCCGGCACCGCCACCCCAGCCGCCGCCGTGCCAGCCACCGCCACCGTGCCATCCACCACCCCCGCCATGCCAGCCGCCATGTGGGCCAGCGGCAAACGCTGGCGACGCCAGCCCGGCAGCGGCGGCGAGTACACCGATCAGGACACTGCGTTTAAAGCCTTTGATGTTCATGATGCCTGCCAGATGTCGATTCTTACGGCGGTTGTTCGCGTGGCCGGTTGTGTATCGCTCCGCGTGGGAGTGGATAACCTGTACCCAGGGTTTCCGGTCGCCGTGGTGGCCGGAAAACACCCGCGCATCCCACTTGAGTATAGCCCAAGCCTGATGCGCAAGCCGGCAGGGGCTCTCCCCCCAGGGCCCTGGCACGCGAGCGAGGGCCTGTCTCAACAATACGCCTGTGAAGCTGTCGGCAACATGAAAACGTCTAGCGTCGTCTTTACGTTCACAGGTGTGCTGTATGCATGCGCGCGACTTGGGAAAGGTCGTACACATGAACCGGAAACGGACGGTATTTCCTTCTCGATGATTGCTTTTACATGGGCAGCCCATCCGGATGAGTGATAACAAGAAGGAAACCGCCCATGTCCACCGATTCCCTGCCAAGCGCCTTGCCGATCCACCCCCGCCAGGTCATCTGGTTGCTGCTGGCCGTCGCTGGCCTGAGTTTCATCACCGGTCTGTGCCTGTCCCATGGCCTGGTCCTCGACACCCATTGGCCCACCTATGCCGACATGCTCGCCAACCTTGACCGGCCAAGTGCGTGGCTGCGCTGGGTCATGGGCGACATCAGCGAATTCGCCTTCTACAAACACGAGTTCGCCAGCCTGGGCCTGCTGGCGGGCGCCGGCCTGGCCTGGTGGGCCAATGGCACCGGCAAGCGCTGGCAGGGTTTCGCCATCGCCTATGGCACCGGCCTGTGGCCCTGGCTGGTGACCAGCTCCCTCCTCAGCCTGCTCTTGAGCAACCTGCTGTGGGGTTGGACCCTGGACGCCGACGGTTGGCAACCCACCTTCGTTGCCTTCGTGTCGCTACCCGCCGCGCTGGTGCTGGTATTCGGCCCCGGCTGGAAAGTAACCCTCAACGGTGCGGTGCTGGGCGCTCTGCTCGTCACACCTGCCAGCTTGCTGCTGGTCAATTTCATCTGCCTGCCGTGGAACATTCCTGCGGTGGTGGGCGCCGTTTCCGGCATGGCCATGGCCAGTATCGTCGCCTTCGTGCTGTGCAAATGGTTCCCCATCCTGGTCACGCCCCGGCAGGCCGCCGAGGTTCCCCAGCCTCAGGCAACTCAGGTCAGATACGGGCTGGCATGGGGCCTGCGCCGGGTACTTGCCGACTTCTCGGAAGCGCCATTCTTCGGCAACGAATGGGCCAGCCTCGGGTTGCTGGCGGGCGTGCTGTTGGCCTGGTGGCTGAACCCCGACAGCCCGGTGTATGGCACCGGCCTGTTGCTGCCGATCATCGCCGGCCAGGCCCTGAGCTCGGCGCTGGGTATCTACCTTTGGCGCGGCCACTGGATGGCCAAGGGCTGGTACCCCACCTACATCCCGATCGTGTCGGTAGTACCGGCGGCGGTCCTGACCCATGGCGGCAGTCCGCTGGTCGTGGCCCTGAGCGCAGTACTCGGCGCGCTGGTAGCGGCGCCCCTGGCCGATGGGCTGGCGCAGAAACTGCCGGCGTGGGTGCACCCGTTCGTGGCCAATGTGGTGTCGATGGCGGTGAGTACGCTGTTGATCGTGCCTTTCATCGGGTTGCTGATCGTGGCGAGTGCGTGCACCACGGGGTACCTGTAACGCAATAGCAAAACCATTGGCAAACATTGGCCCGTGCAGCCAGGCCAATGTTTGCAGCGTGCATGCTGTTACACGATCAGCGGGGGCCTTGCTGATCCTGTTTCTGCGCCAGGCCAGCCCGCTGTCGCAACATCATGAAGAACTTCCCCTTTTGCCTTTCCTGCCATGACAGCCTTACAAAGGCCAGTGTTCCCTGGTAGGGGAAGTAACTGTTGCCTTCAATCGACAAGGAGTGTCGAGACCATGACCATTGGAAGTTCATACGATTATCCAGCCAGAGCCACCCGCTCTTCGGCACCTGCCGCTTCCCCCTGGGCTGGGCGATTCCCCGGCCCACCGGATCTGTGCTTCGACTATCGCAAGTTGCTCGAACAGAAACAGGGGATAGCGACAGCCACCCGTACGGATCATAGCATCTGCATCATCGGTGCTGGTGTCACCGGGCTTACCGCCGCCCGTGAACTGCTTCGCTGCGGCTTCACCGATATTACCCTCATCGAGCAGTCCACCCGGGTGGGTGGGCGGCATCTGACGGTCAACACTCAGCCCGCCGGCAGCATCGCCTCGACGCCGTTCGAAATGGGCGCCATGCGCATGCCTTTCTTCAACCATACTGGCGAGCCGCCAAAAAGCGGGCGCTCACTCATGGCTTATTACGCCGAGCTTTTTGATCTGAAAATATCCGACTTCCCAAACCCGGGCACACCTTGGGTTGCCTCTACCGGTATCTACCTGCGTGAAGGCCAATTGGACGGTGAAGGTGCGCCGCGATTGCTGATATGGGACAACCCCCGAGGCGGCACGCCACCTCCGACCGAGCTTCTTCAACGCGTCTATGACAAATGGCACAGCTTCGCCAAACGCATGACAGATCAGGTGGCTGTCGAGTACGGCACCCCAGGCTGGGAAACCTTCTGGCAAGCGATAGTCACTCGCTACCACAGCATGTCCTTTCGTGAACTGGTGAGTGAGCCCGCCATCGAGCAATGGTCGGCAGGTGCTCCTGGAGACTTCGGCGGGCTGGGCATGTCGGCGGACGAGTCCTCTGTGTTCTATTCAATTGGCATTGGCGACGGCAGTTGGGGCGCCTTCTATGACGTCTGCTGCCTTTATCCCTTGCGCACGGCCATCTTCGGCTTTAGCAGCCATCTCCAACTGGTGCATGGCCGTGTAGACGAGCAAGGGCAGCCGCTGCCCGCGCCCTATCTGGAGGCATCGAGCGTGTACGATGCTGCCGGTGTGAAGTTCCAGCGCCCGGGTTATCTCGGGCTCGCCGCGCTTGATGAATGCCTGTTGTTCATGGGCATTGGGGATGACTCGCTGTCGTTCTACGATCACAGTCTTCAACGCGGTGCCGGTTTCCTGACCGACAGCCGCGTGACCGCGCTGACCAAACTTGCCAATGGCCAAACCCGGGTGGATTACACATGGCAGGCCAGCCGTTCGGAATCATCCCAAGGGCGCACGGGCGATTTCGATTCGGTCATCGTCACGTTGCCTTCGTGGATCATCGAAACACGCGTCCAGCTCAATGGTTTCACCGCGCAGATGTTGCCTCACTCGGTCATTACCGCCTACAAGACTGCGCACTGGGAGACCAGTTGCAAGGTCTATGTCCCTCTCAAGAAGAGCTTCCTTTCTCGCAATACGACCATCCCGCAAATCCTGGTAACCGACAGCTTTGTTCACGACGTTTATGCCTACCGCTATAACGATACCTACGCGTACGACTGCATTTTGCTCAGCTACACCTGGGAGGACGACGCCACGAAACTGGCTTCTTTCAGTGATGCGCAGTTGATACGCAAATGCGCCGCGGAGTTAGACCGAATCCTGATGCGCTGCAGCAATATCCAGATGGCCATTTCACCGTATCTGGACTTGGACCATGGCAAGGTACAACGCTGGGTGACTGACTCGAACGCCCTGGGGTGCGCGAAGCTATACCGGGCAGGCACTTATCATGAAGCTGTCAGCCTGATGGCTTATAACCGGCTTCACGGTGCAGCCTCCGGCGTCTATTTTTCCGGTGAGTCCTTTTCGGTGGATGCGGGCTGGACCGAGCCGGCCTTGCGCGGGGCTATCGACGCGGTCATCCATATCTGTGACAAAACCGGCGCCACGTTCAATGGCGGCTTTACCCTGGCGAATTACCCCCCACTATCACTATCAGCAATGAAGGTTGGGCCCTCCAGTTGTGATGTCGGAGGGCAATACCTTCATGTCAGAGGTTTCGCACTGTATTGTCGGAATGCGCCGACTTGGCTATTTAAAGGAATGCTTTTTAATGGGTGGGCAACTCATTCGAGTGATAACAATAAGGACCAAGCCCATGCCTACCGAAGCCACCCCCATCAGCCCCGCCCGTATCGCCGTGATCCAATGCGACCCCCAGGCCGGCCTGGCCAACCGGGCCGCCAACCTGCGCAACGCGCTGCAGCAAGCCGACGAGGCGGTTTGCCATGGCGCCACGCTGATCGTGCTACCCGAACTGGTGACCACCGGCTATGCCTTTGCCAGCCGCAGCGAAGCCTTCGCCCACGGCGAGGCACTGAACGACAGCCCAAGCCTTGAGGCCTTGCTGGACTTCGCCCGACGCCGCGGCATTTACCTGGCGGCGGGCCTGGCCGAGCGCGAAGGCATGAGGCTTTACGATACCGCCGTGCTCATCGGCCCAGAGGGCTTGATCGGCAAATACCGTAAAGCCCACCTGTGGAACCAGGAAAAACTCTGGTTCACCGCGGGCGACCTGGGCTTTCCAGTGTTCGATACGCCGATTGGCCGCATCGGCCTGTTGATCTGCTGGGACATCTGGTTTCCCGAAGCGCCACGCCTGCTGGCTCAGCAGGGCGCCGATATCATCTGCAGCCTCAATAACTGGGTATGGACGCCACCGCCACTGTTCGACGCCAGTGGCAAATGCATGGCCAGTTACCTGACCATGACCGCCGCCCATGTGAACAACGTATTCATCGCCGCGGCCAACCGCGTGGGTACCGACCGAGGTGAGCGTTTTCTCGGGTGCTCGCTGATCGCCGGCACCAACGGCTGGCCCATCGGTGAAGTCGCCTGTGCCGAAAGCCTGGCGATCGTCTACGCCGATGTTGACCTGGTGGCGGCTCGTAGCGCGCCCATCTGGAACAGCCTCAACGACCTGCACCGTGACCGCCGCAGCGACCTGTATGACAGTATGCTGGGTTACCGCCAGCACGCGGCCTTGCCACGCTGAACCGCCAATGGCACCCCAGCGCCTGCAGGAAGCCCGTGGCACCTTATTGCAAATGGAGCACACCCATGACCTTGCCCCTGATCGCCATCGGTGCCCTGGGCGGCACCCTCAGCATGAAGGCCAGCCACCCCGACGCCGGCGTTACCCCGGCCGTCGACGCCCACGCCATGCTCCAGGCCGTGCCACCGCTGGCCCAACTCGCCCAGGTGCACGCCGAAACCCTGCACCTGATACCCAGCGCTTCGCTGACCTTCAAGCAACTGCTCGATGTACTCGCCTGGGCCGACACCCAAGTGCAGGCAGGCGCCCAGGGTGTGGTCATCACCCAAGGCACCGACACCCTGGAAGAGAGCGCCTGGTTCCTTGAACTGCTATGGCCCCACGACGCGCCGCTGGTCTTCACCGGCGCCATGCGCGCGGCCTCCCATGTCAGTGCGGACGGCCCGGGCAACCTGCTCAATGCTGCCATCGTCGCCTTGTCGCCCGACAGTCGTGGCCGCGGCGTCCTGGTGGTGATGAACGACGATATCCATGGCGCCCGTTGGGTACGCAAGACCCACGCCCTGGCCCTCGATGCCTTCACTTCGCCAGGCCACGGCCCGCTAGGCGTCATCGTCGAAGGACGGCCGCACTTTCATCACCCCCCGTCGCCAAGAACGCCCTTGTCGGTGCCGCACCATACCGACCACCGCGTGGCCTTGCTGGAAGCCACGCTGGATGGCGACACCCTGCTTCTCGATCAGATTGTGCCATTGGGGTATGCCGCCTTGGTGGTCAACGGCTTTGGCGCAGGCCATGTGGCCGAATCCTGGGCCCAGCGGCTGGGGGACATTGCCCAGCACATGCCGGTATGGGTCGCCACGCGCACGGGGGCGGGCTGCACCGCACAGGCTTCCTATGGCTTCGCCGGCAGTGAAATGGACCTGCAGCGGCGCGGTGTCGTGATGGCGGGGGCACTGGATGCCCGAAAGGCCCGGATTCTGTTGTGGGTGCTGGCCGGGCGTTCATCCTCACAGCAGTGATCCCGGGGCGGCAACGCCCGCTCTGAATCAAGTCTTTCCCTCTATCCAACCTGCTTGGCCAGGCCTACGGTCCATGCTCGACTTTCGCCATTACAAGGACCGTAACCATGAAAGAGTACATCATCCTGCGCCGCGAACTCCCGGCCACCAGCCATGGCCTGGCCGGGGTAAGGGCCGTTGAGGCCGACCCCTCCCTGAGCGTCGAACGCATTCCTGCCCACGCCTTGGCCGAGCTCATCGCCGAGCCCGAGGTAGCCTTGGTAGCACCGAAAATGCCCACCCGCCTGATCAAGCCCATGGCCGCCAAAACCGATCCCCAGGCCGAACCCTGGGGTGTTGAAACGGTCGCCGGCCGCAGCCGTTACACCGGTGCCGGTGTCACCGTGGCCGTGCTCGACACTGGCATCGACGCCGAGCACCCGGCCTTTGCCGGTGTCGAACTTATCGAAAAAGACTTCAGCGGCTCGGGCAATGGCGACGCACTGGGTCATGGCACCCATTGCGCCGGCGTCATCTTCGGCCGCGGCTTGGCCACGCGCATCGGCGTTGCACCGGGCATCAGCCGTGCGCTGATCGGCAAGGTGCTCGACAACAAAGGCAGCGGCAGCTCGGAAATGATCTTCGAAGGCATGCTTTGGGCCCTGGACCAGCGTGCGGACATCATCTCCATGTCACTTGGCTTCGACTTTCCCGGCATGGTCAAAAGCCGGACCAGTCAAGGCTGGCCCGTGCAATTGGCCACCTCCGAAGCCCTGGAAACCAACCGCGGCAACCTGCGCATGTTCGACGCCATCATGGCCATGACCAAAGCCCGCGCCGCCTTCGGCACCAGCGCCCTGGTCGTCGCCGCTGCCGGTAACGAAAGCCGCCGCCAGGACGACCCCGACTACCGCCTCGCGGCCTCGTTGCCGGCCGCGGCGGACGACGTCATCTCCGTGGCTGCCCTTGGCCGCACAAGCGCGGGCCTTTTCAAAGTGGCTGACTTCTCCAACACGCTGGCCACCCTGTCGGCACCGGGCGTAGGCATCACCTCGGCGCGCACGGGTGGCGGTCTCAAAACGATGAGCGGCAGCAGCATGGCCTGCCCGCACGTGGCCGGGGTGGCGGCGCTATGGTGGGAAGCGATCGCGGCGTCGGGTAAAAAGGCCAACGCCCGAAACGTGCGTGCGCAGCTGATTGCCACGGCCAGGAGCGAGGGGTTTGAGCAGTGGGATGAAGTGGATATGGGGCAGGGGGTGGTGGTAGCGCCCTGAAAGGGCTGCAACGCCAACCTTAGGTGCTGGCGCTCCAGCAACCCTGGGCCGCGTCGGCATCCAGCACTGTATACCTGCCATGTCTGCGGCGCCTGGGGCGCGCGCAGGTCTGCTTGCTACAGGATCCGAGCAGAACAAGTCGTGTGAGCCCGTGTAGGACCGGGCGAAGCTCGGGAAGCAGACGCTGCACACCTCCTGGCCCACTACGCTATCTGCCACCCGAGCTAGCGCGCTTTCCGCCAGGGATAGGCGCGATCTGAATAGTCAACGGGGCCGTCCGCAGGGCACACCAAACCTCGTTCGCGATAGAAGTTTCATTGAAAGTTCTTTCGCTGCAGAAACAGCCTCGGGCCAAGCAGCAGCGCGATGATAACGGCAAAACCGCACGCCCACTGATAGACCTCTCTTATCGACTATCCTTGGAAAGACGAGTTGGCCCCAGCAACACCGGGGGGGGCAAATGGTGAAGTGTGCCGTGCATATTCGCCGATTGTTAGAGCAAAGCCATTGTCCCCGATGAGTCCGCCAACCTGTAGCCCATCGCTTTGTAGCCTGCTTTACGCTTCTCCCACATTCTCAACAGTGCAGTATTACCCTCGTCCACGAAATCGATAACCTGCACATCCGCTTTAGCGGTGTGCTCTCGATGGAGTCGACCGGCATACTGCTGAAGGATACCCTTCCAAGAAATGGGCATAGCCAGAATCATTGTGTCCAGAGGCGGATGATCGAAACCTTCGCCAATGAGTGTCCCGGTCGCAACGAGAACCCGGGGTGCGTCCTCGGGCAATGATTCCAGTTCGTCGATCAGGGCCGTACGGATCTTTTTGGACATTCGTCCATGCAAGCTGAAAAGATTCGCGACGTGTTGCTTCAGGGCAAGGTCCAGCGCCGCGACATGTTCGGTACGTTGTGTGAGTACCAGTACTTTCCGGCCTAGGTCGTACGCCCGCAGAATCTGCGAAACAATGGCTGCAGTCCGCTCTGAGTTGTTTGCTAGATACTGGAAGATGTCCTGGATACCGCCGCCTTCAGGGACCAAAACGCCACCGGAAAGCAGTCGGGGTATGACAGCTAGATCGTGAGGCGCAGTGGTAGCACGGTTTGCTGTGTGGCGAATGGGGCCGCACTGCATGAAGATGATCGGATGCTGTCCGTCGCGACGAATCGGCGTGGCCGTCAGCCCCAAGACATAACGGGCTGGCGCGGTGCGTAGCAGTGCTTCGAATGAAACGGCCGAAAGGTGATGACATTCATCAACGATAATCTGGCCGTAATTCTTCACTAGTTCGTTAACTTCACCTTTACGTGATAGGGACTGCGCGACAGCGATATCAATCATCCCTGTGGTTTTTGACTTGCCCCCTCCAATGGTGCCTACGACCTCTTTGCCCACACCTAGAAATGCTTGCAAGCGTTCTTGCCACTGCCTGAGCAGTTCTGTTCGGTGCACGATGATCAAGGTATTGACCCCACGCTGGGCAATGATCGCTGCAGCGGTTACAGTTTTGCCGAATGCCGTAGGGGCGCAGAGAACACCAGTATCCTGAGGTATCATCGCGTCGACCGCAGTAGCTTGATCGGGTCGCAATGTGCCAAGGAAGCTAACGTCGAGTTTAGCTCCGCTGAAACGCTCGTCCTGAATGATAGGGGTAACTTGATGCTCCGCTAACGTCGCCAGTACGGCGTCCCAGCATCCCCGCGGCAACGCTATGTGAAGGGGGAAATTTTGAGCACAGCCGATAATTCTTGGCTTGTTCCACACTGACAAGCGCATGGCTTGAGCTTTATAAAACTCGGGATTCTGGAACGCAGCGAGGCGGATCAGCTGGTTGGCTAAAGGTTGAGGTAGCTGCGATTTTTCAAAGTAAATTAGATTCGCCAAGGTGATATTGAGCGTTGTCGGCAGTGCGCAATTCAACGACCGTGACGGCGCCCGGTTATCTTTCCAGGGTTGGGCATTGTCGTCCTCATCGACATAAGCCACTGTCACGGGATCTCGGTTGCCAATGGCTTGGGTAATGATAGGTTGGATCTTCGCAGCGGCCATCGGCTGGATAGAAGCTAAGAAAGCCCATTGATCGCCATAAGGGGACAGCGTTTCGTCGACAAAAACGCTGCAGTTTTGCGCTCTGGCTAGCTTTTGTAAAGGTAGCGCAATAAGGTTGCCGAATCCGCCTTTGGGCATGTAGTCCTGATTTGGAAATAGCCGATCGTAAGAGCTCAACGCGAGCTGCCGGGTGCGCTCACAAGCATGGCTTATGATTGCGGTACCTAGGCGTCGAGCATCGCTAGCGGGTATCTTGTCTTCGAAGAAAATCCAAGCGTGCGCTCCATTCCCAGATCGTGATATCTCGAGAGCAACAGGCACATTGAGTTCGAGACATGACTGAGCGAACGCTCTCGCATCCTCCTGCCATTCGGCCTCATCAAAATCGACCGCCAAAAAGTAGCAAGTATCGTCAGAAAGTAGGGGGTAAACGCCTGCGACAATAGCGCCGGCGAGATGCCGATAAATCACGTCGTCAGTCACTGGGAGCAGTTCACGCTGTCGGCAGTCACCACACTTGATACGCGGCTTTTCGCATAGCCCGGGCCGCCATTCGTTGGCACAGGCCGGTGCGTACCCAGATTTGCCGCCTTTACTTTCCCAGCGCAATGGATAAACGTCGGTCCTGCCTCTAAACAGGCGGCGGAAGAGGGCTAATTTGCCGGCTGTGTCGAGCAAATGTGATGATTCTGCGCTTGCAACTGCAATCAGCTTTGGTTCGACAGGGGGCTGCCAGTCGATCCCATGTGCTTCAAGCAAAGCGATGAGCCTTGCGTTTTCGGCCTGCAGTTTTGCCAGAGTATCGTTTGTCACTGTCTTACGGCTCCGTGTTTTTCAGGGGCCAAAACGGCCCTCCCGGTCAGCCAGCGCGCAGGAAATCAAGGAGGTATACACGGGCAATGCCGGTTGAGAGCTGCTTACTGCGCTGGGGTGCATTCTTTGCTAGCTAGGTGCGAGGCGGTCTCCGCAGAAATAGGTGGATTGCGGTACCGCCCTTCAGAGCAAATACGTCGCAAGCGCAGAAGGCATCCAATACCTGCACCAATAGCCGGACTTGCGCTTTATAGATCTCAGACGCCATCAGAAATCTCCCGCACTACCGTGATCTGATATTCGGTATCAAGTGCCCCGCCAGGGATGAGTTGCCGGTTCCCCTTGCCCAGGTCGATGTGCCTGCTTGGCTTTAATGCTGAATAGTCAATTTTTCCCGAAGGAGCGTAGTAATACGCTCGCAGGTAGCGATCGCTTTAGTGGTGGAAGCGAGCTCACATTCCCAAACGATGAACACGGACCATCCTAGATGCTTTAGCGATCGTGCAATACTTGCATCCCGAGCAACGTTTTTCTCGAATTTTTCATTCCAAAATGCCTGATTGCTCTTAGGTGTACGCGTTAAATGACAGCCTGGATGCCGATGCCAAAAGCACCCGTGAACGAAAACAACCGCTTTGTAGCGACGGAAAACGAGATCTGGGCTGCCGGGGAGCTTTTTCCAATGCAGGCGATAACGCAGACCTAAGGAATGTAACCCGCTTCGGAGCGCGATCTCTGGCCTCGTATTTTTGGCCCTCACCAGGCTCATCCTTTTCGAGCGTTCACTTGGCGTCAGCGTATCGGTCATGTGGGGACCCCGGTAACGGTTGTGTATTCACCAACACCCTACAAAGGAGTAGTTATCTTCCTACAGGCATGGTTCAGGTGAAACTTCCTCATGCGAAGGGTGCGCATCACCCTGTGGAGCCTCCTGAATTCGAGGCTGCATTGTCGGCATACCTCGAGATGCTCCGGCTTGCAAGCAATTCGATGGCATATCTGAAGGTTGAGTCTAACCGCAAGCTAGGAATTGCCTTCAGTAGTTTCGGCTTCGAGGCCCAAAGGGGTCATCGAACTAAAAATGCAGAACATCTCTGCTTGCACGGATCAGATGGGATGTCGCAGGTACCGAGGATGATAGCATCGCAGGAATGCGGCTCGTAGCAACGCATTGCTTGTTTTTGGGCTGGGGCAGCGCGTGATGCTCCGTTGTACTGTAGAATTTGCCGTCACGAAAAGACGGGACCACGGCAGCCACCGTGGTCCCGTCCACCACACACACCTGGATAGAGGTGAACATGGCCATAGATAGTCTCCCACGCGACGGGATACAAGGCGAGCAAATCCACCAGCTTCAGTCGATTGAGCTGTTTGCTGGCGCTGGAGGCCTGGGGATGGGATTTTCGAATAGTGGTGTGCACCATCAGGCTGTAGTTGAGTGGAGCAAGCACGCTTGTGAAACGCTACGCATCAACAAGCGCTACGGGGTGTCTCCAATCGCTCAATGGGCTGACGTGACTGAAGGTGACGTTCGGAATTTTCGTTTTGAGGGTTTCAAGGGCCTGGATCTTGTTACGGGGGGACCTCCCTGCCAGCCGTTTTCGATGGGTGGTAAGCATCGTGGGTTCTTGGATGAGCGAGACATGTTTCCCCAAGCAGTTCGGGCAATTCGTGAAGCGCAGCCTCGTGCTTTTGTTTTTGAAAATGTGAAAGGATTGACACGAGCATCTTTTTATAATTACTTCAATTATATTCATTTGCAACTGGAATACCCCAGTATGGCGCCTTCGCAGGGTGAAGAGTGGCTCGCTCACCTTTCCCGGCTTGAACAGCACAAAACAAATGGTGGCAAAAGTGAGTACCATGTCGTTGCAAGGTTGGTAAACGCGGCGAATTATGGGGTTCCTCAAAAACGTGAGCGTGTTTTTTTTGTTGGATTTAGAGAAGACGTGCATCGTGCTTGGACTTTTCCCGAACAGACCCATAGCGCAGATGCCCTTTTCAGGGAGCAATGGGTCACCGGTGATTATTGGGAACGGCATAAGGTGGCTAAGAAAAATCGTCCTGAATTTCCCTCAAAGTCACTGAAAAAAATTGATATTCTGAGAAACTGCGACGTTGCTTCTCTTGGCTTGCCGTGGAAAACCGTAAGAGACGCGATATCAGATTTGCCTGATCCTGAATCGAACCCGACTTTGTTGATCCAAGCGCATCGGTTCCAACCTGGAGCTAGAAGTTACCCAGGTCACACAGGTAGTCCTTTGGATGAGCCAGCCAAAGCTCTAAAAGCCGGAGACCACGGTGTTCCAGGAGGGGAAAACATGCTTCGCCGACCGGATGGGTCTATCAGATATTTCACGGTTAGAGAATGTGCTCGCATCCAGACCTTCCCTGATGATTTCATCTTCGAGGGAACTTGGGGTGAAATTATGAGACAGTTAGGAAACGCGGTTCCTGTTCGGTTGGCGCAGACAGTCGCTGACCGTGTGTGTAACGTTTTACGCTCGTCAATTTAAGAATAGGATCGAGGATGGCAAAGGTTAAAACGGATTTAGAAGCTCTTCTTGATGAGTTAGAGTCTGTTACCAACAGAATTTCAGGCGTTAAGCCTAGTGATAACCAGCGGGTAGTTAACAAGGCTCGTAAGACGCTAGTCGAGCTCACTGAAAAATTGGCGAGCGTCGCGGCTGGCTTTGATCCTATCCTGCGTCCATCCTCCATATTTGATCCTGCAGACCCAATAACTGCAGGTAGAATTGTAGCGTTGACTCTGATCTCGCAACCTGCTCACGAATTGTCGTCCATCCCAAGCTTCTACGGTGCAGGCGTATATGCGATTTATTATAAGGGTGGTTTTGAGCCATACGCTAAACTCACGGGTACCGATCACCCGATTTATGTGGGGAAGGCAGATCCAAATAGTTCTTCAGCGAAAGATGCTATAGCGCAAGGAACGAAATTGTCCGCTCGTTTGAATGAACATGCTAAAAGCATCGGTAAAGCTGAAACGACCTTAAGTATTGATGATTTTAAATGTCGATTTCTTATTGTTCAGTCAGGCTTTCAAAAGTCAGCAGAGGATTATCTGATTGAATTTTTCAAGCCAATTTGGAATTCTGAAACGAGAATTTGCTTTGGTCTAGGCAAGCATGGTGATAGTTCAGAGACTCGAGACAATAAAAGATCTCCTTGGGATACGATGCATCCTGGTCGTGCTTGGGCTGATAAGAGTACAAAAGATCAGAAGCCAAAGTCCCAGATTCTGGAGCAAATAAACGAACATTTTTGTAAATTTCCACCCTATCGCGATATACATCAGCTCTTCGATCGTTTTGTCGAAGATATGCGGCAGCTAAGCCATGAAGAGTTTGTAGATGATAAGGATGAGGTGGTTGTGATTGCTGAGGAGCGAGGCGCGTATCAGGAAACGCTACTCTAAAGGCTAGGAGCAAATCTACACGGGCCGCTGATAACACCTATCTGCGAATACTTAGTGAAGGCGACTTTTCAGTGAAGAAAAAGGCTGCCCGAGGGCAGCCTATTCGCATAGCGTGAGATTTAGTCCCAGCTCAACGCCCCACCAGTCTGATACTCAATAACCCGAGTCTCAAAGAAGTTCTTCTCCTTCTTCAAGTCCATGATCTCGCTCATCCAAGGGAACGGGTTGGTAGTCCC
>Ga0105250_10001208_pt1 | contig 14386 bp, 14 predicted proteins | sample KBSS54metaG_FD_80425 | JGI IMG/M metagenome (GOLD analysis project Ga0105250, IMG submission 80425) | Switchgrass rhizosphere microbial communities from Kellogg Biological Station, Michigan, USA - KBS S5-4 metaG | ecosystem: Host-associated > Plants > Roots > Rhizosphere > Soil | place...
ATCAAAATTTCAACAGGAATAAATATCAGCCCCAAATCTTTACTCAACAGGTATTGCCACCGGCTGGCTGTAAATCCGTAAGGAGTGGTGATAGGACCCTGAAAAGACGTCTTAGATACCCCGTATCGGTCAGTGATTTCAGCCGAAGGAGTGCCCGTGAACGCGGCAAGCGTGATCAGTTCAGCGAACCACAACCCTTCAACGGGCTTGTGATATTTATCGTAGCTTCCCTCATAAGTAGTGAATTTTACATCCGAGTCGTGAATAGTATGATGCGGATTAGCATCATGAAATCGATAGATTCCGACTTCAGCGACCTGCTCATGTGCCTGCCTCAATAGTTTTGCGTCCCAGACTTTAAACCTGTGCGTATATGCCTGTTCGCCTCTGTTTTCCATGACAACAGACTCTGTATACTCAAAAACCAGCGGTGTCTTTTTCCCCGACTTTTCAAATTGCTTAAACGCCTTTTGTATCTCCTGATGTAGCCTGTTGATCTGCAACTTTCTTCTTTCCACAAAATCGCGAAGAAAATAAAACTTCTGGTGCAGGACGGCTGTTTTAGACTTTCTTTTGTTTTTTTGTTCCTGTGAGACAGCTCTGTGTAGGGTGGATTTTTTCCAGAATAAATCGTCGGACACGCGCGGTAGTGCAAAGGGGGTAAATTTTTCTCGCTGGTCTGCGTTAAGTTTGCTGAAGTAATCTGCTTGTTTAACGAGTAACCGAAAATACGTCTGAATTATTCTAGCCCGCTGCCCTATGTTGTCTTCCGGGATAAGGTCACCTTGATGATACGCTTTGAAAAAGGTCTCACAGTCAAACTGGTCTATGTCATCCAGGCCAGTTGCGTTAAGAAACCTGGGCATGTAATAAAAAAAAGTAATGTCATTTCTTCTGTTACTGTAACAAGTCGCCATGATAAAAAATGCCGTGTTTCTCAGCCTCGGTTGCTTAATCTCGTAAATCATACGTATCTGCGCATTGGTCATTGGTTTACCTGTTGCAGGCGAATCCAGAAACGTCAGCGGTATTGTATGAAGAACCGGGTCGAGTGTGGCGATCAGCTCATCCAGAGAGATTGTTTTCCAGGCATCTTTTTTCACCAATTTTTTATCAGTGCGCTTTTCCCATTGATCCACCGCTCTTTTAACTAGCCGATGGTCAAGGCAGACTATGGTGGTTATTTCTGAATATGTCACTTCACGTTGATTTCGACTTAAATAATCAATGGCAAGAGCCACTTTTTTCTCGCCAATCTCTTTTGCTCTTGCTGTATTTTGCAGTGAGTACTTGAAGGTCGTTACCGTTCTGTTCCATTCAAAGTAGGCCAAATCATCAGAAACATCTTCGTCAAGAAGCAGATCAGCCAGTTCGCTAATGTAACAACGTCCATACCTAGATATGATATGTAAATCTATGCCGAATTGATCTGATATTTCTGAAGTTTTAAAGGGTTCAGCCTGCGCTTTATAAAAGTCGTATAATTTATAAACAACCTTTTCACGCTCATCCAGAGGCAGGCGTAAAATAGAGCCAGAGAGTGCAGCTGGTTTGGCTATAGGCTCCTTGAACTTAATTTTCTCAACGATGCTGAAAATATCTTTATCTGCAGCACAACACTGCTGCCTTATTTTTAATATATACTCTTCATAGTTGTTTCTGAGCCCATCCTCAATGCAATAAATAATATATCGGTATTTAATCTCCAGTGCATATCTGCTGCATCGGATGAAAAAATCAAATGTCAGATATTGCTGCTCCCATCTTAGAAACGTCTTATCGCACATGGGCGTAGTACCAAGCAGCTGAGCCATAACATTCTCAATGTAAGGCATCAACGCTCTTTTCAGTGCAGGCCGTCCGGTACGGGTGCCCGGTAAATCTTCAATCCTGAACCAGTTTCCCCGTTCTTCACGCTGAGTAAGTTCAAAAAATAATGTATGACGGCGCCGTGCAACAGGTTGAGTATCAATGCTCATAGTTTCCCCTCCAACATTTCTTTCAGCATCAGCGAGCCCTGACTTTCCTTGTCATCGGGCACATCACAAGCAGCTTGAGCCTCCAACTGCTTGTCTTCGATGTAGGTGTGTATTGCACTTGCCAGCAATGGCAAATCATGACGCTGTCGGGCTTGATCATAAGCTGGCAACATATCGGATCTCCATCCCATTAATACCTGCAGGGCGCTGCGTTTCTGCAGAAGATCAGCCTCTGAAACGGCGCTACGGTGGATCTCGTTCAGCGCCATCGTGACAAACCAGTGTCGAACCTGGTGCGTGCGTATCTTAAGCCCGGCAGCGGCCAGCACAGGCGTCCACCGGTAACGTCTAAAGTTGTCCGGTGTCAGTGGATGACCTCTTTTTGTACAGAAGAGAGGAAGCCGGTGAACATTTTCGGGAGGCAAAGTGGTGCGCCCGTTGATATATGGCAGCAGATCAGGCCTGTCATTTCTGATATAGCGCAGCAGCACCTTCAGCGTTTTATCCGTGATGATAATATTCTTGACCCGCTTCCCACGACTGCCTTTACTTAGCGACATGAACATGTTGCGAAAACCGCTGACCTTCCAGCCATGCATGGTCAGCGCACAGGCCTCATGTATTCTGCAGCCCGTATCGAATAGTATTCTCACGAGCGCTATATCCTGTAGGTTCCAGCCGCCCTGTTCGCCTGAGGCCAGTACATGCCCCATAAGTTCCGGATCGTCCAGATACTCAGGAATCCATTGATTATCTTTAATTCTGTAATACGAAGAAGTCAGTCTGAGAGGACGCCAATGGTCAATGCCACTGTCTGGTGGCATCGGCGGTCGCTGATTTATTCTCACAAAGTCATCAAAATACTGCTGCCGGATTTCGGCAATCATATTTTTGGCTTGGGGTAAATCAAGAGGGTGAAGATGGGAATACAACTGCATCGAGATGAGCAACTGATAAAAAGATCGCAGCGCAGCTAACAGATGATTTATCCGGTGGGCTTTTCCCCAAGTAACCTGCACCTTGCGAATATCTCCTCCTGACAGATCGCGGGCGAAAAACAGAGTACAGTGCAGCTGGGTTGTCAGGAAATGTTCGAGTACAGCACGGACCTGACTACTGTTGCCCAGCAAATCCCAATGCTGTCGCTTCACTGTTTCATCCTGTCCAGCCCAGGAAAAAAATGCCAGAAGATGCCTGAGATAAGCCTTAAATGTGGCTGGTGAATGGTACCTGTCGGCTCGACATGCATAAACCGTCAACGATAAATGTGGCAACCCTTGAGAATCTGTCACATGAAAGAGAAAATCACCGCTACCGCGACGTAACCGAAACATATATACCTCTCCTCTAATGCTGGCAGCATATGGCAGATGTACTGATGTAACTGGATTTTTGATTGAGTGTAGAACAGCAGTGTTACACAGCAAAGCTAGCTAACCATGCGGCAAAGACCTGGAAGCAAACGGGTGGCGTGGTGGATTTGTCGAACGTTGATCGCCAGCGCAAGCTGCTGGCGCTGGTTCCCGTTAGCGAGGTCTGGGGCGTCGGGCGTCGGATCAGCAAAAAACTGAATCTGATGGGGATTGAAACTGCCCTGCACCTGGCGGAGTGTTCCAGTTGGGTTCTACGAAAACATTTCAACGTTGTACTGGAAAGAACCTCGCGGGAACTGCGCGGAGAGAAATGTCTGGGGCTAGAGCAGTTCTCTCCAACCAAACAGCAAATCATCTGCAGCCGTTCCTTCGGTAAGCGCATCACTGAATACAATGATATGCACCAGGCCATCTGCACCTACGCCGAACGGGCTGCCGAAAAGCTGAGGCAGGAGAAACAATTTTGTCGCTTTATCAGTGTGTTTATCCGCACCAGTCCTCATGCACAGGATGAAGTTTCCTATGGAAATCAGGCATCCGGTAGGCTGATGACGCCGTCTAACGACACGAGGGACATTATCCGCGTGGCGACAGAAGCACTGAACCAGATTTGGGACAATGGACATCGCTATATGAAGGCGGGTGTGATGTTGAGTGATTTTTTCAGTCAGGGAGTGGCGCAATTAAACCTGTTTGATGAACACCAGCCGCAAGCGAACAGCAGCGCCCTCATGCAGGTCGTGGATCGGCTTAATCGTACGGGTCGCGGTTCAGTCTGGTTTGCCGGTCAGGGTGCGCAAAAAAGCTGGGCAATGAAGCGAGAAATGCTTTCTCCCTGCTACACAACGCGTTATTCAGATCTCCCTGTCGCTAAATAACTCATTCATAGTTAGCGATAACCTCAACCGATGCGCATGCAGGCCCAGGGTTGACGTCACCGTCTGTCCGAACATATCGGGCTGCCATCTGGATGGTATTGTCATTGCCGGTAAAGGCATTGCCATCAATGGGTGTGAGCGTTCAATTCACTGACATAAACGGATTGTGAAGTGCCACAATGTACCGGTTTATCAGGTTCAGTCTCTGCTTGTGACAGATAATCACCCCAGGCAAGTTGGATCCCATAGCCCGTCGCACCGGTTCCGCCGAGAGCGATAATGCCTCTTCTTGTATCAACAATGGCGGTGTAGGGTAAAATAGCCAGTTTCACTCGCCCATTTTGCGGGTTGTTTGGTGACGCCACTGTTGTCGTTGGGCCAGGGCCAAATGGCGACTGTCCGGCGTTATTCATCGCCGTGACGCCCCCGTAGCCATGGGCATCCGGACAAATTAATCTGAAACTGGCATCTTTCCATGATGAACTTTGGTCATTGACACCCAGATGCTCACCCATGTTAACAACGACATCACTGCCCTGTATTTCACAAGTTCCTGGTTTAAAAATTAACGTGGCATGTAATTTTCGGGAACAATATTGTCCATTTGCATAGATCCTGTCGGTGCTGCCATCGGCGCTAATAAAAGTATATGGGGATTGTTCAATACCTGCCCAACAACAGGACCGTTTACCGACAATACCCCGGACTGCATAGGAATATCACCCGGGATTTTCCGGAATTTAATTTTTCCCATTATATATTCACCCGTATGGGCACTAACCCAGCCACTCATGGCTAAGCTGGGAAACACGGGGAGCGAGGTGGCTATATCAGTACTAAAGACAGACATCCCAATACCTGGAATATCTGTCGGATAGATGCGATCGCCAGCGATGGTATTTACTGGCAGCAGCCCCTGATCCAGGATGGTTTCATAGAGATAAATGCTCCTGTCGCAGGTAGCGAGGTCTTGCCCCAGCGTGACGTTATCCTGCATATAGATAACCGTATAATCAGGTATAGCCGAACCCAGGGTGATATTCACTCCGGAAGGGGTTAATTCAAGCGTGGAGTTAATACTTGCCTATGGATCATTTGATTGGGTACAGGATATGTCTTTAGAATATGCATCTGGCACCCGCAAGCATAATGCCAGGAAAATGAGGCTACATTTTCGTATAAAGAGATCATTCATAGTTCGCTATCACCTGTACCACGGCGTTAGCAGGGCCTGGAGCCGTTTCTCCGGTGGTGCGAATATAACGAGCCGCCATTATGATCGTATTATCTGTCCCGCTAAAGGCGTTCCCGCCGATGGGCGTATCGCCTGCGCCGAAGCTCGAGTTAAGCGAGTTGGCATCGACATAGCTGTTTAACACGACAGGGTTTACAGGTTCGACGTCGTTTTGGCTACTGAAGTCGCCCCATGCTAACTGAATGCCGTAGCCTTGTGCACCCGTGCCATCGAGGGCAATGATGCCTTTATTGGCGTCAATGACTTCGGTGTAAGGAGCAATACTAATTACGACGCGCCCATTTTTTTTATTATTAGCAGTGGTACTCGCGTTAGGAGAAAGAGAATAAGGGTTGTCATAGGGATCGCTTGATGATGCGCTCCCATTATATCCCATGCCGTCAGGACACACTAATTTAAAACTTGCATCTTTCCAGTCAGAATGACTACCCGCGCCACCATAGTCACCCATATTTACTTTGACATTATCACCTTCAACATTACAGGTTCCTGGTTGAAACATCATTGTCAACTTTAATATTCTGGAACTGCTGATATAAGCCTTTCCGTCATTAGTTATTCTATCCGGTGCAGAACTCGTGAAGTTAGCACCGTTATTCATATATACAATGGCAGCATCGGGACCGGTAACAGTAATAGGCCCTTTGTTCATGGGTATCTCTCCGGGAATTTTCCAAAACTTTATTCTCGCCCAAAAGCCATAGCCTACATCCCCCCGTGTATAGTAAACAACCGATGGGTATACCTTCACAGCACCATTACTAACAGCGGTAGCTTCGATTGATATACCGACACCAGGAACATCAGTACTATAAATAACATCGTTTCCTTGTTGGCCCACTGCTTGAGCTGAACTAAGAAGGGTATAGTACAAGTTATGGTCGCCATCGCAAGTGCTTGCAGACATACCAATGTTTGCCTCGGCAGTATAAAGGATGGTCCAGTCAGGAATGTTTCCACCCAGTGTCATTGTTATGTTAGATGCCTGCAGTTCAAAATCACTATGAATTGCAGACCATTGGTCAAAATGATTTTCCGCTGACGTAGCCGGTTCGCAGTTAGTTGCATTCGCACATTCAGAAAAAAGAGAGAAACAAAAAAGGAAAATAATTAACTTTAAAAAAGACATGATCATACCTATTGGCAAACACTGATAAAGCGCTGGATAGTGTTTTTATCCTTTCCAGCGGATGCAGTCGGGTTTAACTGATAAGCCACCTGACATTGGCTCTGTTCGGCCTCACCCCATTTGATGGTCAACGTCCCTTTATTTTTGCTCACTTTGGTATAAATAACCCCACCCTGCGACACCGCACCAATATGGGTATTCTCATCGTCAAAAATATCCGCCCCGAACGGTAAGGGTTCACCTTTCCAGGTTGACGTAATGAGCAGCGGTGTACCGGTATGGGTTTTAAATTCCACTTTTACGACGGAACCAGCACGTGGAACCACTTCCTGAGCCGTTTTTTCAAACTCTACGCCTAAGTCTGAACCTTCCGGGTTAACGGCCACCCGGTTTTGCTGATAAGGCACGAGGGAGGGAGACAACGCATAGCCTGATGAATCTACAGTGGCGCCCGCATAGCCCGACACTTTGGCCCCTTCGGCGCCTTTGGCTTCAATCAGGGCATAGTTATCGCTGTTGTACGGCGAGAACGTCACCCCGCCTGAGTGTGCAACAACCCCACCAGACATCCCAACGGCAGTGCTGCTATAGCCGTTTCCGGTGCTGTAACTTCCATTGACCGTCGCCTTACTCCCTTCCCAGGAACCACTGACACTGCCGGAGCTACCAGAATAGTTATCGTGTGAACCGCTCACGTTATAGTTGTACTGATTATCACCGCCAAATGAGCCGGACAGGTTCGCCTGCTCGCCACGGCCGCCATCGCTGTCCTGGTTATAACGCATGCTGACATACGGCGTCGCACCACCATGACCTGGCCACAACGGCATTGACAGGGTCAGATACCAGGTTGTTTGGTCCTGGCCATTGCCCGCTTTGTTCCGACTGGCATTGATACTGTAATTAAGCCATTTGTAGCTGTTGGAGTACCCCACCTGATACTGGGTGTTATAGCCCGTACCGTTATTCCAATAGTCCTGCATGGAAGCACTGACATAAAGATTGCCAAGATTAAGGGGTAATCCCTGATTAAGGCTTATTGAAAACTGATTTTTTGAACGCCATACGGTATTCGGATCGTCATCATGACTGATCGCATCGCGAGTCTGAGTGGCGGTTTGTAAATCCATATAGCCGGAGCTGGAGTAGCGATAGGCTGCAATCGTTATGTTACTATTCGTTTCGTTGATCAGTTTGCTGTAACTTAAACGATAGCTTTGTCCGCTTAATTCCCCGATCTCTCCTCCCAGATGACTTCTTGATTGCGTCACGTCTGCGCTCACGGCCCCAGCCGGCGTTCCAACAGCTAAACCAATCAGCCCGGCCTGATAATTCTGGCTGTATTGCGCACCCGTATAAGCGGTCAGGATATTGGTTAACCCACGCATGAAGGTTGTCTCGTAAAACATCGGTTTTTCGGACGAGCTGTAATCCCGCAGCTTTCCCGCTGTGGCAGTGAACTGCTGTGCTCCCGGACGCAGTGATTGCGCCAGGGAAGAATATGGGATGGTGTATTGCTGAGAGCTGCCATCCGCTTCTTCGATTGTGACCTCCAGGTCACCACCGTAACCGGTAGGCCCAAGATCATCGATCAGGAAAGCACCTGGCGAAACAGTAGTCTGATAGAGAATATTCCCCGACTGGCGTACAGTGACCTTAGCGTTTGTTTTGGCGATTCCTCTAATTTCAGGAGCATAACCTCGCTGAGAGGTGGGTAACATACGGTCGTCGCTCGCCAGTTGTGCACCGGTATAGGACACGGAATTAAACATTTGACCTGAGGTGTAATATTGCCCCAGATAAAGATGACCTCGAACAAACTCAGTATCTCTTTGCACATAGGTATTTGTGCTTTGGTAGTCGCCACCCGTAGATTGATCCCAGTTAAAAGAGCCACTGTGACGAAAATACCATTTCCCAATATTTAATCCCGCATTGAGGGATGAATAGAAAGTACGAGACGTTTCAGCATCACTGTAACGCGACTCATATCCGTTCATGTAATAACCGAGCATGAGCGCAGGGATGCCGCTGTCCCAAAGCGCCGGGTCTATATTACCTCGTGCGATATGCTGCAAATAAATCTGAGGAACCTCAATACTGAGCTGCTGTTTATCTGCATCAAAATTAACTGTAGCGTCCGGAAGCAGACTAGCGAGATCGGTGCATACAGCCAACTCAGTCAACCCTTTTCGCGCGGAAAAAGGTATTTTTTCAATATTTAAATTAATCAACTTAATCATATCAGGAGTCAAACAGGGGGCGACTTTGTGTTCCTCATCTTCTTTAAATGTTACCTCTTCGTGTGACACCAGATTGTCGTTAACAAGGATGTCAATACGATATTTCCCCGGCGTTGCATTCGAACCATAGGTAAAACGGCTGACATCGATTTGATTCTTCCCTTCCTGCCGTAACAGGCCAGTATCAAATTCTGCAGCACTACCTGTAGATGAGGAATTGGTTTCTTTCTCTGTAGATTTATTTGGCTCATTTGCACTGACTCCGAACGGAGCAGAAACAATAAAAGTTATAAAGCAAGAAAAACAGAAAAAAGAAAAGAAACCGCTATTTTTAAACATTGTCGCCCCATAACATTAATTTTTCGCTTTATGACTAATGAGTGCTCCATAGTCATTAATGGTATTAAACGATAAACCGTCTATATTCCCAGAGTTCTTTAATGTGAACTGTTTCGACCCACCGGGTGCTATCATTGAGCCCTTTGATTCAGAAGACACGCCGTTGAATTTATACTTAACATCAAAAATCGTAACGTTGTATTTAGAACTGTTTTGCACCGAGACGTTTTGACCATTCAGTCGCCAGTGCAGTTCGTCAGGAGCATCATTACTGTTACCCGGTAGTCCCTCAGGACGATAAAACAATTTAATTCTTGTACGAAAAACAACATTCAACTTTTGCTGTGCGTCAGCGCTGCTTTTATCTTTCGCAGGGACTTCAAGAACGTTAAGCCAGTACACAGATTCCTTGTCCGCTGGTAAGGCAGGGGTCCCCGTATAACTGATACGAATCGTTTGTCCCTGATTTGGGTCAACACGGTTAATCGGCGGCGTCAAAACGAACGGGACCGAGATTTTCTCAGGTGTTGTATTTTCATTGCCAGTATCAATCCAGCTCTGGATTAATACTGGCCTTTGATTCTTATTCGTCAGACTAATAGTGACTTCTTTCTTATCTCCCTGATAAATGACTCTGGTTCCATCCATGACAATACTTGCATAGATTGATTGGCTTGTTACCATGCCAATACTGAGCACGAGGAATATGCCCCCACTCTTTTTACTGAAAAAACTCATATGTAGGATACCTAATATTTGATCAGGGAAATAATTGACGATTTATTATTGATACATCAACTCATAGTCCACAGTACTGGTGACGGCTCCGCCAGTGGCACCACCCAAGGATGAAAAATACTCTACAAAATAGAGCATTTTTGTGTCACCCGCTTCATCAGTGCTGATATCTGTAAATGCGGTCGTACTAGACTGGTTTGGGTCATTAACCTTAATAACCTCACGGCCTGAATCAAGCAGTCTAAGTTGCACATTACTTGCAGCGCCTGTAGACGCTGTGTTATTCAGATATCCCTGATTATCACCGTTAGTACTCTTAAAGTTGGCGGCTATTTTTGTTTTAGCAGGTGTCCCCAGGGTACAATTTTTTGCAACAATATAGAATGGTTCTTGCCCGGCTGATGAATTAGCAGCGGTCAGCGTTGTTTTTGACACTTCATCAAGCGTGATTGCCCCGGTACCCGCTGTACCAACTTCAGCACCTTTATATTCAAGTGATACGTCGCATGTCGCGTCTGTAATTTTACCGTTAAAGGTAATAGTGTTTGTTGCCGCCGCATAGGGCATGGTGGCCAAGTTTAAGGTCAAAAACAGTCCAGCGGAAAACACTGTGATTACTTTCATTCAAATCTCCATTAACTTTCTGATGGTTGCAGATATTTACTATTTACTTTCTCAGATAGCGATATTGTTACCTGCGTAAATAATTAAACGGTTTCATTACCAATTTTGGTGGAGTCATTATCAATCGAGTCGATAGTTTCGTCTCTTTTTATTCAGTCCAAATATGTACGGAGTGATGATCATAGCTGTTTCATTTTTGATCTATACTCTTCTTGTATCCACATCGGAAAGTTTAAAAATGTATACTTTTCAGAAAGTTAACATTACAGCCCATGGGGCTAACAAAAATGCTATCGTTCTGCGCTCGGATAGGGATTTTGAAAAGTGATATCAGGAACAGTTTGATTTCAGTATCTTTCCAAAAAAAGGTGCAGAGGAGGTGATGGATGAAGAGCGGCCCGAATACTATCCCTGCATCCCTCTGATACTGAAGGGTGGAAATGGAGTGGTTTTTCTGGGAGAAGATCTTGTTCAACTCTGGCTTAGTAAGCTATACACAATAAAAATTGTCCCGCTTTGAAACCATCGAAGCGGTACATTCAATCTGATTAATACTATCTGGGAAAAATGATGAGCAACAATGTAGACATTCAGAGAGCTCATATACATGAGGCCGAACGCCTTGATTCGACCTATCTTACTGAGCTGATGGATACACTGGCTCCCTTTCTAAACTACAATACTCACCCGGTGGGGAAACGCATCAGTTTCAGTGCGAACAATCAGGCAGACTGTTATTTCATTCTCTAGGGCAGCATAGAGATAAACCGACAACCTGATGATATCCTTATTGAAATTTTTGTAGCTCCATCGTTAAGAGGGATTGTTCCTGTCCACAAAACCTCTCAGTCCGGGTTTACGATGCGGATACTTGAAACTGCTGAGATAGCCATTATAGACAAAGATCAGCTGTATTCGCTTCTCACCGAGCATAATCTGTGGAGACCCTATGCCATGCACCTTCAATTAGTCGCTAGTCTGGGATCTGAAGTATTAATGAAGCTCGTTACCCCTTCTGTCTTCGAACGTGTTCGTTATCAACTCTATGAACTGATGAGTAAACCTCAATCGATAAGAAAATCGGTTACAGCGGAAAATTATATGCGTAGTAAAACCCGTCTCTCGCGCTCAGGCATTATGAACGCTCTCTCCGAGTTAAGGAAAGGTGGTTACATCACCATCGAGGATGGACACCTAATTGATATTAAACATATTCCAGCTCGCTTTTAGACTACACTTGATCACTTTGTATACTTGATGATCAGGCGATAATAATGACATGAAGCTTAAGTAAATGTACCAACTCTATCGCGAACAGGGTCTATTCACTGTGCTTCAATCGCCTCCGGGGCTACATGGCAAAGCCAGTAATGAGAAATGAGGTGGATAGCCCGCTTAACTCCCAATTGATGCTCTAAAAACTGATATGCAATTCGTATAAGCAATCACTGCCAACGATGAGTATCCCCCTTTGCTAGTTTGACTTTTAATTCCACATAATCTTCTGAACGAGAGATAATGCAGCCATCGTTATTCGAAACCACGACCACCGGTTTGCCCTGAAGATCCGGTCGAAATACCGCTTCACAGCTGGTGTAGAAGCTGTTGACATCAACTAGCGCGAACATATTTGTGCGATTTTAGCGTGTGAGTCACCACGCCGAAGATTTGCAGCTCTTCGTCGGCGTCAAAAATGATGGGAGAAAAGCGCGGGTTACGCGGAACAAGCTGCAAAATCGGACGAACGCGCAGCTCTTTCACCGTAAATTCCCCGGCGACGGCGGCCACAACGATATCGCCGTGTTCAGGCGTCAAAGAGCGATCCACCACCAGCAAATCACCGTCAGTAATTCCTGCCCCAATCATGGACTCCCCGCTAACCCGGATAAAATACGTGGCGCTGGGATGCTTAATCACCAGTTTATTAAGATCGATACGATCTTCTACGTAGTCCTGAGCGGGACTGGGAAAGCCACACGACACGCGCTCCAGGAAGAGAGGTAACTCAATGAGGGTGTTGAGATCGCACGAAAAAAGATGACTCATAATTGCTCACCTGCAGATAGCTGTATATAAATACAGTATTGTGAGTTTTAGGTAGGGATCAAGGCACTTTTGTGACGGTCGCCCAAACGCGTTGAAGTTTGTGGGAATTTAGTTTGCAGGAATTTAGTTTGCAGAGTGGGACGAGTGACCAGGGTAATGCCCCTCCATCGCTTAAATGATGCGACGGTGCCTCCTTGCCATTGCCGACGCCAGGGTACGTTCGCTCCTCGCTCACAGCAGACCTTCATTTCGGTCAGAAGGTCTGCTGAGTGCCAGATATAGTCATTCGAACCCTGAGGGTTACACTTTTAAGTGATTCAGGGTATGCGCTTACTGGTTACGAATATTGTGCCAGAATCATGTGATTTGATGATTGCCGCTTTGCTTTCGAGCCAGTAAGTGCTCCACGTTCGCTAACGAATACTCAGGGCATGCAGATAAACTGCTGACTATATTTCTTTCGAAGGGCGTGGAATGCATACCAATCCTCGGTTAAAAGGAGTTGGTGATGACTGCTATAGATCAGTTTGCTGCTCATGTTGGTCTGGACTGGGCGGATAAAAAGCACGATGTCTGCGTTCAGTTTAAAAACGGTGAGCGCACATTCCATGTGATTAACCATACGCCGGAATCGCTTGATACCTGGCTCAATGAGCTGCATCAGAAGGTCAAAGGCAGGATCGCTATCGCCCTTGAACTGAAGAAAGGCCCGGTCGTGTATGCTCTCCAGAAGTACCCATTTGTTACTGTCTTTCCTGTACACGCGTTATCATTGGCCCGCTATCGGCAGACCTTCTCGCCAAGTGGTGCGAAGGACGATCCGCAGGATGCCGAGCTGGCGTTAGATCTGATGCTTCGCTATCCCCAAAAGATAAAACCCATCGAACCCGACAATGCTGATATCCGTTTACTTCTACAACTAGTCGAGCAGCGCAGACTGCTGGTAGAAGACAAACGCCGCTTTGTTAATCGGCTCATTAACACGCTTAAGCAGTATTATCCTCAACCCCTGGAATGGTTCTCGCATCGGGACAGTGCATTGTTCTGTGAGCTCATAATCCGCTGGCCAAGCCTGCAACAGCTCAAGCGTGCCAGGAGTGATACCGTCCGTCATTTTATGAACGCAAGAGGTGGTCCCGCTGTAGCGTATACAGAACAGCGGGTTACAAGCATTGCGAACGCTATTCCCCTGACCACTGATAAAAGTGTCATCGAGGCGAACGCGCTAATGGCAACAGCTCTTGCATCGCAAATCAAACTTGTAGGTGAACTTATCAGAACCTACGACGAACGAATCGAATCGCTATTCGATACGCTGCCGGATGCAGAACTGTTCAAATCACTACCGGGCATGGGGCCCTGTATGGCCCCACGTATGCTTGCCGCACTGGGTGATAACCGCGACCGCTTCAACAGCGCTGAGGAAATTCAAAACTACACAGGTATTGCACCGGTGACAGAACGAAGTGGCCAGAAATCCTGGGTTCACTGGCGATGGCAGTGTGCCAAGTTCGTCAGGCAAACCTTTGTCGAATGGGCTGCCAAGACGGTTAACTCATCATACTGGGCCAAGCTGTATTATCAGGGGCTGCGAGAAAAAGGAAAATCTCATCAATCTGCTATCCGGGCTCTGGCATTCAAATGGATAAGGATAATTTACCGCTGCTGGAAGACCAGAACCCATTATGACGAAGCGAAATATTTGCTGGCACTGGAAGCGCGAAAATCCCCCTTATTGATGCCGTAAAAAGCTTGTCGAATGTCTCAGGGCGTGAAGCGGAC
>Ga0105250_10001225_pt1 | contig 14250 bp, 13 predicted proteins | sample KBSS54metaG_FD_80425 | JGI IMG/M metagenome (GOLD analysis project Ga0105250, IMG submission 80425) | Switchgrass rhizosphere microbial communities from Kellogg Biological Station, Michigan, USA - KBS S5-4 metaG | ecosystem: Host-associated > Plants > Roots > Rhizosphere > Soil | place...
GCATATGCATGACTTTGTGGTCCTGTCGTTAAATCAGGACGACGAATTGCTAAATTACCGAAAACAAGAGCTAGCATTAAAACACCAAACCCTGTTGTTAACCAAGCTAAAGTGACACCGAGAGGACTTGCTGTTTGTGCTAACGTACTTGGCACCATGAAAATACCAGCGCCAACCATGTTACCAACAACAAATGCTGTCAGTACCCAAAAACCCCATTTTTTTTGTTGCATAAAAAATACCTCCAAAGTTAGTATAACCAAGTCAAGCGAGGAGATATGTATGTCTTCCAAAAAGGGAAGAAAGGTAAGCTTCATACAAAACAAAAAAAGCACGTGTAATTGTCGCTACGTGCTTTCTATCTTATAGGAAACCCACGACATACCTCTCGATAGCTCTCCACAAACAAATTGTTTGTGACAGTTCTGCACTTATTAAATAGCAGACCCAGCAAGAATGCACAGTGGGCATTTCTTACTTCGGCAACCATTCCTTTCCCATTCATTCATCGATGCCACTACATCTCCTGAAATGATACTCTTAATGACTGCAACCTCTACCTCACCGAGATACGAATGAGGATTTATGTATTAAATTAACATAATCAAGGGTAACAAATGAATTTTTATACGTCAATGGATATAGTAATAATCAGACTATAGCGAACAATTTGTCATTAAAAGAAGAGGGGTTTTTTTAGAAATAGGCTCTGTTAATCTGTGTGTTAAACTAATGAAAAAAATATTTTTGATATTTTGTCTCACTTGAATCTAGAAAAACAACATAATTATTCTGTAACTTTATTTGAGAATGTAATGGATTGGTTAATGAACAGTGATCCTAAAGCATATTAGATAAGTGAATAGGAGAATGAAAGAATATAAAAAGAAGCTAATCTACAGCTGTAGACTAGCTTCTAAAATATTAAACTAAGTTTAATACAGTTACTTTCTCACGTGTCATAGACTCAAGGCTCTTACGGATACCTTGTGCTCCCATACCAGAACCTTTTACGCCGATGAATGGGAAGTGGTCAGGACCACGCTCTGTACGTCCGTTAATTTGAACGGAACCAGTGTCAATTTTGTTTGCAATTGCAAATGCTTTATTAATGTCTTTTGTGAAGACACTTGCTTGTAAGCCGAAATCTGATTTGTTCGCAATTTCAATTGCTTGTTCATCAGAAGAAACACGGATGATTGGAAGGATTGGGCCGAATGGCTCTTCCCAAGCAACTTTCATATCTTCTGTTACATTGTCAATTAATGTTGGGTAAATTAAGTTGCGCTCGCGTTTGTTACCAATTACGATTGTAGCGCCTTTTTCTACTGCATCGTCAACTAATCCTTGAACGAAATCAGCAGATTTATCGTCGATTAATGGCACGATTGTACTGTCTTGTTCTGGAGAACCAACAGTTAATTCAGCCACTTGATCTTTTAATAAGCTAACAAGCTCGTCCGCTACATTTTCATGTACAAGCACGCGCTTGATTGCAGTACAGCGTTGACCTGAGTATGAGAATGCGCCGCTAACGATATGTTTTGCAGCTTCCCCTAGGTCAGCATCTTCACGTACGATACCAGGGTCTTTACCGCCAAGTTCTAATACAAGCGGAATCATAGCAGCTTTTTTCGCTAAGTGAGCACCTGTGTTTGTACCACCTGTGAACGATACCATATTTACGCCAGGATGTTCTACTAAGTAGTCGCCGATAACAGAACCGCGTCCTGTTGCTACGTTTACAAGTCCTTTTGGAAGACCTGCTTTATGAAGAGCTTCAACCATTTTAATACCGCTAATTGCGCCTTGTGTTGCTGGTTTAAAGATAACAGCGTTCCCCATAATAAGAGCTGGTGCAAGTTTTGCAGCAGATAAGTTTACAGGGTAGTTAAATGGTGCGATTGCTAAAACAACACCACGTGGTGCACGTTGAATGATTGCAAGCTTGGATTTAGATCCACCAGGGAAGCTATCACCCATCATGCTTTCGCCATGCATATGAAGTGCTTCGTCTACAGTGTAACGAATTAAGTCCGCTGTACGAACAACTTCTTTTTTCGCATCTTTATAACCTTTACCGACTTCTTTCATTACGATATCGGCAATTTCATCTCGCATATTTACAAGCTCATCAGCCCATTTATATAAATATTTTGCACGATCTTGAAGAGAAGCTTCCGCCCATTCTTTTTGAGCTTGTTGTGCTGATTTAACTGCTTCGTCAACTTCCCCGCGAGTAATTGCTTGTACTTTACCAATTACTTCGTGTAAATATGGTGATGGAATATCAATTGTTTGCCCAGAAGAGCTTTCTCTCCATTCACCGTTTAAATAAAATTTGTACGTATTGCTAGTTGTCATGATTTGTCCTCCTAAAATAGCAACTTGTAAGAGTGAGTATATGGTGATTGTAGGGGGTTTGAGAATATTTTTCAAACAAAATGTTTATGGAAACGATTTCTTATGTGATTTTTATTTTGTATGCCCTTTCTTAAAGGGGTTTACCTTATTTGTAAGTGAAATATAGGATTATCTATAATAATATCGATAGATAATTTTTTCGAGTATCGAAGTGGTATTGTACATCTTTTATTTTTGGTGATAAAAGTTTATTTTGTAAAATAATGAAAAAAACAATTGACAGAAAAGTTGATAAAGTTATAAAATTAAAAATGGAAAATAAATGAAGGGGGTGCGCGTAATGATTGTAATGGTAAATATGACTGGCTTAGTTGGATTACATGGTGGGAAACATTCATATCATTACGCAACCCGTACGGAAAGATAGTGCTTTTTTGTTTTTTCAAAAAGCGTACGTTGCGTATTTCGTAACGTACGCTTTTATGCGTTTTTCTCGCATATCGTCAAGCGGCGGTATGCGTTTTTTTGTCTCTATTTTGGTTGTTTCCATACTTTGTATGGTTTCGATAAAGTGAAACTTCCATCCGTAAGGGGGATTTATCTCCCACGGATGGTTAGTTGAACCAATCGGGCATTTACGGGCAGTTATCCCCTTATCTATCGTTCTCATTTCTTGCTGAATCTTGAGGTGGGGATTTTACTGCCCGCAAATAGCGGGGTAGAAAAAATACGGAAGGTGAGAAGATATGGTGAATCAGTACAATTGGTACGGTGTAAAAGCAGGGGCTTTTGATAGTGGATAACAGAAATAGACTGAAACAAGATCGAGAAGGGAGAGATTTCATTGTTTTCAGTATTACAAAAGTTAACATGGTTTTTTAAAGAACATTGGAAGAGGTATAGCATAGCAATTGGAGTGCTTCTAATTGTAAATGTAATAGAGGTAATTCCTCCGAAAGTAATTGGGTTAACAATTGATCATATAAAAGTAGGTTCTTTAACAAACGAAGTGATTATACAGTATGTTTGGATTTTATTTGGAGCGGCAGTTGGTGGGTATGTACTCACCTACGTATGGCAGCACCAATTATTTGGCGGTGCATTCGTGCTTGAAAAAACGATGCGTTCAAAATTTATGGGGCACTTGTTGAAAATGACGCCGACCTTTTATCACAAAAATCGTACTGGTGATTTAATGGCGAGAGCGACAAATGATTTAAAGGCGATTGCTATGACTGCTGGTTTTGGGATTTTGACACTTGTTGATTCTAGTTTATATATGCTCACAATTGTTTTTATGATGGGATTTTCAATCAGTTGGCAACTTACAATTGCGGCACTTCTGCCCTTGCCGATTATGGCATATGCGATGAATATATATGGGAAGAAGTTACATGAACGCTTTACGATTGCTCAAGATGCTTTTGGAGATATGAATGATAAAGTACTTGAATCGATTGCAGGCGTGCGTGTTATCCGTGCATATGTACAGGAAAAAGCTGATGAGCAAAGATTTCATCAACTAGGAACAGATGTATATGAAAAAAATATGAAAGTAGCAAGAATTGATGCACTGTTTCAGCCGACGGTGAAGATGCTAGTTGGTCTTAGTTATTTGATTGGTCTTGTATATGGAGCGTTTTTAGTTTTCCAATCGAAGGTTACGCTTGGCGAACTTGTTTCTTTTAACGTCTACCTTGGGATGATGATTTGGCCAATGTTTGCGATTGGTGAATTAATTAATGTCATGCAGCGCGGAAATGCTTCGTTAGATCGTGTCAATGAAACGTTGGCGTATGAGCCTGACGTGAAGAACGTGAAAAAACCGACGCGTGTACACGAACCAGAGTATATCGACTTTGATAAAGTTTCCTTTTCGTACCCGGCTTCACCTGAGCTGAATTTGAAAAATGTTTCTTTTTCATTAAAACAAGGAGAAACGCTTGGCATTGTTGGGAAAACAGGAAGTGGTAAAACGACTCTTGTTCGTCAGCTTCTTCGCCAGTATCCACTTGGAGAAGGGGATATTACAGTGTCAGACGTTACGCTAGGTGAAATTTCGACTGAAAACGTACGAAGCTGGATTGGGTATGTACCACAAGAGCATATTCTATTTTCAAAAACAGCACGTGAAAATATTTTATTTGGAAACAGGGAAGCAAGTCAGGAGGAACTTGAAAAGGCTATTGAAATCGCAGCATTCAAAAAAGATTTGGAGTTCCTTTCAGAAGGATTAGAGACGCTTGTTGGAGAGAAAGGTGTTTCTTTATCTGGTGGGCAAAAACAGCGAATTTCGATTGCACGAGCAGTTATTCAAAATCCAGAAATTTTAATTTTAGATGATTCATTATCAGCTGTGGATGCCAGGACGGAAGCAGCAATTATTGAAAATATACGAAGAGAAAGAAGCGGAAAAACAACAATTATAACAACGCACCGCCTGTCAGCTGTGCAGCATGCTGATTGGATTCTCGTTATGGATAATGGTGAAATTATCGAAGAGGGAACACATGATAGGCTCGTTTTGAATGGTGACTGGTATGCGGAGCAGTTTGAAAGACAGCAGGGCGAAAACGTAGAGGGTGAGGTGAAAATATGAGTGTTGGAAAACGGTTATTTCAATACGCTATGAAAGTAAAGGGAACCATTTTTGTGGCACTGGCAATGTTATTTATTTTCGTTATTGCAGAGCTTGCAGGCCCATTTGTAGCAAAGACAATGATTGATGATCATATTGTCGGTATTGAGAAACCATGGCATGAAACAGTGCAAGGGGACGATGCCGTACTTTATAACGGAGCTTGGTATAAGCGAAGCGACCGCTTTGAACAAGGTGAACAAAAAGGAAAAGAAGTTCGTATTATACAAGTTGGTTTCACTTATTATTTTGTACCTAATAAGGTTGCAGCAGAGGGAACACGTTCTGTAAAGGGAGATATTATTACAGTTCAAAGTGGAAAAGCAACGCAAGTGTATAAAGCGAAAATGTTAACAACCAAAGAAGTGTATTCGTTTTATGAACCTGAGATGAAACGATTACTTTTGCTTGGCGGAGGATATTTTGCACTATTGTTAGTTGTATCTTTATTTGCGTATGGTAAACAGTTTTTCTTACAGAAAGCATCTAATAAAATCATTCAAATTATGCGTGAAGATGTCTTTTCTCATATTCAAACATTACCGATTCGTTATTTCGACCATTTACCAGCAGGGAAAATTGTATCGCGTGTAACGAATGATACGGAGGCCATTCGGGAGTTATATGTAACAGTTTTAGCGACATTTGTTTCTAGTTTTATTTATATTATTGGAATCTTTATTGCTTTATTTTTACTTGATATGAAATTAGCGCTGTTATGTTTAATTATCGTACCAATTTTAATTGTTTGGGCTGTTGTATATAGAAAATATGCCTCTGTGTACAATCATAAGATGCGCTCTCGGTTATCAGATATTAATGGAACAGTGAATGAATCCATCCAAGGAATGCCTATCATCCAGGCATTTCGTCAAGAACGTGCAATAAAGAAAGAATTTGAAGAATTAAATGAAGATTACTTTAAGTACCAAAATAAAATTTTAAATTTAAATGCAGCGACATCGCATAATTTAGTGGGTGTCTTACGCAACATTGCTTTTACAGCGGTTATTTGGTATTTTGGCGGTGCCTCTTTGAGCGCTGCTGGGATTATCTCTTTAGGGATACTGTATGCATTTGTCGATTATTTAACAAGGCTCTTCTCACCAATTACAAATATGGTAAACCAGCTTGCGAATTTAGAGCAAGCGCGCGTTGCATCGGAACGTGTATTTGAACTGCTGGATGAAAAGGGCGAAGTAGTGGAAGAGGAACGTATACCACGTCTTAATGGAAATGTTCGATTTGATGATGTTTCATTTTCTTATAATGGGAAAGATGAAGTGTTAAAACATATTTCTTTCGAGGCAAAAAAAGGAGAGACGGTGGCCCTTGTTGGTCATACGGGATCTGGGAAAAGTTCTATTATGAATGTACTCTTCCAATTTTATGAGTTTCAAAAAGGAAAACTGACAATTGATGGGCGTGACGTGAAAGAGATACCAAAGCAGGCACTCCGTGAGCATATGGGGATTGTACTGCAAGATCCATTTCTATTTAGTGGTACAGTTGCATCGAATGTAAGCTTAGAACATCCAAAGATTTCAAAGGCTCGAATTGTAAAAGCACTGCACGATGTAGGGGCAGAGCGATTTGCTAACAATATAGAAGAAGAAATTACGGAAAAAGGAAGCACACTTTCGACTGGGGAGCGCCAACTTATATCTTTCGCGCGTGCGTTAGCATTTGATCCTGCTATTTTAGTGTTAGATGAAGCGACCTCAAGTATTGATACAGAGACTGAGGCGATGATTCAGGGGGCACTAGAAGTTGTAAAGAAAGGAAGAACAACATTTATCATTGCACATCGTCTTTCCACAATTAAGAGTGCAGATCAAATCATTGTGCTCGATCGGGGCACGATTCTTGAAAAAGGGTCACATGAAGAATTAATGCAGAAAAAGGGTCGTTATTATGAAATGTATAAAACGCAAATAGAAGGAAGTCAAAGTGCGTAACTTTCACGAAATGTTCAGAAAACTTTAAAGCAATGTTTACAAATGCTCCCATCCCTTTCCTTATCCATGTGATATGTTGGAAGCAAGGGGGAGATAGAGATGGAAGAATTATCAGTGACGTTTAACATTGCTTTCTTTTTATTACTGTGCGGAATGATCGGGTATTGTGTATTAGACTCTTAAAGGAACTTGCTATGGTAGCAAGTTCTTTTTTGTATATATAAATCCATATTGATTTTTCAACAAATAAGTCGGTGCTACGAAAACAAAAGCAGATTTTCACTCATTTTCTCCTTTTGTTTTCACACGGCATGGGCAAAAAAGGCCCTGCTCGCATTTATGCATGGGCGGAAGCTCTCTCCCAACCAAAAAGAAAGGTTTTTTGTTTTAAAGTAAGTATTGTTTTACCTTTTTTCTTAGAAGTGCTATATTTAAAAATGTTACTTATTTTTTGTATGTGGCAATTTTATATCATGTTGTTTGATTATGAAAAAAAAGGATACACTAATGACGAACATTTTCATTGAAAAATTGTTCAAGATTGCATACAATCAATATAGTTTTTAAATTCCTATCAGAATACTTGGAGGACTAATATCATGAAGAAATTATTTTCAGTGCTTGCAGTAGCTACACTAGCAGTCGGTATTGTGGCGGGCTGTGGCAAAGAAGAGAAAAAAGATACAGCTACTAGTCAAGATGCATTGCAACAAATTAAAAAAAGCGGTGAATTCGTTGTTGGTACAGAAGGTACATACCCACCGTTTACATTCCATGATGGAGGTGGAAAATTAACTGGATTTGACGTTGAGTTAACAGAAGAAGTTGCAAAACGTCTCGGTGTGAAACCAGTATTTAAAGAAACACAATGGGATAGCTTGCTTGCAGGGCTTGATGCAAAACGTTTCGATATGGTTGCGAATGAAGTCGGAATTCGTGAAGATCGTCAAAAGAAGTATGATTTCTCTAAACCGTATATTTCTTCTTCAGCAGCACTTGTCGTTGCAAAGGATAAAGATAAACCGGCTTCATTTACAGATGTAAAAGGATTAACAGCAGCACAGTCTTTAACAAGTAACTATGCGGATCTTGCAAAGAAAAATGGTGCGAAGATTCAAGGGGTAGAAGGCTTTAGTCAAGCAGTAGAACTACTTAATACAGGTCGCGTTGATTTCACAATCAATGATAAATTATCAGTGTTAAACTATTTACAAACGAAAAAAGATGCAAATATTAAAATTGCAGCAACAGAAAAAGAAGCGTCACAAAGTGGGTTCTTATTCCGTAAAGGTAGCGATAAGCTTGTACAAGAAGTAGATAAAGCGTTAGAAGATATGAAAAAAGATGGTACGTATGACAAAATAACGAAAAAATGGTTCGGTGAAAATGTATCTAAGTAATGCATTGATTACAGATCGATTATCTACATGGGTAGATATTATGCAAGCATCCTTCATGCCTATGCTAGAGGGTGCTCTTTTCACGACAATCCCATTAACGATTATCACATTTGTGATCGGTATTATATTGGCGATATTTACTGCTTTAGCACGTATTTCAAGTAGCCGCCTACTACAATGGATTGCTCGTATCTATGTATCTATTATTCGCGGAACACCACTTCTTGTACAATTGTTTATTATTTTCTATGGACTTCCAACTCTTAACATTGAGATTGATCCATATCCAGCAGCTATTATTGGTTTTTCATTAAATGTTGGTGCATATGCATCTGAAATTATTCGTGCTTCTATTTTGTCTATTCCAAAAGGACAATGGGAAGCAGCATATACAATTGGGATGACATATCCACAGGCGCTAAAACGCATTATTTTACCACAAGCGACACGTGTATCGATTCCACCGCTTTCGAATACGTTTATTAGCTTAGTGAAGGATACTTCATTAGCATCATTAATTTTAGTAACAGAGCTGTTTCGAAAAGCACAGGAAATTGCAGCAATGAACTATGAATTTTTAATTGTTTATTTTGAAGCAGGTCTTATTTATTGGGCGATTTGTTTCTTATTATCTATCGTGCAACAAATATTAGAAAAACGTTCAGAGCGTTATACGCTTAAATAATAATCCTTTTATAAAAGGAGTTTTTGTTTTTATGATTTCAATTCAACATTTACAAAAGAGTTTCGGTGATAACACGGTACTAAAGCATATTGATTTATCAGTGGAGAAAGGTGAAGTTGTTGTCATTATTGGGCCATCTGGATCTGGTAAGACAACATTTTTACGTTGCCTGAATGTATTAGAAACACCAAATGCAGGTATTGTTCGCATTGGTGACAAAGAGCTGGATTTCTCTAAAAAAGTAACGAAGAAAGATATTGTAAATCTTCGTACACAAACAGGTATGGTGTTCCAGCATCATAATTTATTTCCTCATTTAACAGCAATCCAAAATGTAATGGAAGGGCTTGTTACAGTGAAAAAAGTAGGGAAAGAAGAAGCGAAGAAAAAAGCGACATATTTCCTTGAGAAGGTTGGACTTGGTGACAAAATGGAGTTATATCCATTCCAACTATCTGGTGGCCAGCAACAACGCGTTGGAATTGCTCGTGCGCTTGCGATGGAACCAGAAGTTTTATTATTTGATGAACCAACATCAGCGTTAGACCCAGAACTTGTACAAGAGTTCCTAAAGGTAATGAAGGAACTTGCACAAGAAGGAATGACGATGGTGATTGTAACGCACGAAATGCGCTTTGCTCATCAAATTGCGAATCGTGTTATCTTTATGGATGGTGGCGTTGTTGTGGAAGAAGGTACGCCAGAAGAGGTATTTACAAATCCGAAAGAAGAACGAACGAAGCGATTTTTACAAATGCTAGGGTAGAAAGAAAGGTCTCAAGCGAATGCTTGAGACCTTTTTTGCCATATATATTTATTTTTGGTATCCGCCAAGGCTTTGCTCAGCCATTGCTACTAAACGTTTTGTAATTTCGCCACCAACAGAACCGTTTGCACGAGCTGTAGAATCTGCTCCTAATTGTACACCAAATTCTTGAGCGATTTCATATTTCATTTGATCGATTGCAGCTGTTGCGCCTGGTACTACTAATGGATTGTTTTGGTTTGCCATAGGAATGTATCCTCCTTAAAGTATAGAAATTTTTTTGGTTGGATTAGCTGGAGTTGAACCAGATTATCGCCTCGTTTGGCGCTAATCCATCGTTTGAAGTGAATGTACTCATAGTATGGATGTTACGTAGAAAGATATGCGAGTTAATAATTTGTAAATTTTGTAAAAATATATACCGATTTTGATTTTTCAGCATATAAGTTACAGCTATGGATAACTAAAGGTGACCTGCACTCTTTTTCTCTCTGTGTTTTCACTTGGCATGGGGCAGGAAAAGGATCTGAACGCTTCTATGCATGGCCGGATGCTCTCTCTCACCTAAAAAGAAGGATTTTATTTCGTTTTTTTAATTTGTATTTTTCTAAAAGAAGGTCACACTAATCGTAAATATGAAACCTCTAGGATTGGAGGAGTTATAAATGGGAATATGTCCACTTTGCAATGCACTGGAAGCTCAAGTATATTCTTGTCAAAGTTGCCTGAATGTACTCCAAGATTATGGAAAAGTTGTAGATTATACAGATGCTTATAGCGCATATATGGATCAAGATTTATTAATAGAGGTAGACAGTTTAACAGGGGAGAATTCTCAGCAATATTGTGTTCATGTTTTCTATTGCGGGACGTGTGGTACACAAACTGAATTAACGGTGAAACTGGTGTAATAAAAAAACTTCCACCTATTATAGGGTGGAAGTTTTATCTTCTGGTAATAGCCCTTTCGGACGAGAAAGATGATGTTCTGTTAAATGCATGGCGTACTCGTAAAATAGCTGTCTCGTCAGTTCACTATATTCTTGTAGTGTTTCGGATTGAAATATAGTTCTTCCAGGTTTGGAATTGGCTTCAAATAGCCAAATCTTCTCATCTTTATCTAAGCCTAAATCAAAACCAATTTCTCCAATATTTCCTTCCGTTTGCTGATCTAAAATAGAACTTAGTCGCAAGGCTGCATCTGTCAATTTATTCGTGATTCGAACACGCTCCGTTGCATCAGAAAAAATATCTTGGAGTAGTTTTACTTCTCCGCCGCTATTTATATGAGTTGTCATACTGCCTTTCCCGGCGATTTTTGCAACGATGGCACTGACTCTCCAATTCCCAAAACGATTTTTATTTGTATGAATGCGAAAGTCTACTGGCTGCCCACCTATACGTAATAATACAATTCCTTGTTGAACAATAAATGTTTTTAAATCATGGCCTTGCATAACATGATTGATAAGTGTTTCTAAAGAGTGATACTTTCGTAATTTATTCTGCCCTGCCTCGCGGTAACGACAATAATAACTGTTTTCTGAAGTGGAATAAAAAATTTGATAAATATTTCGTCCAAAACTACCATGCACAGGTTTCATATAAATGTGTTTATATGATGATAAGAAATTCTCTACTTGCTCGAAGTGCTGAAATGTTTCTGTTTGAGGTAACAGAGAAGCGACTGTTTTTTCATTTGTAAGCAGCTGGTGTATATTCCATTTGTTAAAAAAACCTGGGTTAAACCATGGAATGGTGTACTTCGTTTGTAATCGTTTTTTTGTTCTGATAATAGGTTTGTAAAGTTCTGCTTCTCGATTAGGTAGCCGATCATAAATAACGTTTGGAAAAGGAACTTTATATTGTATCCAGTTTTCCCCTTTAAAAAAGTATCCATCAATTGTTTCCTCATCCCAGTTTATATGTTGTGCACCAAATAAGAAAACAAATGGATGTAAAGAGTGAGGTGGGATCAGTAACTCCTTGAAACTGATGGAACGATTGCCAATTGGATTAGCAGCTGATTCTGTAAAACCTGTTGTGAAAATACCAATCAATGGTCCAAATATAAGTGTTTGATTTTGAATGAAAGCATGCACGGTAGTTGGAAATGGAAGATAAAGTTCTTTCGCAATTTGTTCGCCAATTATAATTTCGTGAGCATAAGTATAATGAATTTCAATATTTTCACATGTCGTATTTCGTGTGCCGAAGGAAAGAAATGTAAGGGGAGAAGTACTAGAAAATATATAGGGCAATGTTAGCGATCTTGGATGATCGATAGAAATTTGTAATGTGTAAATATGATCTTTCAATGTAATAGTCACTCCTTTTTCAGTTACGGTGTAAATCGATTAAACCGTAATGGGCCGCGGGAAGCTTCTTCGGCCAGTGAATAATCATGCTGTTTTCGCATTCGCATATATAATCCTAAGTGCTCTAGTTTATCCATTATGTAAAAAGAGAAGAGAGAACTGCTCAATTGTTTTGTATTTCTATTGTGCAATTGCGAGAATAGCTTCAGTACATTGCAAACATGCTTCCATATCATTATACTGTTGTCCGGATAACGATATTCTATTTTTGGATGATCTATGTTTTAGGACGAGAGAAGCCAAATTGAAAGACATTCCTTTTTAGAGGTAAGAGCATCCGATGAAGCATAGAAGCGGTCAGGGCCTTTTTTAGCCCTACGCCACGTGAAATCAAAAGGAGAAAATAAGTGGAGGTCACTTTTTGTTTTCATAGCAGTGACTGATGTATGGAAAAATCGAAATGGATTTATGTACATACAAATGGAAAAACCTTTCTTTTTAGAGGGAAAAGAGGATCCGTCCATGGATAGAAGCGGTCGGATTCTTTTTCGGTCCCATGCCAAGTGAAAACGAGTGGAGGTCATCTTTTGTTCGTCATGGCAGTGATTGGGTTTTGGGGAATTGTGGTAGTTAGTTTGCATCTTAAGCCGTGAGAAATCGCAAAAGGTAGCTGATGGATGGAGAAAATCAGTGTATCTCAAGATAAATGGCTGGTTGTGTATTGTTTTTGTAACAGGTTGTAGTAAGATATATATATTTGGAGAAATGGAAGGCTGGTATTGTGTAATGAATATGTGGTTAAATATGTTAACAACGACAGGGTTAGGAGCAATAATTGGTGGGTATACGAATCATTTAGCGATAAAAATGTTATTTCGCCCGCATCGCCCTATTTATATTGGAAAGTTTCGAGTACCGTTTACACCAGGATTGATTCCGAAGCGTCGTGATGAACTTGCTGTTCAATTAGGAAAAATGGTCGTGGATCATTTGTTAACACCGGAAGGGATCGGGAAGAAATTAACAGATGAAAACTTTCAGCAAGAGCTTATTCAGTGGGGACAAGTAGAGATAGATAAAATTTTGGTGAATGAGCAATCATTACGAGAGGTTTTAGAAAAATGGGGCTTGGAGCATGTGGAAGGGAAGACAATTCAAAAAATTGAAAGTATGATTGTGGAAAAAATTGAGACGTTTTTATCACAATATTATACATATACGTGGGAACAAGCTTTGCCTAGTTCTGTTCATGAAAAAGTGGAGCAAATGCTTCCGAATGTAGCATCATTTATTTTAGAAAGAGGTAAAAGCTTTTTTGAAAGTGAAGAGGGAAAAGAGCGTCTTGCCAAAATGATTGATGACTTTTTTGTTTCACGAGGTACATTATTAAATTTAGTAGGTATGTTTTTAGGGAATGTAAGTTTAGTCGATCGTCTGCAGCCAGAAGTGATTAAGTTTTTAGGACAAGAAGGAACGAAGCAACTTTTAAGTGATGTACTGCAAAAAGAGTGGGAGAAATTAAAGGGAAGAGAAGTGAAGGAACTAGATTCCTTTATAGAGAAAGAAACGATTGTAAAGTCAATCCTATCAACAGTTAAAATAGAGGGAACTGTAAGAGGATTTTTCAATCAGTCTGTTCAAAAAGTGTGTGAACCAGTTCGGGAAAAAGTTGTACAAACAATGATTCCAAGTTTAGTGAAAAAAGGTTTAGCATGGGGGATAAACAATACTGAACAGATTTTGAAAAACTTACGTCTTGCTGAAATCGTACAACAAGAAGTATCTACATTCTCAACAGAGAGATTAGAAGATCTTGTGTTATCAATTACGAAGAGTGAATTGAAGATGATTACATATTTGGGAGCGTTGTTAGGGGGGACAATAGGTTTGATTCAAGGTATAGTGTTGCTTTTTCTAATGTAACGCTTTGTCTATATAAATCCATGTTGCTTTTTCAACATACAAATCACGGCCATGAAAACAACAGGAGACATCCACTTATGTTCTCCTGTTGTTTTCACATAGCATGAGGTAGGAAAAGGAACTGACCGCTTCTATGCATGGGCGGATGCTCTCTCCACCCTAAAAAGAAAGGTTTTCAATCGGTTTTTCAATTTGTAC
>Ga0105250_10001226_pt1 | contig 14229 bp, 10 predicted proteins | sample KBSS54metaG_FD_80425 | JGI IMG/M metagenome (GOLD analysis project Ga0105250, IMG submission 80425) | Switchgrass rhizosphere microbial communities from Kellogg Biological Station, Michigan, USA - KBS S5-4 metaG | ecosystem: Host-associated > Plants > Roots > Rhizosphere > Soil | place...
AATAGACACGGCTACGCATGTAGTACCGACAGCGGAGTACTGGCGGACGGGGGTTCAAATCCCCCCGGCTCCACCACTTCATCATCTAAAGACGTCCACGGACGTCTTTTTTTGTGCCTGAAACCCAGTAAAAACGCGGCTTCCAGCGCTTTTGAGGTCCTCTGAGATTTTTTGAGTTCCAGCCATTCGGGTATTCCAAACGGTATTCCAGGCCATCCGGTGCTAATCTTTGGAATACCAAATCAGAGCCTGAGGAAAATCTCATGCCTGCTCAAACCCTCCGCCTCTCCGATCGGCAGCTCAAGGGAGTCAAACCCGCGTCCAAGGATTATGTCCTCACCGACGGTGACGGTTTGCAGCTCCGTGTACGCAGCAACGGCTCGTTGCTGTGGAATTTCAACTACCGCGAACCGGTGACCAAGAAGCGCATCAACATCGGCTTCGGGACCTACCCCGAACTGTCGTTGGCGAACGCACGAAAGATGGCAGTCGATGCGCGGGAGCTGCTCGCCCAGGGCATCGATCCGAAGGTGCAGCGTAATACGCTGAATGAAGCCAAGCGCGCAGAAACGGAACACACCTTCGAGAACGTGGCCACCGCTTGGTTCGAACTCAAGAAGGACTCGGTCACCCCTGCCTACGCCGAGGACATTTGGCGGTCGCTCACGCTGCACGTGTTCCCCGATTTGAAGACGACACCACTCACGAAAATCACGGCGCCGATGGTGATCGCATTGCTTCGTCCAATCGAAGCGAAAGGCAGCCTGGAGACTGTCAAACGTCTTAGCCAACGGCTAAACGAGATCATGACCTACGGCGTCAACTCCGGCCTGATCTTCGCAAACCCTCTCACCGGTATAAGGGCGGTGTTCAAAAAGCCCAAGAAAGAAAACATGGCAGCGCTACCGCCCGAAGAGCTCCCCGAGCTCATGCTGGAGATCGCTAACGCAAGCATCAAACGCACAACCCGTTGCCTCATCGAATGGCAGTTGCACACGATGACTCGCCCCGCCGAGGCGGCGACTACTCGCTGGGCAGACATCGACTTTGAAAGGCGTGTCTGGACTATCCCACCGGAGCGGATGAAAAAGCGCCGCCCTCACAGCATTCCGTTGAGTGATCACGCTGTCGCTCTGTTGGAGTCACTGAAAACTCACAGCGGCCATCGCGAATTCGTATTCCCGGCAGACAGAAATCCACGTACCCACGCCAATAGCCAAACCGCCAACATGGCGTTGAAGCGCATGGGGTTCCAGGATCGGTTGGTCAGCCACGGCATGCGCTCGATGGCCAGCACCATCTTAAATGAGCATGGCTGGGACCCGGAGCTGATTGAGGTTGCACTGGCGCATGTCGACAAGGATGAGGTGCGGAGCGCCTACAACCGAGCCGACTACATTGAGCGCCGACGCCCGATGATGGCCTGGTGGAGCGAGTACATCCAAAAGGCCGCCACCGGCAGCCTGCTCGCCTCAGCATATGGCCAAGCCAGAGACAGGAACGTGGTGCCGATCCGCTAGCGCTGTACAGGCGCGGTAACGGTGGCGACAGCAACTGAGCGCTCAGGAATCAGGGAAAGCAGCCTCGTTTATCCGCTTGTCAGCGCGGGTCCATCCAAACAGGGCTGCAAAGCCGCCCTGTTTGGATGGACCTTACTTTGAAGAGCTAAAAGCCACGACGTTGTCCAGGATTTACCACGGAATTCCACCGGTGGATAACTGCTCTTGAAGTCCAAAGTGGCGCTGAATTTCGAACCTTGACCAGATTTTTCCACAGGCGTAGAACTGGCCGTGCAACCGCTGTCGATGACAGCAACCCAGGTGGTCCGAACCTTGAAGGCCACGCCGCTCCTGCGGTGGTTCTCCCCCCAAATGGCGATTCGCGTCCGGCAGCTCGCCCGGTCACCTCCCCGGTGATGGATGCCTACTTCAGATCATGGCCCTCGTGCGCCAGACGACACTTCCTACTTCGCTGCCCTGCAGCAACCTACCCGCTTGGCCGAATCTTGCGCCAACCTGTGCCCGTCTCTTTCTTCTGGAAAGAGACGGGCACTTCCACCACTGCTGCAGCCCTGATCGCACATGGCTTTGCGGCATTCCCCCTCGTGACAATCGGCGTGACAAACGCCGATGTCACCAGCAACAGCGATGTAGATGATGGTGCCGCAGACCAAGGAATGGACTGCACCTGACTGACAGTCAGGCATGCCCCGGTCATCGCATTGCTGCTTGCATCTGGCTCAGGATCTCGCGGCACTGGTCTCGTTAGCCAATGCAGCCTCCACCCGCCCACCGGTAACGGTGCTCAGGAGGCCAGATCATGAGATGCCCTTGCTCCTGGTCGTAAGGAGCCGCCAGTCCCGCGTTAGAGGACATCCCCACAGGTCGCAGGGGCCTTGATCCCTGATAACACTCAGCATTCTTGGCGGGATGACGTGGGGCGAGGGTTGGAGATCGGATGATGAGGTGACTGACATGGCATTGGTAGGTAGACGCGATGGCCGCAATTTCGGTTACGGCAGGCAGTTGAGCTATGCGGGTCAGCAGGCGCTGAAAGATATGTTCGGTGATGGCCATTACGGCACGGTCAAGGCGCACAGCGATCGGTGGCGGGCATTCGTGAAGTGGTGCCGGTCTGAAGCGGGACCCGGGGTCAACGATGCGCGGCAGATTGACCGCGAGGTGTTGTCGAACTATGCCGCATACCTTCGCGGCCTGGTTGAGCACGGAGACCTAGCAATCAGCACTGCACAAAACCGGCTATCCAGCGTTAACAGAACCATGGCAGCGCTTCGCGGTGATCAATACGTGAAATTGCCAAGTCCGAGCAAGGCGTTAGGTATGCAGCGCACCGGGGTCCGTCAATCGGTGCCGCAAGGCCAATACCGCGAACAGGTACAGCAGATCGTCGAGACGCTTTGTAGCCGTGATCAGATGCGGGCAGCAGCGATAGTTCAGTTGACGCGAGCCACGGGGATGCGTTTGCGCGAGGCCATCCTGGCTGACCTGTCACGGCTGAGCCGTGAAGCCGCGCTCTACGGCAAAATCAATATCCAGGATGGCACCAAAGGCGGCCGCGCCGGTGCATCTGCACCCCGCTGGATTAAGGTGGATGACCATATTCGTGGCGCACTTAGATTTGCATTGCAAGTATCCCCCGCGGATAGCCGCAACCTGATTGCTCCAAACGAGAGCTATCTGAACGTTCTGCAGGAAATAGCCCGGCCAGCGAGAGAGGTCCTGAAAGCACACGACCTCAAAGGCTTTCACGAACTTCGGGCGGCGTTTGCATGTGAGCGCTATGAACAGATCACACATCACCGTGCGCCTGTAAATGGTGGTCAGTGCTACGCCATAGACCGGCGCCTAGATCTTGAGGCTCGCATGCAGATCAGCAATGAGCTGGGGCATGGACGGATTGAGGTGGTCGCTGCCTACATAGGGGGCAGGGTATGACTAAGGCGTTTGATATGGAGTTGTTCTTGAGTGCCGTGCTGACAGGGTCGCGTGCGACGCGGCACCGGCATTTGCGGCAGGCGAGAATCATCCAATCTGAAATCGCAAAACGCTGGCAGCGTTCAACTCCTTGGGCCTGGCAGCGAAAGCATTTGGTTTGGTTTCTTGAACATTCCCTCACCGGCCGCAGTGAGGCAACACAGTATTACTATTTGCTTACTGTCCAACTGCTCGCACGACGCCTGGAAAGGCCATGGGTTTTTAAGCGTTGAGTGGAGCTCCCGTTCCTAACCATCGGTATTCGCCACCGCCTCGGAAAATCACGGCGTCGACGCGCCTATTAGCAACCTCCTCAGTGCTGAGGAAATCATGACTTTTAAAGTCAGCCCGGTTATGCGCAAATCGCGCCGCATACAAGCGTAACGTCTCGCCCTCGGCCAGTAGCTGATCACGCTGGACCGACGGCATATGGTTATACACGCACCACGCTTCGTCTGGCATTATGCCCTTATAGCGCCACCATTTTCGGGATGGCTGGTGACGAACTCAAGGGATGGAACATGGCAGAGAACAGCAACTTCGCCTTTTTCAAAGAACACGATCCGGTTTTTTTCCAACTTGCCAATGCGGCCGAGCGAGTATTTTCCAGCGACCCCAACACGACGCTGATCAAACTGCGCCAGTTGGGCGAAGCGCTCGCCCAGGATCTGGCGGTAAGAGCAGGCATTGAGTTCGACGCCACTACTTCCCAAGCTGATCTGCTATTTCGCCTAAGCCGTGAAATCCAGCTCGACGGCAACATCCGCAACCTGCTCCATACGCTGCGCATCGAAGGCAATAAGGCTACCCACGAATTCCGCACCCAGCATCGTGAGGCACTGGACGGACTGAGGGTCGCACGCGCCTTGGCGATCTGGTATCACCAGTCATTTGGCACGGGCGGTAGCACCTTCAAACCTGGGCCTTTCATGGTTCCGGCCGATCCGAGTGAGCCTCTACGTGAGCTGCAGGGGCAGATCGAAAAACTTCGCGCAGAGCTGGGCGACAGTCGCCAGCAATTGGAGAACAACCACCAATTAGCCGAGCTACTGGCGCAAGAAAAGCATGAGCAAGCCAGTCTTGTTGGGCAGATGAACGAGGAAGCTCGCGTCTACGAGCAGATTGCCCTTGAACGCGAGGCAGAACTATCGAAGGCCCGAGTCGATTTCGAGGCACGGCTGAAAGTGCTGCAACAACAGCTTGAAGATCAGCCGCAAGCTGCCCAGCAGGTCACGCGTAAAACTCAGCAGGCAAGCAGCCAGTTCGACCTCAATGAAGACCTCACCCGTATTCTCATCGATCAACAGTTGAACGATACCGGCTGGGAAGCCGATTCGCTCGATCTTACCTACAGCAAGGGCGCTCGGCCCGAAAAGGGCAAGAACAAGGCCATCGCCGAATGGCCAACCAGCAAGCCGAAAGAAAACGCTGATTACGTGCTGTTCGCCGGCCTAATCCCAGTCGCCATCGTCGAAGCCAAGCGCAAGCGCGTCAACATAGCGGACCGCATTCCCCAAGCCGAGCGCTATTCACGCCAACTGATCGTTACCGATAATCTGCAACCGGCCGGGCAGAACACGGGCTGGGCGGATGGCCAGGGCGGCCACTTCAAAGTCCCGTTTGCCTTTGCCTGCAATGGCCGGCCCTTCATTAAGCAGCTCGCCGAGCTTTCTGGCATCTGGTTTCGTGACTTGCGCAGCCCGGCCAACCTGCGCCGGCCGCTGCAGGACTTCCACACGCCGGGCGGCCTACTCGACCTGCTCAAACGCAGCCGTGAGGACGCCGAGGCGAAACTACAGCAAGAAGGCTTCGCCTATCTCAAGCTGCGTGACTATCAGGAAAACGCCATCCGCGCCGTCGAACAGGCCCTAGCCGCAAATCGCCGCAACTGTCTGCTGGCCATGGCGACCGGAACCGGTAAAACGCGCACTATCATTGGCTTGATGTACCGCCTGCTGAAGGCCGAGCGCTTTCGCCGTATTCTTTTCCTGGTCGATCGCAGCGCCTTGGGGGAACAGGCCATCGAAGCCTTCAACGAGGCGACGCTGGAACAGAACCACACGCTGGCGCAGATCTACGACGTCAAAGAACTAGGTGACATGGCTGCCGAAGCTGAAACACGGGTTCAGGTCGCCACTGTGCAGGCCATGGTCAAGCGTATCTTCCAGTCCGACACTCCGCCGCCCATCGATGCCTTCGACTGCATCATCGTCGACGAAGCCCACCGCGGTTACACCCTCGATCAGGAAATGACTGAAGGCGAGCTGGCAGTGCGCGACTTCAACCAGTATCTATCGCAGTATCGTCGTGTGCTCGACTATTTCGACGCCTGCCGCGTCGGGCTCACCGCTACGCCAGCCAAGCACACCAGCGAAGTCTTCGGGGTTCCGATATACACCTACAGCTACCGTGAAGCCGTGGCTGACGACTGGCTGATCGATCACGAACCTCCAATCCGCTACCAGACCCTGCTGAGCCAAAACGGCATCCACTTTGCCAAGGGCGAGAGCGTCAGCGTCATCGATACGAGTACCGGCGAAGTGGATGTCGCCGAGCTTGAGGACGAACTCGACTTCGAAATCGAGTCCTTCAATCGCCGCGTGATTACGCCCGGTTTCGACAAGGTCATCTGCGAGCAACTGGCGCAAGAGCTCGACCCGTCGGGCGACGAAAAAACGATGATTTTTTGCGTTAACCAAGCCCATGCCGAGCGGGTCAAAAACCTTCTCGACGAAGCCTTCAAGGACGTTCACGGCGAGGATTACAACCAGGCAGCTGTACAGATCATCACCGGGCAAAGTGACAAGGTCAAACAACTGATCCGCCAGTACAAGAACGAGCGCTACCCGAGCATTGCCATCACGGTCGACCTGTTGACCACCGGTATCGACGTACCGCGCATTTGCCACTTGGTGTTCATGCGCCGGGTGCGTTCGCGCATCCTCTACGAACAGATGAAGGGCCGCGCGACTCGCCGCTGCGATGAAATCGGCAAGACAGTATTCAAGATCTACGACCCAGTTGACCTGTACGCTGCCCTCGAACCAGTAGATACAATGAAGCCGCTAGTAAAAGACCCAAGCATCAGCCTCGAACAGCTGGTCAGCGAGCTAACCAACCCAGCCAGCCTCGATGCTCCCGGAAACCAGCCAGACACTAGCCATGCTCACGACGTCCTGGACCAGCTCAGCCAGCGGGTCATGCGTATTCTGCGCAAGGCCAGCCATAAGGCCGAGCAAAAGCCAACCCTAAAGGCCAAGCTCGCCGAGCTGGAGAACACCTGGGGCGTAGCCCCGGACAAACTGCATCAGCACCTGCACCAGCTCGGCCCACAGCAAGCTGCCCGGTTCATCCAACAGCATGCCCAACTGCTCGATCAGCTCGCCACGGTCAATGCTCTGCTGGGATCGCTGAACTACCCAGTGATCTCCACTCACACGGACGAACTGATGGTCCGTGAGCAGAACTACGGCGATTACCAAAAACCCGCGGACTATCTGGAAAGCTTCAACGACTTCATTAAGAATCAGTTGAACCAGTCAGTGGCCCTCGGCGTAGTGGTCAACCGCCCGCAAGACCTGACCCGTGAACAATTGCGCGAAGTACGCCTGCTGCTCGACGGGCATGGCTACAGTGAGGTGAACCTGCAAAGCGCCTGGCGCAACCAAACCAACCAGGAAATCGCTGCCAGTATCGTGGGCTTCATCCGCCGCGCCGCCCTCGGAGAAGCTTTGCTACCATTCGAGCAGCGCGTAACCAAGGCGATGGAGACGATTTATACCCTGCAGTCTTGGACTCAAGTTCAGCGTAAGTGGCTGGACCGCCTGGCTAAGCAACTGGTGCACGAGGTCGTTATTGACAAGAAGCAGATTGGTGAAGCGTTCAAGAACGATGGCGGCAGCACGCGGCTGGACAAAATGCTCGGCGGCAACCTGGGCGTGGTGCTGGATGCCCTGAATGACAACCTTTGGGCACAAACGGGATGAAACCGATCTGGAACGCCGGATTGGCCAGCGTGCTCGTTCATAAGGGATAATGCCCCTGCTATACGACTTATCGGCCGCGATACCTAGAGACGCCTCATGACCCCTGCTGAGCTTCATCAGATCCTTGCCCGTGGTGAAGACAGTCGCCATCAATTCAAGCGCGATTTCAGCAATATCGATGCCTTGGCAGCCGAGTTGGTGGCGTTCGCCAATACGTCCGGTGGCTACTTGCTGATTGGCGTAGACGACTCCGGCGCGGTGAGCGGGTTGAGTAGCGCGGACATTTCGCGACTCAATCAACTGCTCTCCAACGCAGCCTCACAGAATGTCCGTCCGGCGATCAATCCATTGTCCAGCAACCTTCAGACCGAGCACGGGCTGGTCATGGTGGTGACAGTCGAACAAGGGCTGAATAAACCCTATGTCGACAACCAGGGTCGCATCTGGGTAAAGAACGGCGCCGACAAGCGTCGGGTCACGGCCCGTGAAGAACTGCAGCGGTTGTTCCAGCAGGCCGGACTGGTGTGCGCCGATGCGGTCCCGGTCGCGGGCAGCAGCGTGGCGGATATCGACGCCAAAGCGCTTGGCGAGTACTTCCAAAGACGCTTTCGGCAGAACCCCGAACAGACAGGTTTGGAAACCATTCGCATCCTGGAAAATCTTGGCCTCGCCAGTGGTGACACAACCAATTTGGCCGGTTTGCTGCTCTTCGGCCAGGCGCCACAACGCCTGTGCCCGGCGTTCGATATCAAGGCAGTGGCGTTTCCGGGCACGGTTCTGCATGACCGCCACTATCTAGACAGCGAAGATATCGACGGTAATCTCCAGGAACAGTACCGACGCAGCCTTGCCTTCATAAAACGCAACCTACACCACGTGCAGCGCCAGCAGGGCTTCAATACCCTCGGCCAGCTGGAAGTGCCGGAGGAGGTGTTTGAAGAACTGCTGGTCAATGCCCTGATCCACCGCGACTACTTTGTCAGCGCCTCCATTCGGATCATGATCTTCGCCGATCGCATTGAACTGATCAGCCCCGGGCAACTGCCTGACGTGCTCGACATCGAGAAAATTCGATTCGGCCTGTCCAACCGTCGTAACCCGACGCTTACCTCCCATGCTGTGCACATTCTGCCCTATCGCGGTTTGGGCACCGGCATCCCGCGCGCTATCGATGCTTGGCCAATGATCCGCCTGGAGGACGACCGGCAGAGTAATCAGTTCAAGGTGGTGATTCAGCGCGCCGTTGAAAAAGGGCCTCTTTCGGGCCCAAGTGGGGACCAAGTAGGGACTAAGTCGGGACCAAGTAGGGACCAAGTAGGGACTGAGTCCGCTGTCGAAGAAGAACAAGCCGAAACTCGCCTGTCTTTGCAGCAAGAGCAGATAACGCTGCTGTGCAAGATGACAGGCGATCACACTGCGCCAGAGCTAATGACCTTCGTCGGGCGCAGCAACCGCAGCAAGTTCCGCGAGCAGGTTTTGACCCCACTACTGACGCTTGGCGTGGTCGAGATGACCATTCCAGACAAGCCCAACAGCAGCAAGCAACGCTATCGCCTGACTGTAGCCGGCCAAGCGCTAAAGGCCGAACAACGCTCCTCAGACGACTGAGCCCAGACAACCATTTCTTTGCGCCAGCGCGATCTGGCGCTTTAAACACTTCGCCACAGGTACCCCATGACCAACTCCGATATCGTCCAGAAACTCTGGAACCTCTGCGACGTTCTGCGCGACGATGGCATCAACTACAGCGACTACGTCACCGAACTCGTGCTTCTGCTGTTCATCAAGATGGAATACGAACAGGTGCAGAACAACGACAGCTTCGGCCACAAGCTGCCCGAAGGCGCGCGCTGGCCAGACCTGGCTGGCAAGTCCGGCGTTAACCTGCTCGATCACTACCGGCAGATGCTGCTGGACCTTGGCAAAAACCCTGACCCTCTGATCGCCGCCATCTACGCCGACGCTCAGACTCGCCTCAAGGAACCGCGCCACCTCGAGCAGTTGATCAAGAGCCTCGACGGCATCGACTGGTTCAGCGCCCGCCAAGACGGCCTCGGTGATCTTTATGAAGGCCTGCTGGAAAAGAACGCCAGCGAGACCAAGTCCGGCGCCGGCCAGTACTTCACCCCGCGCCCGCTGATCGACAGCATCATCCGCTGCATCAAGCCGCAGCCGGGCGAAACCATACAAGACCCGGCCGCCGGTACTGCGGGCTTTTTGATCGCTGCTGACGCCTATATCAAAAGTCGAACCGACGATTACTACGACCTCGACGCCAAAGCCCAGGCATTCCAGCGCAATCGCGCCTTTGTTGGCGTAGAGCTGGTACCCGGCACTCGCCGTCTGGCGCTAATGAACACACTATTGCACGGCATGGAAGGCGACGAAGAAGGCGTAGTGCACCTGGGCAACGCCCTAGGTCAGACCGGGGCCAACTTACCCAAGGTCGACGTCATCCTCTCCAACCCACCGTTTGGCACGGCCAAGGGTGGCGGTGGTCCAACTCGTGATGACCTCACCTACCGCACCAGTAACAAGCAGTTGGCCTTTCTCCAACATATCTACCGAGGCCTCAAGCCCGGAGGCCGCGCCGCCGTGGTGCTGCCGGACAACGTGCTGTTCGAGGCCGGGGTCGGCACTGACGTGCGCCGCGACCTGATGGACAAGTGCAACCTGCACACCATCCTGCGCCTGCCCACCGGTATTTTCTACGCACAGGGCGTGAAGACCAACGTGCTGTTTTTTCAGAAGGGCACCGTGGAAAACCCGCGGCAGGAGGAAGGTTGCACTAAGCGCGTTTGGATCTATGACCTGCGCAGTAATATGCCCAGTTTCGGCAAGCGCACGCCCTTCGGCCCGACCCACCTCAAGCCGTTTGAAGATGCCTATGGCGATGATCTCAACGGCGGAAGCCTTCGCGCGGAGAACGTCGAGGGTATTGGTGAAGCCAGCCGCTTCCGCAGTTTTACCCGAGATTACATCCGCAACGAACGTGGCGACTCGCTAGACATCAGTTGGCTGAAAAACGAAAGCACCCTGGATGCCGCCGATCTGCCCGCTCCGGAAATATTAGCGGGTGAGGCCATGGCTGAACTGACCGAGGCGCTGCATGAGCTGGAAGAGCTTATGAAGGCGTTAGGGGCGGGGGATGAGGTGGTGGCGCAGAAGCAGTTAATGGCAGAGATGATGGGGTTGGCGATGGCTCAGGAGAATGGGGATGAGTGAGTTGCCTCGTAGCTGGCACGTTACCTCGCTTGGTGAGATAGGTTTTGTACAAAGTGGGGTGGGCTTTCCCAATGAAGCACAAGGGCTAACTAGCGGTGACTATCCGGTATATAAAGTCGGCGATGTTTCTCGCAGTGTGCTGCAGGCAAAAGGAAACCTGAAATTCGCCAATAACTACGTGAGCAAGGAAACTGCTGCAAGCTTAAGGGGATACATCTTTCCAGCTGGATCCACCTTATTCGCCAAAATTGGCGAAGCACTCAAGCTTAATCGAAGAGCTTTTGTTATACGAGAAGGCTTGGCAGACAACAATGTGATGGGCTACAAAGCAGAGCCCGGAGTTAGCGATCGGTTTGTTTACCACTATCTTAGGACACAGGACCTCGCAGCTTTTTCACGCTCCACAACCGTTCCGTCAATCAGAAAGGGCGATGTTGAGGAAATAATTGTCCAACTTCCGCCTGCTGACGAACAAACCCGCATCGCCGCCAAGCTCGACGAACTGCTGGCTCAAGTCGATACCCTGAAAACCCGTATCGACGGCATCCCCGCGCTGCTCAAACGCTTTCGTCAATCCGTGCTCGCTGCCGCAGTTTCAGGGCGGTTAACGGAAGAATGGCGAGCGAAGAACGGCGCCAAAATAGAAGTAGAAGGCTCAGCGGCGGAGACTTCAGAAGAGTTTGCATGGCCTATGGTTCGCCTCGGAGATGTAGCTTTAGACTTTTCATATGGCAGCTCTGCCAAATCTCAACGTGCCGGAGATATTCCTGTCCTTCGAATGGGGAATATCCAAGGCGGCCGTTTGGTTTGGGATGACTTGGTCTTTTCTTCCAACCCGGAGGAACTCAGGAAGTACTCTCTGCAGGTGGGGGACGTGCTATTCAACAGGACAAACAGCCCTGAGCTGGTCGGCAAAACTGCGACGTACAAGGGAGAACAACCTGCCATTTATGCGGGGTATCTGATTCGAGTCAGGTGTTCCGAGCACCTTATCTCTGACTTCCTAAACTACTGCCTGAACAGCCCTCAAGGGAAAGATTACTGTTGGCAAGTCAAAACCGATGGGGTCAGCCAGTCAAATATCAACGCAAAAAAATTGGCTGATTTCCGGTTTGGTCTGCCCTCCACTGAGGAGCAAACTGAAATAGTCCGTTGCGTCGACCAACTGTTCTCTTTCGCTGAACGGTTGGAAGCCAGAATCAGTGACGCCAGAATACGTATTGACCGCCTGACCCAAAGCATTCTCGCCAAAGCACTCAGAGGCGATCTCGTGCCGCAAGACCCGAACGATGAACCAGCCGACCTGCTGCTGGATCGCATCAAGGCCCAACGCGCCGCCGCCCCAAAAAACAAGCGCGGTCGCAGATCCACCACGGAAGACTAAGCCTAACATCAGGAAGAAAACAAACCATGTCCGTTCCGACCTACGATCAGTTCATCGAGCCCGTCCTGCGTTTTCTCGCCGCCCATCCGGAGGGTGCCACTGCGGGCGAGGCTCACGAAGCAGCTGCCCTGACGCTTGGCCTGAGCGAAGCGCAGCGGCAGGAAACCATCGCCAGCGGCCAGGCCACCTATAAAAACCGCTCAGGCTGGGCGCATGACCGACTCAAACGCGCGAACTACTCCAGCAGCGCAAAGCGTGGCTACTGGCAGTTGACCGAAACCGGCCGCGCATTCGCTCAGGCCAACCCTGCCCCGTTGAGCGCAGAACAGGTCGAGCATCTAGCTGTGAACTTCATGAGCGTGAAGCTGAAAACAGCGCCGGACGCCGCCTCGCTTGATGAAAGCAACGACACGTCAACGCCGATTGCCCAGACCGACCTCGCCACTAGCAGCCCGCAGGAGCGCTTGAACCAAGCCATCCTCGAGTTGCGTACCAGCGTCGCGGGCGACCTGCTGGACAGCCTGCTGCAAGCGAGCCCGACGCGCTTCGAGCACATCGTACTCGATGTGCTGCACAGCCTGGGCTACGGCGCGAATCGTCAGGCGCTGCAACAAGTCGGCGGCAGTGGCGACGGCGGCATTGACGGCGTGATCTCACTGGACGCGCTGGGGCTGGAAAAAGTCTATGTGCAGGCCAAACGCTGGCAGAGCACCGTCGGCCGCCCCGACCTGCAAGCGTTTTATGGCGCCCTGGCCGGGCAGAAAGCCAAACGTGGTGTATTCATCACCACTTCCGGCTTCACCGCCCAGGCCGTTGACTTCGCGCGCTCGGTCGAGGGGCTGGTGCTGGTCGACGGCAAACGCCTGGTCAATCTGATGCTCGACCACGAGGTGGGCGTCAGCTCGCAGATTTACAAGGTCCCCAGGCTCGACAGCGATTACTTTGACGAATCACTCGGCTGAGCCGAAGTCGCAGCCCAAATACCTAAGCGCAACTGGGTGTCGCTCCTAAGTACCTTAAATTCAGGGATGAACGTATTTATCAAACGCCGTCAGCTACACTTCGACCTAGAACTCTCATAGTGGCTGAGCTCAACGAGCATCATCCATGGGAAGCCAGATTACGCAGCATTCCAAGTGGTATTCCAAGCAATTGGACTCATTAACTATTAGTCAATAAAATCAGCTTTCTACAGGCCTATTTCAGATTACCCCGGCCCACTAACTCTCAACGACAAGGCCCGCCCAGTGCGGGCCTTGTCGCATCTAGAGATTCATCCCGGGAGACCTCATGCGCCAGGCACTGCTGATCATCGACGTCCAACCCTGTTTCTCCCCGCCACAATGGCTGATCGACGGCATTCAATCGCTCATCGGCAAACTGCCAAGCGTCGCCACAGTCGAGCACCATGATGAAACCCGCACACCATTCCAGCGTCAGCTCGGCTGGCACCCGGCGGCGGACGATGACAGCCTTATCGCCGCAGACCGTATCTTCATCAAATACGGCTACGCGCCCTCCCCGGACACCCTCGAATACCTGAAAAGCCTGAATCTGGATCGCGTGCTGGTCTGTGGTCTGCAAACCGAAACCTGCTGCCTGGCTGCCGGGTTTGCGCTGTTCGATGCCGGTTTGCAGCCGACGTTGCTCACGGATCTAACGGTGGGCTCGTCGCTGGATCGTTCAGGTGTTCTGGGTGTGCGGATATGGGAACATCACTCCAAGCACACGCTGACGTCGAGTGAACTCCGCTCCTGCCTGCAGGCGTCCTAGGAAATTTCCCGCAACCCGCGTCGAATTCCATGAACTGGTTCAAGATGCTTCCAAGCGCTAGTCTTCGCGCTCCGCTGCAACCCGGCAGATGGTTTACCAAAGGGATTCGCCGGGAGCCTGAAACCATGGAGCCTTGTCATGAAAAAAGACACCCGAAGCCTGCCTGATCAAACACCGTCTCACGAAACCGAATCGAAAGAACCGGCTGTGCTCAACCAGCCTCAGGAGTACGTGAGAAAGCCGCGTCGAACCCTGCCGTTCAACGAGATTTTCTCCGTGCGCACCGACGTGGACACGGCCACTCTGCTGACCCATGCCTGCGAAACCCTGGCGGCGCTGAACATGGTGACGGCCAACATTGCCGATG
>Ga0105250_10001227_pt1 | contig 14212 bp, 12 predicted proteins | sample KBSS54metaG_FD_80425 | JGI IMG/M metagenome (GOLD analysis project Ga0105250, IMG submission 80425) | Switchgrass rhizosphere microbial communities from Kellogg Biological Station, Michigan, USA - KBS S5-4 metaG | ecosystem: Host-associated > Plants > Roots > Rhizosphere > Soil | place...
ATGTATTGGCTAACGGGCACGGTTGCCGCAGGCGAAGAAGGTAACGTGGCCGCCTGAGTTGCGGGTATGCCCAGCAGACTCACGATAACTAACGATAAATAATGCAGTTTAATTTTCATCATATTCCCTTATTACCACCACACTTCAGCCTGAGCGCCAATCGCCAGCTGATCATTTTTCTCATCTGCAAAACTAAAATTATCCAGTTCATTATTCAGTGAATGAATATAAGTAGCATAGAATCGTATTTCTGGACGAGAAGTTAACATGCTGGTGTTCACTTTTAATGCGTGATAGAGCGTAGTTTTATAACCTGACTCAGTAAATTCATTGCCCATCTGGTCAGTATTCTTCTGGTTGAAATAGCCTAATTCGATACCCGTCTGATTATATTTACTCCAGATATACGCTGGGCGAATCACGGCACGGACACTTTCAAAATCTGTATGTGCTCCAGTTTCATAGCTATAAATATCCTCACCCCGAGAATAAACCAGTGCATTAGCCAGAATAATATCGTCACGTAAATAAGTTTCACCCTGTGAGACAAGTCTTAATGCGGTGCCACCGGTATGCTCACCATAATAACGCCCATTAAATGAGGTGTAAGGGCTGGAACCTGAGTAACGGGCAAAACTGCTGGCTAAAGAGTTATTTGCCACAAGGAAGCTAAATTCGTTAAAGCCACCGTTGTCGAAATTTTGTTTCAGCGCAGTGCCGACCATCCAGGTATCTTTCCAGCGATAATAGCCATTTTTGTCTTCGTTATTATTCTGCATGTCACTCTGGTTCGCCATCGCATAGCGGCCATTGACCATAAGCTCAGCTTTATCCCACAGCGGGATCGACTTATAACGAGCATCAATAGTATTAACATTCAGTTTCTGTGATTTGCTGAGATCCTGGTTATAACCGTCAATATCTTCACGTATTAAGGCAATATCCAGTTTGCCGCTACCCAGTTTCATGTCCTGAATCCCCAGCCCGCCACCGCCATCGGTGCGCTGAGTTTTCCAGTCCAGCATCTGGATTTCATACATCGGTAACTGGTGCTTACCGACCCAGAAATCAGCTTCAGGCGCAAAGGGTAAAAAGCCTTTAGTGTTAACATAAAGATCTGAAAACTGGAGGTAGTTTTCGTTATTAGCGTTATCGCCAAACCAGCCGGCGGAATATTGCTGGCCGACGTTACCATCCAGCTGCACTACGGCATGAACCGTTTTACCCCCTTCGTTGTAGACCCGTTGTGACACTTTTAAATCAAACCAGCTGCTGTATTCGTTCCCTAAGCGGCCTAATGAACCAATAGCCCAGGATTTTGGTGCGCCTTCCGTAGTGGTTCCCCAGCCCGAGCGGAAATAGCCGTTATAGCTAAAGCCAATATCCTCCTTAACAAATTTGCTCAGGTCACTCATGGTCATTGCCGAAATTTGTGGCGTGGTTTTCTCAGATTCCAGCGAGGTTGATGGTGAAGTTGTTGCTACTAATACCTGGTCCGGTCGCGTCGTTTGCTTAGCAAATACATTCATATCAGAAATGTTTTTACGATTAATTTGTTCTTGTGACTTATAATATTGCAGTTCTTTTTTAGTTTCCTGTAAATCCTTTTCCAGCATTTCCAGACGCTGTTCAACGGATAGCTTTGCGCTACTTTGCGCATAAAAAGGAAATACTAACGGCGCCAGCAACACCGTGGTGAGTACATAGTGCGATTTAATATCCATATAAGAGTCCCAGTGGTAATGCAATCAGTAACTTAATTGCGAATTGCCTTCTGACAAAAACAAAAAAACCCGACCCTCCTTAAATAAGGAGAATCAGGTTTTGCCTGCTTGAGCAGTAACAATCCAATAATCTATTACGCTGACGATAATAAACACCAGCGAATGTATGGCAATGTTTATTTAAATAGTCTGTGACCGCACTCTAATTTTTTAACCAATTAGCGGCACCTCTAATTATAAACTGTTAATTGCCTGGCTAATTGTCGCAGAAGTTTTATAGCTGCGAATTTCAGTAAATAATTCGGTGGCTTCAATATATTCTTTACGTAAATACCCCAACCACTGTTTTATACGTGCAACGTGATACATCCCGGTATCGCCCTGCTTTTCTAACTGGCTATATTTTTGCAGTAATTTCACCACGTCCGGCCACGGCATACGCGGCTCGTTATATTTAATCACGCGGCTTAGATTGGGTACATTAAGCGCCCCACGGCCAATCATTACCGAATCGCAGCTGGTTGCTGCCATGCAGTCTTGCGCACTTTGCCAGTCCCAGATTTCACCGTTAGCAATCACCGGAATCGACAAGCGCTTGCGTATTTCACCAATCGCCGCCCAGTTGATGCGTTCGGCTTTGTATCCGTCTTCTTTAGTGCGCCCGTGAACGGTAAGTTCCGTGGCTCCAGCCTGTTGCACCGCATCAGCAATTTCAAACTGACGCGCATCGCTGTCCCAACCGAGGCGGATTTTTACCGTCACCGGCAAGTGTGCAGGCACCGCTTCACGCATTGCTTTTGCACCACGGTAAATCAGATCGGGGTCTTTGAGCAGTGTGGCTCCACCGCCGCTGCCGTTGACCAGTTTAGACGGGCAACCGCAGTTGAGATCGACGCCCCAGGAACCCAGTTCCACAGCGCGCGCGGCGTTTTCAGCTAACCATTGCGGATGCTGCCCCAGCAACTGGACTCGTACTAGCGTACCCGAAGTGGTGCGGCTGGCATGATGAAGTTCAGGGCAAAGTTTATGGAACGATTTTACCGGCAAAAGCTGGTCGACCACGCGCAAGAACTCGGTGATACACAAGTCGTAGTCATTCACCTCGGTAAGCAGTTCCCGAACCAGCGAGTCGAGAACCCCTTCCATTGGCGCAAGCAGTACACGCATAGCGTTTTTCCGGTAAAAAAAAGAGGCGCTATGTTAGCACCTCTTGAATGAGTCTTAAAACCACCCTCACCCCAACCCTCTCCCTGAGGGAGAGGGAGGAATCCAGTCCCCTCAGGGAGAGGGCGTTATAAATTAATTACGCGGAAGCAGGCTTACGCGCTGGACGACGACGACCATTCGCACCAGCAGGTTTCCCGGCACCATCACCCTGTGGGCGTGATGGACGACGTGGAGCACTGCTGCGATCGGAGGATGCACCGCCACTATTACCGCCACGACGTTGACCCTGGCCTTGAGCGCCGCCGTTTCCACGACCGCCACCGCCACGCTGCTGCTGACGACCGTTCACAATCGGCTCAGCAGGAATAGATGGGTCAACTTCATAACCAGGGATCGCCATACGCGGAACTTCACGCTTCAGCACACGTTCGATGTCACGCAACAGTTTGTGTTCATCGACACACACCAAAGACAGCGCTTCACCCGTTGCCGCCGCACGGCCAGTACGGCCAATACGGTGAACGTAATCTTCCGGTACGTTCGGCAGCTCGTAGTTCACAACATGTGGCAGCTCTTCGATATCAAGACCACGTGCCGCGATGTCGGTCGCAACCAACACACGAATGCCGCCGTTTTTGAAATCAGCCAATGCACGAGTACGCGCGCCCTGGCTCTTGTTACCGTGAATTGCCGCTGCGGTAATGCCATCTTTGCCGAGCTGTTCAGCCAGGTGGTTGGCACCATGTTTGGTACGGGTAAACACCAGCACTTGCTGCCAGTTACCTTCGCCAATCATCTGTGACAGCAGTTCTCTTTTACGTTTCTTATCAACGAAGTGAACGTGCTGAGTCACTTGCTCTGACGCGGTGTTACGACGCGCAACAGAGACTTCTTCCGGGTTATGCAACAGCTTTTCAGCCAGCCCTTTAATGTCATCAGAGAAGGTCGCAGAGAACAGCAAGTTCTGGCGACGCGCAGGCAGTTTAGCCAGCACGCGACGAATATCGTGAATGAAGCCCATGTCCAGCATGCGGTCGGCTTCGTCCAGCACCAGGATTTCTACCTGGTCGAGTTTCACGGCGTTCTGGTGTTCCAGATCTAACAGACGGCCAGGTGTTGCCACCAGCACATCAACGCCGCTACGCAGTTTCATCATCTGCGGGTTAATGCTCACGCCGCCGAAAACCACCAGCGAACGGATATCTAAATATTTGCTGTAGTCACGCACGTTTTCGCCAATCTGAGCGGCAAGCTCACGGGTTGGCGTCAGGATCAGCGCGCGCACCGGGCGACGGCCTTTCGCATGCGGCTGTTTGTCTACCAGGCGCTGCAACAGCGGCAGGGTAAAGCCTGCGGTTTTGCCGGTACCGGTTTGGGCACTGGCCATCAGGTCGCGACCAGCTAAAACAACCGGAATCGCCTGACGTTGAATAGGGGTAGGCTCACGATAGCCTTGCTCTTCCACTGCACGCAGAATATCGGCGTTCAGGCCGAGAGAATCAAAAGACATAGGTACTCCAGAATCGCCCTGACCGCGAGGTGCGGTGTAGTTTCCAGGGGTTCATATGACGCCAGTCATTCTGGCGCGAGAGAGGGGCACAAACCACGGTGCCGTAAGCCGCGCAGTGTAACAGGTTTTGTGATTTTGCGCACAAATTCTATTTTCTTACGCATTCACAAGATAAATATATCGGACTAGACAGGTAATCACATCGAGCCTACTCTTAATCAATCGATTGATTAACTTTTTAAGAGGTCGGTATGAACGCAACACCGACGCCTGTCACAACCCGCGGTGAGCAGGCAAAAAAGACCCTGATTGCTGCGGCTCTCGCGCAATTTGGTGAGTACGGCTTACACGCTACTACGCGCGATATCGCCGCACTAGCCGGGCAAAACATTGCCGCCATCACCTACTATTTTGGCTCAAAGGAAGAGCTGTATATGGCCTGTGCGCAATCAATAGCTGACTTCATCACGCTTAATTTCAAGCCGCACGTCGAACGCGCCGAGGCCCTTTTACGCCTGCCGCAAACGGATAAATCACAGATTCGCCAGCTGATACATACTGCCTGCAATCACATGATTATCCTGCTGACTGCCGATGAAACGCTGAATCTCAGCAAATTTATCTCCCGCGAGCAGCTCTCACCCACACCGGCTTATCAGCTCATTCACCAGCAGGTGATTGCTCCGATGCACACCCATCTGACCAGCCTCGTCGGGCGTTATACCGATAGAAGCCCCAATGACACCGAAACGATTCTCCATACTCATGCGCTGCTTGGGCAGATTCTGGCTTTCCGGCTGGGACGAGAAACCATTCTGCTGCGTGCCGGATGGTCGACATTTGATAGCGAAAACGTGAAGAAAATCAGCGATGTGGTCGGCAGCCATATCGATTTCATTTTGCAAGGGTTAGCGAATCAACGAGGGAAAACCGGCAATGAAAAGTAAAAAGCCGATCATTATCGTGTCAATTGTGGTGCTTATCGCCGCAGGGATTGCAGGCTGGATGTGGTACAAAAGCCAACAGGATCAAGGGTTAACGTTGTACGGCAACGTGGATATCCGCACCGTCAATATGAGCTTCCGCGTCGGCGGGCGTTTGGCCGCGTTACAGGTGGATGAAGGCGATGCGATTAAAGCAGGTGAAACGCTGGGTGAACTGGACCAGGGGCCATATCAAAACGCCCTGCTTCAGGCGCAAGCCAATGTCGCTGCAGCGCAGGCCAAGTTTGACCTGATTATCGCCGGTTATCGTGACGAAGAAATCGCCCAGGTTGCCGCTCAGGTGAATCAGGCGCAGGCGGCATTCGATTACGCGCAGAACTTTTATCAACGCCAGCAAGGTTTGTGGGCGCGCCGGGTAATTTCAGCCAACGATCTGGAAAATGCCCGTTCATCCAGCGAGCAGGCCAAAGCGACGCTGAAAGCAGCACGCGATAAATTAAGCCAGTACCGCACCGGTAACCGCCCGCAGGAAATTGCCCAGGCGCAGGCCAGCTTGCAACAAGCAAAAGCCCAGCTCGCCCAGGCACAACTGGATTTGCAAGACACCACGCTGGTTTCCCCATCAGATGGCACTTTGCTGACCCGCGCCGTTGAACCCGGCAGCATGCTCAATGCAGGGAGTACCGTATTAACCCTCTCCCTCACCCGCCCGGTTTGGGTGCGTGCTTACGTTAACGAAGTGAGTCTGAACCAGGCGAAACCCGGCACCGAGTTATTGGTGTATACCGATGGCCGCCCGGATAAGCCGTATCACGGCAAAATTGGTTTTGTCTCTCCCACCGCTGAATTCACGCCGAAAACCGTCGAAACGCCGGACTTGCGTACCGACCTGGTGTATCGCCTGCGGATTATTGTCACCGATGCTGACGACTCGCTGCGCCAGGGCATGCCGGTTACCGTGAAATTCAACGACGAGAAAGCGCATGAGTAGCCAGGAGGGCATCATCCGCCTGCAAGGGTTGATGAAACAGTTTCCCGGCCAGCAAAAGCCTGCGGTGGCGAGCCTTGAATGCGAGATTCATACCGGCTCGGTCACTGGTCTGGTCGGCCCGGATGGCGCGGGGAAAACCACTTTAATGCGTATGCTGGCAGGTTTGCTGAAACCGACCGAAGGAACTGCAAGCGTCATTGGCCTGGCTCCTATCGAAGACGACCGCGCCCTGCATGCGGTTCTGGGATACATGCCGCAAAAATTTGGCTTGTATGAAGATTTAACGGTGATGGAAAACCTGACGCTGTACGCCGATTTACGCAGCGTCACCGGGCAAGAACGTGAAGAGACGTTTAAGCGGCTGCTGGAGTTTACCGCCCTTGGCCCGTTTACCACCCGTCTCGCCGGGAAGCTATCCGGCGGCATGAAGCAGAAACTCGGCCTCGCCTGTACGTTAGTCGGCCAGCCTAAAGTGCTGTTGCTTGATGAACCCGGTGTCGGCGTTGACCCGATTTCACGCCGCGAGTTGTGGCAAATGGTGCACGAACTGGCCGGTGACGGCATGTTGATTCTGTGGAGCACCTCGTACCTCGACGAAGCCGAACAGTGCCGCGACGTGTTGCTGATGAACGAAGGCGAGCTGTTGTATCACGGTGCGCCGAAGGAATTAACCCAACAAATGGCGGGGCGATCGCTGCTGGTTAGCCACAGCGAGGAGAATAACCGCAAGTTGCTACAACGCGCGCTCAAATTGCCGCAGGTCAGCGACGGCGTGATTCAGGGGCGTTCGGTGCGCCTGATCCTCGCAAAAGGGTCGACCGTTGACGAACTCACCCAGGCGCTGAATGTGCCGCCTGAAAGTGTTTCGCAAACCGAGCCGCGTTTTGAAGATGCGTTTATCGACCTGCTCGGTGGTGCGGCGACTCAAGAATCTCCGCTGGGGAAAATCCTCCATACTGTGGAAGGCACCCAGGGTGAAACGGTGATCAAAGCCGAAGCGCTGACCAAAAAGTTCGGTGATTTCGCTGCCACCGATAACGTGGATTTCACCGTCCAGCGTGGTGAAATTTTCGGCCTGCTGGGGCCAAACGGAGCCGGGAAATCCACCACATTTAAAATGATGTGCGGCTTGCTGGTGCCCACTTCCGGCAAAGCGCTGGTGCTGGATATGGATTTAAAAACCAGTTCCGGCAAAGCTCGCCAGCACCTGGGTTATATGGCACAGAAATTTTCGCTATATGGCAACCTCACCGTGGCGCAAAACCTGCGTTTTTTCTCCGGCGTGTATGGCCTGCGCGGCAAAGCCCAGGAGGAGAAAATTAACCGCATGAGTGACGCGTTCAACCTGCAACCGATTATGAACAGCGCCACGGATGCCCTGCCCCTCGGCTTTAAACAGCGCCTGGCACTGGCCTGCTCGCTGATGCACGAACCGGATATTTTGTTTCTTGATGAACCGACCTCGGGCGTTGACCCGATTACGCGCCGCGAATTTTGGTTGCATATCAACAGTATGGTGGAAAAAGGCGTCACGGTGATGGTGACCACCCACTTTATGGATGAAGCCGAATACTGTGACCGTATTGGGCTGGTGTATCGCGGCAAGCTGATTGCCAGCGGCACGCCAGACGCTCTGAAAGAACAAGCCGCCAACAACGAGCAAACTGACCCGACCATGGAACAAGCGTTTATTACGCTTATCCATCAATGGGATAAGGAGCACGAAAATGAGCGAGCATAACCAGGCCGTTTCCTGGCGAAGGGTGCGAGCACTGTGCGTGAAAGAAACGCGCCAGATAGTACGTGACCCCAGTAGTTGGTTGATTGCGGTGGTGATCCCACTGTTGTTGCTGTTTATTTTTGGCTATGGCATCAACCTCGACTCCAGCCGTCTGCGGGTCGGGGTGTTACTGGAGCAGCAAAGCGAAGAAGCGCTGGATTTCGCCCACACCATTACCGCATCCCCCTATATCGACCCGACGGTGAGCGATAATCGCCAGCACCTGATTCAGTTAATGCAGGCGGGAAAAATTCGCGGGCTGGTGGTGATCCCAACCGATTTTGCGCAAAACATGGCGCGAGCTGGTGCCAGCGCGCCGATACAGGTGATTACCGATGGCAGCGAGCCGAACACCGCCAATTTCGTGCAGGGGTATATGGAGGGGATTTGGCAAATCTGGCAGCAACAGCGGGCGGAAGATCGCGGGGAAAAGTTTGAACCGTTGATCGATGTGCAGTTGCGTTACTGGTTCAACCCGGCGGCCATCAGCCAACATTTTATCATCCCAGGTGCTGTGACCATCATCATGACGGTGATTGGCGCAATTCTGACTTCGCTGGTAGTGGCTCGGGAATGGGAGCGCGGCACTATGGAAGCCCTGCTCTCAACGCAAGTCACGCGCACCGAACTACTGCTGTGCAAACTGCTGCCCTATTACGTGTTAGGGATGCTGGCAATGCTGCTGTGTATGCTGGTGTCGGTGTTTATTCTCGACGTGCCGTATCGCGGTTCATTGCTGATTTTATTCTTCATCACCAGTCTGTTTTTGCTCAGTACACTCGGTATGGGGCTGCTGATTTCGACGATTACCCGTAACCAGTTTAATGCCGCCCAGGTGGCGTTAAATGCTGCCTTCTTGCCGTCGATTATGTTGTCTGGGTTTATCTTCCAGATTGACAGCATGCCAGCGATTATCCGCGCGGTGACCTATGTCATTCCGGCGCGTTATTTCGTCAGCACCCTGCAAAGCCTGTTCCTGGCGGGGAATATTACGACCGTGTTGGTTATCAACGTGCTGTTTTTAATTGCCTCGGCGGTGATGTTTATCGGCCTGACGGCCATCAAAACCAAGCGCCGTCTTGATTAGGGAAAAGCGATGTTATATCGACTCTGGACTTTGATTCGCAAAGAGCTGCAATCCCTGTTGCGCGAACCACAAACGCGGGCGATTTTGATTCTGCCGGTGGTGTTGCAAGTGGTGCTGTTTCCGTTCGCCGCCACGCTTGAAGTGACTAACGCCACTATCGCGATTTACAACGAAGATAACGGCAGCCACTCCGTTGAACTGACCCAGCGTTTTGCCCGCGCCAAAGCATTCAGCCATGTGCTGTTGCTGAAAAGCCCGCAAGAGATCCAGCCAACTATCGATAACCAAAAAGCGCTGCTGCTGATTCGCTTCCCGGCAGAGTTCTCGCGTGATATTGCCAGCCAACAGCAGGCAAAACTGCAAATCATTCTTGATGGGCGTAACTCGAACAGTGCGCAGATTGCCGCCAATTACCTCCAGCAAATTGTGAAGAATTACCAACAGGAACTGGTGTCCGGGCAGCCAAAACCGAACAACAGCGAGCTGTTGGTGCGCAACTGGTATAACCCGAATCTGGATTATAAATGGTTTGTGGTGCCATCGTTGATTGCGATGATTACCACGATTGGCGTGATGATTGTCACCTCACTTTCCGTGGCGCGCGAACGTGAGCAAGGCACGCTCGATCAGCTGTTGGTTTCGCCACTCGCCACCTGGCAGATTTTTGTTGGTAAAGCGGTACCCGCGCAAATCGTGGCGATTGGCCAGGCAACCATTGTGCTGGGCGTCGGGATTTGGGGTTATCACATTCCGTTTTCCGGCTCGCTGTTGCTGTTTTACTTCACGATGCTGATTTACGGTTTGTCACTGGTGGGCTTTGGTTTGCTGATTTCGTCATTGTGTTCGACGCAACAGCAGGCATTTATTGGCGTGTTTGTCTTTATGATGCCGGCGATTTTGCTGTCGGGTTATGTTTCACCGGTCGAGAACATGCCGGTGTGGCTGCAAAACCTGACGTGGGTAAACCCGATTCGGCATTTCACTGACATCACTAAGCAGATTTATTTGAAGAACGCGAGTTTTGACATTGTCTGGGGAAGTGTGTGGCCGCTATTGGTGATAGCAGCCACTACGGGTTCAGCGGCGTACTGGATGTTTCGGCGCAAAATCGCCTGAGGTTTTATCTTTGGCGAACAGCGAATAAATAATCGGCCCGGCAATCATCGCCAGCCCGGCTCCTGCCAGCAGGAATTTATTCTCGACCACGCGTGACAACAGCCACAGCACAATCATCGCGTTGCCGAAATACCAGGTGGTAGTCAGCTCTTCAAGAAAATCACCAATATCACGTAAGCGCCCTGTACGAACACGTTGCAGGGCGAACATCAGGATAACTGTTGCGACATACAGCAAACATAACCCAATGCCGACCGGTATGAGGGAGGCAGTTTTCCAGCCAACGAGCAGCACACAAAGCACTGAAAGATGCAGCATTATTTGCCAGCAGCTTAGGCCTGTAGTCACTTGTACACGTTGTTGCCATTTCATTAATTTCTCTCCTGGCCACTAATTCCTGTCATTCAGAGTACCGCAGTATGCGGAAAATTCTGTAACCCGACACCTATTTGTGACAGAGACTACACTTTATTTTCAACGCGATGATAACAATGCCGGGAGAAGCATGGGTAACAAGACTCAGCACTTTTCCTTTAAAGTGCTCACAATTAATACACATAAAGGCTTTACCGCACTCAACAGGCGCTTCATTTTGCCGGAGTTGCGCGACGCGGTACGCGCCGTTTCTGCCGATATTGTCTGCTTGCAGGAGGTGATGGGCGCTCACGAAGCCCACTCCCTGCGGGTCGAAAATTGGCCGGAAACCAGCCATTACGAATTCCTCGCCGATAGCACGTGGAGCGAATTTGCTTATGGGCGCAATGCGGTTTATCCCGAAGGCCATCACGGCAATGCCGTGTTATCACGTTTCCCCATCAGCCATTTTGATAACCGCGACATCTCGGTCGAAGGCCACGAAAAACGCGGCATGCTGCACTGCCAGATAAACCTTCCCGGCGCGAATATTCGAGCCCATGTCATTTGCGTGCATCTCGGTTTACGTGACGCGCACCGCCAGGCCCAGCTCAACATGCTTTGCCAACTGGTGAATGAACTCCCTGAAGGCGAGCCAGTGGTGGTGGCCGGTGATTTCAATGACTGGCAACAACGCGCCAATCAGCAACTCAGGCAAACCGGCCTGGATGAAGTCTTCACCCGTGCATCGGGCCGCCCGGCACGCACTTTCCCTGCCCGCTTTCCCGTTCTGCGCCTGGACAGGATTTATGTAAAAAATGCCTCTGCCAGCGCCCCTACTGCACTGCCGTTGCAACAGTGGCGGCATCTTTCTGACCATGCGCCATTAGCGGTGGAGATTCATCTATGAAAAATAGCTGGCGTGACGGCAACTGTATTTCGTTACTCGAAAATGGCGATCAGTTTTTCCCGGCGGTGTTTACCGCCATCAGCCAGGCGCGTAGCAAAGTGCTGCTCGAAACATTTATCTGGTTTGAAGATGATGTCGGTAAGCAGTTACATGCCGTACTACTGAATGCTGCTCAGCGTGGCGTTAGGGTGGAAGTTCTGCTGGATGGCTACGGTTCACCGGATTTAAGCGATGAGTTTGTAAGTGAACTGACAAGCGCTGGCGTGATGTTCCGCTATTATGACCCGCGCCCGCCGCTGTTCGGTATACGCACTAATTTGTTCCGCCGTATGCACCGCAAAATCGTGGTGGTCGACAGCGCGGTGGCGTTTGTCGGCGGCATTAATTACTCCGCCGAACAGATGAGTGATTATGGCCCTGAAGCCAAACAGGATTATTCGGTCAAAGTTGAAGGGCCAGTGGTACACGATATTTATCAGTACGTGGTTTCCAACTTGCCGGGTCACGATACCAAACGCCACTGGTGGCATCGCCGCCGCAATCCCGCACAAGAAAACCTCAAACCCGGAGAGGCGCAAGCGCTGTTTGTCTGGCGCGACAATAACCGGCATCGCGATGATATCGAACGTTATTACCTGAAAATGCTCGGCAAAGCGAAGCGTGAAGTGATCATTGCTAACGCCTATTTTTTCCCCGGTTACCGGCTGCTTCATGCGATGCGCAATGCCTCACGACGCGGTGTCTCAGTGAAGTTAATCGTGCAAGGCGAGCCGGATATGCCGATTGTCAAAGTGGGTGCTCGCCTGCTGTACAATTATTTAGTGCGCTCGGGCGTGAAGATTTACGAGTACCAGCGCCGCCCACTGCACGGCAAAGTCGCGCTGATGGACGACCACTGGGCAACCGTCGGCTCCAGCAATCTTGATCCGCTGAGTTTGTCGCTCAATCTTGAAGCCAACCTGATTATTTACGATCGTACCTTTAACGAAACTCTGCGCCAAAACCTGAGCTGCCTGATAGCCCAGGATTGCCAGCCCGTCGACGAGTCCATGCTACCAAAACGAACCTGGTGGAATCTGGGGAAAAGCGTGCTGGCGTTCCACTTTTTGCGCCACTTCCCGGCGATGGTTGGCTGGTTACCCGCACACACCCCAAAACTTGCCCAGGTGATGCCGCCAGCACAGCCACAACTGGAAACCCAGGACCGAATAGACACAGAAGTTGAGGCTGAAAACCCGGGGGTAAAATATTGATGTCGCACTCGCACCCAAAATGGCGCAAAGCGAAGAAAATCCTCACCTGGCTATTTTTTATTGCCGTTATCGTGCTGTTGGTGGTGTATGCCACAAAAGTGGACTGGCCGGAAGTTTGGGAAGTGATCCGCAATTACAACCGTCTGGCGCTGTTTAGTGCGGTCGGTCTGGTGATTCTGAGTTATCTGATTTATGGCTGCTACGACCTGCTTGCGCGGGCGTATTGCGGGCATAAACTGGCAAAGCGGCAGGTCATGCTGGTGTCGTTTATCTGTTACGCCTTTAACCTGACATTGAGCACCTGGGTTGGCGGCATTGGTATGCGTTACCGGCTTTATTCGCGCCTTGGCCTGCCGAGCGCCACGATTACGCGCATTTTCTCGTTAAGTATCTCCACTAACTGGCTGGGTTATATCCTGTTGGCAGGGGTGATTTTTACCGTTGGCGTGGTGCAATTACCGGCTCACTGGTACATCGACGAAACCACGCTGCGCATTTTAGGCGGCGTGCTACTGGCAATCATTGCGGTTTATCTGTGGTTTTGTGCCTTTGCGAAGCATCGCCATATGACGATCAAAGGCCAGCGTCTGGTGTTGCCATCGTTTAAATTCGCACTGATGCAGATGGCGATTTCAAGCTGTAACTGGATGGTGATGGGGGCGATTATCTGGCTGTTGCTGGGCCAGCAGAGCAACTATTTCTTTGTTTTAGGCGTGCTTTTAGTAAGCAGTATTGCGGGCGTCATTGTGCATATTCCTGCGGGGATTGGCGTGCTGGAGGCGGTGTTCATTGCGTTGCTGGCGGGTGAACATGTCAGTAATGGGACGATTATTGCCGCGTTGCTGGCGTATCGCATGCTTTACTTTATTGCCCCACTGCTGCTGGCGATTGTTTGCTATTTAGTACTGGAGAGTCGGGCGAAGACGATGCGGGTGAAAAATGAGAAGAGCCTGGAAGAAAACAACCCTCACCCCAGCCCTCTCCCTGCGAGAGAGGGGGAAAAGAAAGGGTTAGGATGAGGGTGACAGGACTTAGCGGCGGTTACCGAAAATACGCAACAACATCAGGAACAGGTTGATGAAGTCGAGATACAGCGTCAGTGCGCCAAGAATCGAGTACTTACGCATGGTTTGCGTATCGCGAGTATCAATTTGCTCGCCAATGTTTTTCAGCTTCTGCGTGTCATAAGCCGTCAGGCCGACAAACACAATGACGCCGATATAGGTTATCGCCCACATCATCGCCGTGCTTTCCAGCCAAATGTTCACCAGCGATGCCAGCACAATGCCGATCAGTGCCATAAACAGCATGTTGCCAAAACCGCTTAAATCACGCTTGGTGGTGTAACCGTACAGGCTCATCGCACCGAACATGCC
>Ga0105250_10001234_pt1 | contig 14168 bp, 10 predicted proteins | sample KBSS54metaG_FD_80425 | JGI IMG/M metagenome (GOLD analysis project Ga0105250, IMG submission 80425) | Switchgrass rhizosphere microbial communities from Kellogg Biological Station, Michigan, USA - KBS S5-4 metaG | ecosystem: Host-associated > Plants > Roots > Rhizosphere > Soil | place...
CTGATTTATCATCGGTTCTAAAAGTTTAAATCTTTCTCCCTCAATCTCTTTTAACTTTTGATCAATATGCTCTGTTACACTTTGATTTTCCGATATTTTTTCCTCATGTTGCGTTTTTCCAATTAAGACAGATTGAACATACGCCTCATTCGTAATCGTATATTGTGACAGTCCCATTGCCTTAATTCCATAATTCACAACAAAATGAGCACTATAAAATAGAATAAGTATCCCTATCATCTTTAGTAACACTTTTTGTTTCGTTGTTGATTGAAACAATTCAATTAATAATACATATACAGTGATAAAAATAGGAAGAAATAATCCCATTGGGAAAATCATATTACTAACTGCAAATAAAATCGCTGAAAACACCCACATATAAGGATGATCTAATCCTTTATATAAAAGTATGTAACAAGCAAAATAAAATAAAAATATTGCAAGTGACTCAGGAGTTAATACGGAACTCATGAATATATTTGGAATATACAGGGCATAAAATATAGAAGCAATACGACCGCATTCTTCTCCAAAAACCATTGCCGCAATACGATAAATAAAAAATGCGGTTCCTGCGCAAAATAACACATTAAATAGTTGTAAAGCGAATAATGTATCACCAAATATACGAATAATTACTGACTCATATATAATAAAAGGCAAATGAGTTACAGTCCCTATATTATTACCAATTGCAATCTGCTTTGCAGACTCATACATCACTTTCATATCACCAATTATTGGAGCATCTACAAATAACAGCATACTAAGCCTCACAACTATAGATACACTTATAAGAAAAATAAGAAATTGTTTATCTGTAAAACGATATTGTAGAATTGATGCCACTAACAAAATGAGTATGACGAAAATTGCCAATATGATTGTTACACTTGTTGTACTTCCCCCAAAAAATTGCTTACTTGTCTCAAATGCTGCCCAACAACTATAAACAAAAAATGCGAGCATCGCACCGATCGTAATTTTATTGAAGAAAGATGAAAAATTTGTTTGTATATGATTCATATGTCCATTGCACCTCTATTTCCATTCATAACAAAACGATTCTATCATGAATGGGTACACGGCTGATAGGGAATTTCTATGACAAATACATAGTCATTACTTTTTACTTGCAATGTAAGCGAATCCTCTTTTACACTACATTTTAGATAAAATAAATTTTCTTTCAGTTACATGAATACAAATACAGAAGTTTAAATAATCCTCTTTTGGAATACACTTTACTTCATTAAATATCTAATATGAGTACTCCACTTACACATATTATTCTGATTGAAAACAGACTATAGGGGCTGAATATATGGAAAAGAAATTCATGCGAGAATCTAAAGCAATTAAGACAACACGTGTTTTTCCTAACGATTTAAATAATCACCAAACACTTTTTGGAGGGAAATTATTAGCAGAAATTGATAGTATTGCTTCAATTGCGGCTGCAAGACATAGTCGTAAACATTGCGTAACAGCATCTATTGATTCAGTTGATTTTTTAACTCCAATTCACCAAGCTGATTCGGTTTGTTATGAAGCATTTGTATGTTATACAGGGAAATCTTCAATGGAAGTTTTCGTAAAAGTAATCGCAGAAAATTTATTAGCAGGCGAGCGTAGAATTGCTGCTACTTGCTTCATTACATTTGTGGCAATAAAAGATGGAAAACCTTCGTCCGTACCACAAGTACTCCCTGAAACTCAGGAAGAACATTGGTTACACACAACCGGTTCAGAACGCGCGGAAAGCCGAAAAAAGGGACGTTTAAAAAGTAAAGAGATGGCTGAAGTTTTAACTTTAAGTAAGCCATGGAATATATAATACGATACCTCACTTCATACATGCACAGGTTTATTTCATCCTTGCATGTATTTTTTATTGTAAAAAATTCCAGCTCTTATCTTTTATTTACTGTTTGTCTCCTAAAATAACCCACCAGTTTTTCCTTTATTTTGCTATACTATTAATGGTATATTAGATAAGGTTCGTTTAAAAATAACTATAATATAATTAAGTATATAAGGGATGGTGCGATAATGTCTATTGAGGTACCAATTTCAATACCAAAAACGTTAATTATTATTCCTGCGTATAACGAGGAAGAAGCAATTGCGGATACATTAACAAGATTATTAAAACTAAAACAGCATTTTACAGAATTAAGCATTTGCGTTATTAATGATGGATCACATGATAAAACAGCTCAAATCGTAAATGATTTTCCTGTTCACCTTGTGAACTTACCATATAATCTAGGTATTGGCTCAGCTGTACAAACTGGTTATAAATACGCATATGAGAATGGATATGATATTGCAATTCAGTTCGATGCTGATGGGCAACATAATCCTGATGACTTGTACAAAATTATAAAACCTATTGCTGAAGACCAATGCGATATGGTGCTAGGTTCACGTTTTACAGAGAAAACAGCCTATAAAGGTAGTATTTCCAGAAGAGTTGGTATTTTTTATTTTACTGCTCTACTGAAAGTACTAACAAAACAAACCTTTATGGATCCAACTTCTGGGTATCGTGCTATCAATCGAGAAGTAATTAAGATTTTTGCACATAATTATCCAAAAGATTATCCAGAACCAGAAGTCCTTATTCATTTAAAAAAGAAAAAATTACGCATTAATGAAATATCGGTAAATATGCAAGAGCGCCAAGGGGGACAATCTTCTATTACACCTCTTAAATCTGCATATTACATGATTAAAGTAAGTCTTGCTATATTGATGCAAAAAATTGTGAAAGGTTGATAATAAATGCCTATAATTACCTTTTCATTTATCTTCATTCTATTATTATTTTTATTAATTATTAATTCCATTCGTCGTGGAGCTTTAGAAACTAAATATGCCATTTTATGGATTTTCGTTTGTGTTTCAATGGCAATTTTAAGTTCTACTGAAAAAATTATAAATTGGATTGGACAACTATTACACGTAGAATATCCTCCATCTGTTTTATTTTTATTTGGACTATTATTCTGTTTCATCTTAATTTTTGACTTAACAAGAAAAATTTCTAAATTACATCATCAACTTGTAACATTAACGCAAGATTATGCGTTATTAAAGCAAAAATTAAACGTAACGCAAACTGAAACTGATAACGAATAGTTCCCTATTTAAATATGAATATATACGAAAAAACATCTTAATTTTCCAAAAAAATTAAGATGTTTTTTCTTTCAAACTATTTTTTTCTAATTAATAATTTACTAATTTTCATAACCGTTGCCACAGTACCGACTCCAATTATAATAAATAAAAATGGTATTAACGGTAATGCATATCGTTCATATGCAACATAAAAACATGTTAAAGCTGTTTGCAATAAAAGGATTGACCATAAAAATGTAGTCTCTCTCCATCTTTTTAAAAGGAAAATAAATGAGAGTACTGTACATATTAAAAACATCGTCTTAATAAAATTATATATTTCATTCATATCCTTTGCAGAAACATTGAATACTTCAATATTATGCTCTATAGAATAATACGGTTTTTTCCAAAGAATTTCTGGTTTCAAGACTAAATAACTCTCTATCATAGAGCCCTTATCCGTTTTCCACCATTCTTTCATTTTATCAATCGCTATTTTTTCTTCTAACTCCATAAATTCATGTGCTTCAAGATTAGGGTACTTTGCATGTAATTCTATTTCAAGTTCCCCCATATCCTTACCTTCTGGGTAGCCTTTCCCTTGATACGTTCCAAGTAATAACGGATTCCCTGCCCCAGCAGTTAGTGGGATAAATTTATCAAATTGAATGTAATTGCGGGCCCACCATGGTCCAAGTACGATAAGTCCTATTCCTATGCTTATAATCGCCTGCTTCATCATAATCCGGAATGGATAGCGTTTCATTAAAAGATACCCAAATAGTAAGATTGGATATAAGGCAATTTGTACACGGAGGTACAGTGCTAAAAAGTAGAAAATTAATACAATCAGAAGATGTTTCGTTTTATGAGTATCAGCTAATTTTAAACTCCAATATACTAATCCTAATGAAAGGAATAGAAACGGTCCTTCTGTTAAAGTTAAGTTTTCCATAACAATCTCTGGAGGATACACAGCTAATAAGAAAGCACCTATTAATCCTGCAGCAGGATTCAATAAATAAGTACCAATCTTATAAGTTAGCAAAATACTAAGTACCCCTAATAGAATAATGATTAATTTGGCTACAAAAAGACCTTCACTGCCATTTCCAAAAAAGTAAAATACAGTAGCTAATAAGGCTGGAAAACCCGGCATAATATGAATCGTTGGTTTATCTGGTTCATGGTATGTTAACATCCCTGTTTCCAATAAAATATTTGCCGTTTTTTGATAACCTATATCATCGCTAGCTATAGATAGATCTGCACCATGTGTTTGTAAAGTTGCAAAACGAAGTGCAAACCCGACAATCATAATAATCCCTAAAAGGACTATATTAGATTTGCGAGTAAATCGCCCTAACATCTCATCTTCTCCCTTCAGATACATAATCTTCAAAATATTTTTCTATATTTTTACAACACAATACGTTCTATAATAAATACTTTTTATACAAAGTACAACAATAGAAAGTTGATTTACAAAGTTTATATGCGTTAAACTTATACAGATGTTCTTGTAATCTTCTTCCTTCCAAAAGGCTTGTATATATGATGCAAGACATAAAAAACTTGAGGAGATAAAAATTCTATGATGGAACAAAAGCAACTTGTTTCTGTTGTCATACCTCTGTATAACACGGAAAAATATATTGAAGAAACGATGCAGTCAATACTAGATCAAACATATAAAAACATTGAAATTGTAATTGTAGATGATGGAAGTAAAGATCAATCACCTTCTATCGTGAAAAACCTTGCCGAAAAATATCCAGGGCAAGTAAAATACGTTCATCAAAAAAACCAAGGTGTTTCGGTAGCTCGTAATACAGGTATCGAAAGTGCTAGCGGAGAATATGTCGCTTTCCTTGACAGTGATGACTTATGGCATCCAACTAAAATTGAGAAGCAAGTCGAAAGTATGCAAAAAAACAACATGGACGCGTGCTATTGTGGTTATATGAATTTCTACGAAGAAACAGGCGAGAAGGTTGAGCATACAACAAACTTTATTAAAGGCGATATGGCAAAAGCATTCCTAACACATCAGGTTGTTGCTCAAACAAGTACTTGGATTTTCAAACGATCCATCGTAATGGATCATAACATTCGTTTTACACCAGGATGTAGTTGGGGCGAAGATTTGGAGTTTTTATTTAAACTTATGAGTGTGACAAATGTATGTTATGTCGATGAATACTTAACATATTATAGAATCTTATCAGAAGGAAATCTTTCTTCTAAATATAAAGATTATGAATTAAAAACAACAAAAGAGCTGGAAGTATTCAATCGTATGAAGGACTGGGTACATAATAAATCTCAAGATTTCATTACAAAAGATTCTCAGTCACTTATTGAAATTCTTGAGACTTATTTATTCCCTTATACAGTCATCAATAACGCTTGTATATATATTAAAGAAAACTCTCAATTAGATAAATCACAAGTTCAATTAATCAAAAAAGATATCAAGAAATATTGCCGTAAAATCTATTCAAAAAATGGAAAGCGTAGTAAAAAGCTATATGCAATGCTTTGGTTTATCCGAATTAAATTTCTGTTTTCTTAAACTGAAAATATAACGATACTCTCTCTTTCTGTGAACAAATCAAATTTACAAATAGGACAAGCTAATCCGGTCCTAAAGAATAGAAAGGTCCTTTCTCATGAAAACAAATAAAATTCTAAAAAACGCATCCTACCTCTTTGTAGGAAACATTACTGTCCGTTTTGTACTGGCTATTGCAACCATTTTCTTTGCAAGATATGTTTCTCCAAGTGATTACGGTATGTTTACAACTGCGTTAGCAGTTTCAGCTGTTATTTGTTACTTTACAGATGCAGGTTTAACACATACGTTTATGCGTGAAGGAACGAGAAGCGATGCTAATATTAGCGTGCTAATAAGTAGTTATTTACGTATTCGTTTAATATTAGCTATCGTAATTTCTGTACTTTTCGCTATTTTTGCCCAGTTCTTCTATCCCGATGCTTACTTACGTGCGATGGTATATTGGGTTGTTCTACCAACAATGTTCGGAGCAACCTTACAAGGTGTTGGGATGGCTTACTTCCAAGTAACAGAACGCATGCAATTTACAGCTATTATTTCTGTACTACAAGGTGTAACAGCTGCTGCTGCCCTATTACTAGGGATGTCTTTCCAATGGTCACTTATGATGGTTGCTGCCATGTACGGGGTATCTAGTCTTGTAACAGGTGTTATCGCCTTTATAATGACAATACGCTATACGAAAGTCCATAAGGGTTGGGATAAAGGTATTTTAGATCAACTACTTATTTTCACAATCAATGGAATCATCATTATGCTCTTACCACAATTGGGGCCTATTATCTTAGAAAAGGTTTCAACATATAATCAAGTTGGATTCTTTGGTGCTGCATCTAAAATACCAGCTGTACTATATCAAATACCGGGAGTAATTGCAGCTGCCTTTTATCCAAGGCTTTTTGCTTTTGGTAATGAGAAAAACATTGAAGAACATAGAAAATTATCAAGTTTTGAATTAAAACTTATGTCTTTTTTAGGAATGGGAATTTCTATCCCCTTTATTGCTGATCCAAGTTTCTGGATTGTTAGTTTATTAGGAGAAAAGTACGCCCCCGCTGGTGACGCTCTTGCTATTTTAGCGTTTATGGTTATTTTACAATCAATTAACTATCCACTAGCCGACAATTTAACAACAATTGGCCAGCAATGGAAACGCGCAACAACAATGACTATTGGATTAGTTGTTGCTATCATAGGTTATATTGTATTAGGTAGTAAATATGGAATGATGGGGGCAGCTGCCGCAGCTATCCTTACCGAAATTACACTATTAATCGGATTTACACTCTTTATTCGTAAAGGCATGCAATTATTAGTTAAAGGAATTATATTTAATTCCTTAGCCTTTATTATTAGTTACGGTATATACCGAATTGCATTAATCAACTTACCACCATTAGTTGCTTTAACGCTTACTGGTATACTATACGGTATAATCGGGGTTTTAATTGACCCTCAAATACGTGGGTTCGTTTTAGGGTTTATAAAACAAAAGCTCATTCGCAAACATGCTTAAAAACAAAAAGCTTTTCCTATTTAAAAATGGAAAAGCTTTTTGTTTTTTATATACTACCATTTTTCTTCAGTAAAAAAATTCTATATATTCCAGGTCAAATTGACTTACTTTCTGAAAATGCCTTATACTAAATTACATGTAAACTATGAATTTCAACGCCTGTAAAAATATATATGCTTCAACAAAAATATATATTTTCTCATGTTAAAACTAAAGAACACACCTTTAAAAATTGGTGTGTTTTTATATGCTACCTAAAAACTAGTTGCTACATGATAACAACTTTTAAAGGAGGATTATCAATTTTTATGAGCATAAAGCCGAATAATAAGTTCTTTTCCAAGAAAACGATAATAATTATGCCAATATTATTATTGTGTGCTTTTGCTTTTCATTATTTCTTTTTAACATCTAATCAAGCCTTTTCTGGTACAGGGGATGCATTACGCCAATTTGGCTTCTTTACGTTTCTTCTGCAACATGCCTTTAAAGATGGCAACCTTTTCTGGTCTTTTGATTATGGGTTAGGTGGAGATTTATTTGGAGAGTTTAGTTATTATTACAGCACATCACCATTTTTCTGGATTACACTGTTACTACCTAAACTAAGTCTTGAGCAAGTTTATGACGTGAAATTATACATGAGTATTTTAAAAAACTTTTTAGCTATGTTATTCATGTATGGCTCTTTACGTTACCATAATAAAACAGCATTCTCATCTTTTGTTGCTGCTATTATATATGGTGGCTGTATTACTTTCATCCGCCACTCTTTACTATGGGATTTCATGGCTGATGCCATTGTATTTTTACCATTAGTAATATGGGGACTTGATAAATATATTATTGAAAAGAAGCGCGGACTTTTCCTAATCGCTGCTACTTTAATGTTAGCATCAAACTTTTATTTTGCTTTTATCACAAGTATTTTCATATTCATTTATGCATTATTCCAATACTTTGCGACACAACAAAATAAAACGATTGGCTCTTTTCTAACTTATTATATTAGAATCGGCTTATTGTACGGACTATCACTCGGTTTAGCCGCCGTTTGCTTCCTCCCATCAGTTAATGCCGTATTTAGCGCCGATCGACTATCAAAAAAGTTTGAGATACCACTATTATTTGAAGATAAATTTTATAAAGATTTAATGGAAAATATTTTCTTCATGTATAGTGCTGAAAATCATCAACTGGCTTTACCAGCTTTAATTTTATTCTTAATCGTATTTGGAATGTTTATACGTGATAAACTCGTTAAAAATAAAGTATTCTTTACGTTATTCATGTTCATTCTGTTTATGCTTCCATATACATATTCTGTGTTTAATGGTTTTTCAGCAATGCAATCTAGATGGTTCTATTTATTTGTATTTGTAATTGCCCAAACAATTGCATACATTCTAGATTGGATGATTATTCATAAGAAAGACTACAAATTACCTTATTTAATAAGTTTATTAGTGTCTATTGGATTATTCATTTATGCATTTTATAGAAAAGCAAATATAAATGTAACTGATAAACCTTTACAAGACGTTGATAACATTTTACTCGGAACTGTCGTTCTTTCTGTTATTACAGTATGTTTATGGCGTTATATTTCTAAACCCTTCATACAATTTTTAGTTGTATTGAACATACTCGTTAGCACAATTTCTATGAATTATATGTATGCGAATAATATACTTAGCACCGTTTACGGACAGAGCCAGATTTCAACTGAAAAGTTACACGAACCAGGCTATGATAATAAAGAAGAAATTGCTGCAATTCGCTACATACAAGAAAATGATAAAGACTTTTATCGTATTCTTAATCCATATAGTGAATATAACACACCAATGCTACAAGGATATCATGGCGTAAGTACGTATCAAAGCTTGGTTAATTATTATGTCCATGACTTTATGAAAAATAAATATGGCGTATTCCAAATGTACGATACACCTTCAATGTTTTATCAAGCTGATAGTCGACTACTACTTGAAAATATGCTAGGTATAAAATATCGCGTATTAAGTGCTGATACAGATCCAAAGAATGTACCTTATGGATATAAACTATTACAGCAAGTAGGACCATATAATATTTACAAAAATGACTATGCCTTACCGTTAGGGTATGTATATGATTCGGCTATAAGTGAAGAAGAGTTTTCTAAATTAAACTTCGCTCAGCGTGATCAATTATTATTACATGCTGTTGTCGTTAATAATACAAAAGAATTTTCATTAAACCATTTTAATAAACAAGACCTTAAATCAAAGGCAGTATCTATTAAAACGGAAAAAGCAAAATTCGAAAACATGGTAAAAGAAGGAAACAAACTAATTGTTCATGGCTTTGGAAATATGATCGTACCTATCCATTATCCTAATACGCCTGGTGACCTACTGATAGAATTAAAATTGAAAAATACAGGTACATTCAATGCAACTGTTAATGGAAAAACGATTGGAAAAGGTGACGATGCTGGTGCATACTCGTATCCGTTAGAAAGATTTGTTTACAATTTAGGCAATGAGCGTCCAGAAAACCTAACTATCTCTATTGATATGGCAGGTGAGTATGAATTAGGTGACTTACAAGCAAATATCGTAAACTATGAAAGTGTACAAAAAGAAACAAAAAAATTAACTGAAAATAGGCTTGAAAATATTTATTATAAGAACAATTATTTAAAAGGGGATATCAACTCAAATAAAGACGGGCTCCTATATTTATCTGTTCCATATAGTAAAGGTTGGACTATAAAAGTTGATGGAAAAGAAAAGGAATTTACGAAAGCGAATTCTGCCTTTATCGGTGTTCCCATTACAAAAGGCTCACATGTAATCGAAATGAATTACGTTACACCTTACTTCAAATTAGGTATGATTATATCAATCATTTCACTAATTATTTGTGTAGCTTTACTAATTTTCACAAATCCAAAAGCACGACGAAAATTTTCTTTTAAAAAGCAATAATGAGCAATCAATGAATCATGAAGCTATCCAATTGGATAGCTTCATATAAAAACGCATAACATTGTTTTAACCCACTACAAACAAGGAGTGTCAAAAATGACTCTTTCAATCGTTGTACCATGCTACAATGAAGAAAAGGTGCTTCGAGCCTTTTATTCAGAGACTTCTCTTGAAATTCATAAATTAACTACCGATTATGAATTTGTTTTTGTTAATGATGGTAGTAAAGATGATACATTAAATATTTTACGTGATTTAGCTAGTTCAGATTCATCGGTACACTATATATCGTTTAGTCGAAACTTCGGAAAAGAAGCTGCAATGTTAGCTGGTTTAAAATACGCTACAGGCGATGCCATTGTTATTATGGATGCTGACTTACAACACCCTCCTACGTTAATAAAAGAACTGTTAGAAGGATATAACGACGGCTACGACCAAGTCATTGCAAAAAGGACAAGAACCGGTGATTCACCCGTTCGCTCTTTCGTCTCTCGTCTTTACTATAAGGTGATGAATAAGTTTGTAGATATTGAATTAGTAGATGGTATTGGTGACTTTAGACTTTTAAGTCGAAGAGCAGTGGATTCATTAGTATCTTTAAGTGAGTACAACCGATTTTCAAAGGGCTTATTCTCTTGGATTGGTTATAACGAATTGATCATTGAATATGAAAATGTATTACGTTCTGATGGAGAAAGTAAATGGACCTTCTCGAAATTATTAAATTACGGAATTGATGGTGTAATTTCATTCAATAATAAACCGTTACGTCTATCTATATATCTTGGATTACTAACAACCATTTTTGGACTTTTATATGTAATCACTACGTTCGTTCAAATTATCCTTGGTGGTGTGGAAGTTCCTGGTTACTTTACTCTCATTTCCGCTATACTATTTATTGGCGGTATTCAACTCATATTCCTAGGTGTTATTGGTGAATATATCGGTCGTATTTATTATGAAACAAAACGTAGACCGCATTTTATTGTAGCTGAAAAGAAAGTTAGTGAAGTTAAACAAAAGGCATAACAAAAAAGTTACTTCTGTAGGTAGAAGTAACTTTTTTATATACTAACATTTACACACCCTTTTTTGCATAGATATAATCATTTCTTTTAGCCCATTATAATACGAAGTTTTTGGTATATCCCCGATACACCTCTCATATTTCTCCCCGCTTAATACAATTGGTTTTTCCGTCAAGTATAGCATTTCCATAAATTCTTTCATCTGCTTATCAAACAGACCAATAAACTGGATCATTCCTCTTTTTACAGTTATTACTCGTTTGGTATATCCCGTTAATTCCCGTATGTGTTGAATCATTTCCTCACCTGTAATAACACCATAACCTGGTATGTTCCAATTTTGTCCATAGGCCTCATCATGTAAAGCTAATTCAACCATTGCTTTTGCACCATCTGGTGTAAAAATATATTCACGGGCAATCTTTTTATCTCCAACAAAGCTAGACATTTTATTTGCAAGTATTCCCTTTAATGTATGATGAACAAGTGTGCTTTCTGCATTTGGACCATAAAAGTCTGGGAAATGAGCAATAAACATTCGTACATTAGCTTGTTTTGCCATCTCTTCAAGTTGTAAACGAATCTTCCCTTTCTTTGTGTGTGGTCTCTTTTTAGCCTCTTCTTTTACAAGCCCTTCCCCTTGCCTTCCATACGCATAAATATTATCAACTATTCCTATTTTGATACCGTAATGTTTCGATACCTCTAATATATTTATTAATAATTTCTCTTGCTGTTTCTCCCAATCTGAATACGGAATATTTACAGCATGAAATATAATATCAACATCTTTAGCAGCATTCATTATATCCTCTTTTATAAATACATCGCCGGCTACAACTTCTACATGTTTGTTCCCAGAAAATAATGCACCTAATCTCTCCTTATTTCTTGCAAAAGCAACCACATGAATCCCTCGGCCACATAATTCGTTTACAATTGCATAACCCATTGAACCAGAAGCACCTAATACTAAAGCCTTTTTCATTATAAATCCCCTCCTAAATTAATTAACCACTGTTCAATTAATATTAAAAAGAAAATCACTTACATAAGAAGCGATTTTGAAATAAACTCTACATGTACCTTAGCCAAACCTTGTAGTTCTTCAAACGTTTGGCCACTTCTGCAATAATGTGCTACAAATCCATGTAATGATAAAAAAACAGACCATATTATCATCGCATTTAATTTCCCATCACATAAAGAAGAAATAACCTTCGCAAATTTTTCATAGCTAACATTAGGACTATTTTCCAAACACTCTTTTAATTCGGCATCTTTAATTAAAAACATAATTTCATAATGACTCTCATTTCTTAGACCAAATTCAATAAAACCGAATAAAACTGCTCTTAGTTGCTCTTCTCTCGATAATTTTTGATTACAAATTTCATCTAACTTTTTATTTAATAATTGAAAATCCTGTTCTACCATTGCGTAAAATAGCTCTGCTTTGTTTTTAAAATGATAATAAATCGAACCATGGCTATATCCAAGTTCTGTTGCAATTTTGCGCATTGAAGTATGTTGATATCCTTGTGCTATAAATAGCTCCCTAGCTACATTCATAATCATTTCTCTTGTTAGTTCTTGTTTAACTGCTTTCCTTGGCGACATATTTCATACCTCACACATTTAATTAACCACTGTTCAATTACATTATATATTTTCAGAAAATTAATGCAACCCTTTTTTGAAAAAATATACATTTTGAAATGATGGCATTATATGAAAGAATTTAGTATCATGATTCAAGGTACTATTTCAAGTTGGACGGAGGATACTATGAGCTTATTAACAGTTGAAAAATTAGGACATACATTTGGCGATCGTACATTATTTAAAGATGTATCTATGCGATTATTAGCAGGTGAGCACGTTGGATTAGTTGGTGCAAATGGTGTTGGTAAATCAACATTCATGAATATCATTACTGGTCAGCTTATTCATGACGAAGGTCGTGTAGAATGGACACCAGGCACACATTACGGTTACTTAGATCAGCATACGGTTTTAACGCCTGGACGTACAATTCGTGATGTACTAGCGGATGCATTTTTACCGTTATTCGAAAAGGAAACAGCTTTAAATGAAGTTACAGAAAAAATGGGAACTGCTACACCAGAAGAACTAGAAGAACTTCTTGAACAAATGGCAGAAATACAAGATGCACTTGAAGCAGGTGGTTTCTATTTACTAGATATGAAAATTGAAGAGGCTGCACGTGGTCTTGGAATTGATGCTATTGGTTTAGATCGTGATGTTTCAGCACTAAGTGGTGGACAACGTACAAAAGTATTGCTTGCAAAGCTATTACTTGAACAACCAGAGGTGTTATTGCTTGATGAACCTACTAACTATTTAGACGTTGAACATATTCATTGGTTAACAACTTATTTAAAAGAATACCCACATGCATTCTTATTGATTTCTCATGATACGGAATTTATGAACAAATGTGTTGATGTTATTTTCCATCTAGAATTCACAAAAATGACACGCTATACAGCGACATATGAAAAATTCCTAGAACTAGCAGAAATCAATAAAAATCAACATATAAACGCTTATGAAAAGCAGCGCGAGTTTATCAAAAAGCAAGAAGACTTCATTGCAAAGAACAAGGCTCGTTATTCAACGACAGGTCGTGCAAAGAGTCGTCAAAAACAACTTGATCGCATGGAACTTATTGATCGTCCGGAAACAGCAATTAAACCTGAATTCTCATTTAAAGAAAGTCGTGCAAGTAGTCGCTTCGTCTTTGAAGGTGAAAATGTAGAAATCGGATATACACATCCGCTACTACCAAAGCTATCAATGACAATTGAGCGTGGTGAAAAAATTGCTATTGTTGGATGTAATGGTGTTGGTAAATCAACGTTACTAAAAACAATCTTAGGTAAAATTAAACCTTTAAACGGTAAAACAAG
>Ga0105250_10001244_pt1 | contig 14111 bp, 13 predicted proteins | sample KBSS54metaG_FD_80425 | JGI IMG/M metagenome (GOLD analysis project Ga0105250, IMG submission 80425) | Switchgrass rhizosphere microbial communities from Kellogg Biological Station, Michigan, USA - KBS S5-4 metaG | ecosystem: Host-associated > Plants > Roots > Rhizosphere > Soil | place...
ATATTTTTCACAACCTACTATTAAGCCGCTTCTTAACTTTTTAAAGATTGAATTGGTATTATCAATTGCATCTAAATGATTTAATACATGAACGGCATAGTAGGGTTCATTAGTAGCATTATGTATTAAAGGAAGAAATTCAACATCATGCCCTATTAAAGCCTCTAAAAGTTTTTTTGCCTTATTACTAATAAGTAATGTACCATTCCTTCCCCAAAAATGTGGACAATCACTTTGTTTACCTTCTTCTACACATTCAATCAGTATATCTCCCCATGAATTAGATAAACTTTTTGCTAAATCAAATTTCCCATCAAAATATTTTTCATGGTCTTGATCAAAATTTAGTAGTTGAAAAGATTCATAATCATTCACAGAGCCTCGTAATTCCCAGATCTTCATTGTATCCTCCTGAAAAGTCATTTATTTTTGGGCGTATTTAGTTGTTATGTTTGTCCTTGTAGAGCAGTATCAATTGCAAAAGCATCAATCGACTGAATGGCTTGTTCCATACCTTGAATGGTAGCGGTACATACAGCATTCATACTTTGTGTTTGGGTATGTACTTCCCCTAAATACATATTTAAACTCAAAAATCTCCCTCCTTAATAAGTAAATAATACCAATTTAAGGAGATAAATGTAAATGTTACATTCTTATAACATTACTTTAGAGGTTTTTAGCTCGTCCAAGTAAATCAATCACTTGTGTATGTTTCTCTTTTAATTCCTCATCATGTTTATATATAATAGAAGAAATTGAAAAAGTAAATATCTTCGTTGTCATCATGTTGGTGTAAACCTTATGCGTTTAATGGCGACAAAACATATTTATTTTGTGCCATTTGGGCAAGATGCACCAGAAAAAAAACCCAATTCAATGGTAGCTCGTATGGAACTTCTTGAAGATACAATTATAGAAGCAATAGAAGGGAAGCAATTACAGCCAGTTGTTGTAGAAAAATTCAGATATATGAATTAAAAAACGAAAAAAAACGGACAATTTTTTACGAAACCATCATTCTTATCGCAGAATATGATAAAATTAATGTTATTAAGATTAGAAGGGGTACTCTATACTCCTTCTAATTCTAAGTATAGAAGGATTGGTATCTAGAAAGGGGCATAGTGATGGAAAAGGAAAAATCTTTTCATGTCGCTGTAGTTGGAGCAACCGGCGCAGTTGGTGAACAAATGTTAAATACTTTAGAGAAACGAGAATTTCCAATTGGGAAGTTAACGTTACTTTCATCTAAACGTTCTGCAGGCAAGAAGCTTGTATTTAAAGGAGAAGAATTCACAGTACAAGAAGCAACTCCTGAAAGCTTTGAAGGAGTCGATATTGCACTCTTTAGTGCAGGTGGATCTGTATCGAAACAACTAGCACCAGAAGCAGCAAAGCGTGGTGCAATTGTTGTTGATAATACAAGTGCATTCCGCATGACAGAAAATGTACCACTTGTTGTACCTGAAGTGAATGAAAATGACTTAAAAGAACATAGTGGTATTATTGCAAATCCAAACTGTTCTACAATTCAAATGGTAGTTGCTCTTGAACCAATTCGTCAGCAGTTTGGTTTAAAACGAGTAATCGTTTCCACATATCAAGCGGTGTCAGGTGCAGGTGCTGCTGCAATTGAAGAGCTTCATGAACAATCACAAGCAATCTTAAATGGAGAAGAAGTAAAAGCAAATGTTTTACCTGTATCAGGTGACAAAAAACATTTCCAAATTGCTTTTAATGCCATTCCACAAATTGATAAGTTTCAAGAAAATGGATTTACATTTGAAGAAATGAAAATGATTAATGAAACGAAAAAAATTATGCATATGCCCGAGTTAGAAGTAGCAGCGACATGTGTACGTTTGCCAGTTGTATCAGGTCATTCTGAGTCCGTTTACATTGAAGTGGAAAAAGAAGGCGTAACTGTAGAAGAACTGAAAAACTTGCTTGCGGATGCGGAAGGAATTGTACTGCAAGATGATCCAGCAGAACAATTATATCCAATGCCATCTACTGCGGTAGGGAAAAATGAAGTATTTGTTGGGCGTATTCGTAAAGATTTAAATAATGAAAAAGGATTCCATCTTTGGGTCGTATCTGATAACTTATTAAAAGGTGCTGCATGGAACTCTGTTCAAATTGCAGAACGATTAGTAAAATTACAATTAGTGTAAACGGCTAAGAGAAGGTGCAAAAAATGAAGATTATTGTTCAAAAATTTGGTGGTACATCGGTACGTGATGAAAACGGACGTAAGCATGCACTTCACCATATTAAAAAATCATTAGATGCTGGTTATAAAGTAGTTACGGTTGTATCAGCTATGGGACGTAAAGGTGAACCATATGCAACGGATACATTATTAAGTCTTGTAAATCAACAGGAATCTAGCATTTCAAAACGTGAGCAAGATTTATTATTATCATGCGGAGAATTAATCTCGGCAATCGTCTTTTCAAATATGCTAAATGAAAATGGTGTGAAAGCAGCAGCACTAAATGGTGCACAAGCTGGTTTTGTAACAAATGATGATTTTACGAATGCAAAGATTATTGAAATGAATTGTGATCGTATACATGGAGAGTTACAAAACGTAGATGCTGTTGTTGTTACTGGATTCCAAGGGCGAACTAAAGAAGGCGATACGACAACACTTGGACGCGGAGGTAGTGATACTTCAGCTTCAGCACTAGGTGTTGCGCTTCAAGCTGAATATATCGATATTTTTACTGATGTAGAAGGTGTGATGACTGCTGATCCAAGGATTGTAAAGGATGCGCGTCATCTTCAAAACGTAACATATAATGAAATTTGCAACATGGCTTATCAAGGTGCAAAAGTTGTTCATCCGCGCGCCGTTGAAATTGCAATGCATGCAAAAGTCCCACTTCGTGTGCGCTCCACGTACTCTGATAATGAAGGGACACTTATTGCTGCATATGATGGTGCTACAAAAGGCCGTGATGTAGAAGAACGGCCCGTTACAGGTATCGCTCACGTATCAAACGTGACGCAAATTAAAGTGCTTGCAAAAGACGGATCGTATGATTTACAAAAGCATGTTTTTAAAGAGATGGCAAATGAAGGAATTAGTGTAGACTTAATTAACATTTCGCCTACAGGTGTGGCTTATACAGTAAATGATAATGTATCAAGTCGTGCTGTTGAAGTTCTTCATAAGCTTGGATATGATCCGATCGTGACGGAGCACTGTGCAAAAGTATCTATTGTAGGAGCTGGAATGGCAGGTATTCCAGGAGTTACTGCGAAAATTGTCACAGCATTGGCAGAAAAAGGTGTGACAATTTTACAATCGGCAGATAGTCATACGACCATTTGGGTGCTTGTAAAAGAAGTAGATTTAGTGGAAGCTGTGAATGCATTGCATAGTGCGTTTGAGCTTTCAAAAGAAAAGCAACTGGAACAATAAGGAGTGAGACCATGATAGATTTTGGGACAATCGCGACAGCGATGGTAACACCGTTTGATAAAAATGGAAACGTCGATTTTGCAAAGACAACTAAATTGGTAAATTATTTAATTGATAACGGTACAACAGCAATTGTGGTAGGAGGAACAACCGGAGAGTCTCCTACATTGTCATCAGAAGAAAAAGTAGCGTTATATCGCCATGTTGTATCTGTTGTCGATAAAAGGGTGCCCGTAATCGCTGGAACAGGTAGTAATAATACACATGCTTCTATCGAATTAACGAAGAAAGCTACAGAAGTTGGTGTCGATGCAATTATGTTAGTGGCGCCGTATTATAATAAACCGAGTCAAGAAGGCATGTATCAGCATTTTAAAACAATTGCTGAAAGTACAGAACTTCCGGTTATGCTATATAATGTTCCAGGACGATCTATTGTACAAATCTCCGTTGATACAGTTGTTCGTTTATCAGAAATACAAAACATTGTTGCAATTAAAGATGCTGGCGGCGATGTATTAACAATGACAGAAATTATTGAAAAAACAGCGGACGACTTTGCTGTATACAGCGGTGATGATGGTTTAACGTTACCAGCTATGGCAGTTGGAGCTAAAGGTATTATTTCTGTTGCATCTCATGTGATTGGAAATGAAATGCAAGAAATGATTGCGGCATTCCAAGCAGGAGATTTCAAAAAAGCACAGAAATTGCATCAGTTACTTGTCAAAGTAACAAATGCATTATTTATGGCGCCGAGCCCAACTCCAGTCAAAACAGCGTTACAAATGGTTGGATTAGACGTAGGATCTGTACGTCTCCCACTTCTTCCATTAACAGAAGAAGAACGATTAACATTACAAGAAGTAATCCAATCGATTCCTCGCTAAATAAAAAATGGCTTAGTAAAAACTAGGCCATTTTTTATTTATTCCTCATTAACAGAGTATTTTATCTTAAGTTGCTTGTAAATAGACCATATAAGTCTCTTCTAATCAGAAATAAATGAAAAAGCCGAATTGGTAAGGAGAACATACTTATGAATAGATGGTTTATTTTATATAAAATTTCTATGCTTCTCTTCTCTTTCTCGCAAATTAACTTGTGTTCTATTTCTGGTATCAGTTATAATATGGCTAAGTAGCTTAGTACGGGTATGCTTAGCAAAATTGGAAAAAATTATGGTTTAACGGAATTTTTATATCATATCGCATAAGATATTTGATTTATATAATGAAAGAGAGGTGAAACCTGGTTTAAAAAACGAACAAGAACATGATATCGCATAACGGTAAGGACATTCGTCTTGGACGGTGAATATATGGTGGTTGTAGAGCTTCCCTGGTGTCTCTACGATTTTAGTGAAATCAGTGTTTGTAAGATTTTTAAACCAGGCAACAACATGAAGAGAAAAGAGATTGATTCTGTAAAAGTATTTGCTCTTGGTGGAGTAGGTGAAATCGGGAAAAATATGTATTGTGTGGAAATTGATTCCGAAATTTTTATTGTGGATGCAGGATTGATGTTCCCGGGAGACGAAATGTTTGGAATTGATATTGTTATCCCTGACATTACATATTTAGTAGAAAATCAAGAGCGAGTAAAAGGTTTATTTATTACACATGGTCATGAAGATCATATTGGTGGAATTGTTTATGTGCTGCGCAAACTTTCCATCCCGGTGTATGCAACAAAGTTAACGGTAGGTCTTATACAAGAAAAACTCGGTGAAGCAGGAATGCTAGGCCGTGTAGACTTAAAAACAATTGATTCGAATTCGGCTGTAGAATTTAATACGACAACGGTTTCATTCTTTGGAACAACACACAGTATCCCAGATTCTGTTGGTGTGTGCTTCCATACATCACAAGGATCCATTGTATATACAGGAGATTTTAAATTTGACCAAACACCAATTGGCAACAGTGGGGCAGATCTTGGAAAGATGGCGCAAATTGGAAATGAAGGCGTTCTTTGTCTGTTATCAGATAGTACAAATGCTGAACGTCCTGGTTACACGGGGTCTGAAAAAGAAGTTGGTATAGAAATTTCAAAAGTATTTTACAATGCAGAAGGACGTATCATTGTTGCTTCTTTCGCATCTAATGTACATCGTATTCAACAAGTATTTGATGCAGCTGCTGAAACAGGCCGTAAAGTGGCCGTTGTAGGTCGTAGTATGGTAAAAGTGGTAGATATTGCAAGGCGTCTTGGATATTTAGACGTTCCAGATGGTATGGTTATTTCATTGCAAGAGGTAGATAATTTCCCGGAGAAGAAGGTAGCGATTTTAACAACTGGTAGTCAAGGGGAACCAATGGCAGCTCTTTCAAGAATGGCAAAGCAAGCTCATAAACAAATTTCAATCCGTAAAGGAGACACAGTTATCATTGCAGCTTCTCCAATTCCGGGAAATGAAATATCAGTATCTAAAATTATTGATTTATTATTTAGGGCTGGTGCAGAAGTTGTTTATTATGGAGAAAGAAAAGTTCATGTTTCGGGTCATGGTAGTCAAGAAGAATTGAAATTGATGCTGAATTTAATGAAACCGAAATATTTTATACCCGTACACGGCGAATTTCGTATGCAAAAAGCACATGCGTATTTGGCGGAAGATGTTGGTGTCTTGAAAGAAAACATTTTTATTGTAGAAAAGGGCGATGTAATTGCTTTTGAGGGCGAAGAGGCAAAGCAAGCTGGTAAGGTACAAGCGGGTAATGTTCTTATTGATGGATTAGGTGTAGGTGATGTCGGAAATATTGTCTTGCGTGATCGTAAGATGTTATCACAAGACGGAATTTTAGTCGTTGTTGTAACGCTTGGAAAAGATGAGAAAAAGATCATATCTGGACCAGAAATTATTTCGCGTGGTTTTGTGTATGTTCGTGAATCGGAAGCGTTAATCGAAAGGTCTACAGATATTGTACGTACAATTGTTGAACAGTCCATTAAAGAGTATTCTATTGAATGGTCCATGCTAAAACAAAATATTCGTGAATTATTAGGACAGTTTCTGTATGAGGAAACGAAGAGAAAACCGATGATTTTACCAATTATCATGGAAGTATAAGAAAAACCACCTTTATCGGTGTTTTTTTCTTTTTTATCCCTATCGCATGAAATTTACAACTTAAGAAATAATAGTTGTATAAGAGTGAAAGGGGATGCGACATGACAGAACGTGATGGTTTAACAAATGAGGAAAAAGAAGCAGAACCGAAAGAGGATTCAAAAGAGGCGTCAGTAATAGAAAAAATTCAACAACTTGGCCAAACGAATGTTCCGCAAATGAATGAATCACGTATTCACTGCTTAACGATTGTTGGACAAGTAGAAGGACATGTGCAGCTTCCACCACAAAATAAAACGACGAAATATGAACATGTAATTCCACAAATTGTGGCAATTGAGCAAAATCCAAAAATTGAAGGGTTACTTTTATTGCTAAATACTGTTGGTGGTGATGTTGAAGCTGGATTGGCAATCTCTGAAATGGTAGCTTCATTATCGAAGCCAACTGTATCTTTGGTTTTAGGTGGAGGGCACTCGATAGGTGTGCCAATTGCAGTGTCAACAGATTATTCGCTTATTGCTGAAACTGCAACGATGACGATTCATCCAGTTCGTCTGACGGGTCTTGTTATTGGTGTGCCGCAAACATTTGAGTATTTGGATAAAATGCAAGAACGTGTAATTCGATTTGTAACAAAACACTCAAAAGTGACGGAAGATCGTTTTAAAGAGCTTATGTTTGCGAAGGGAAATTTAACACGAGATATTGGAACAAATGTAATTGGAATAGATGCAGTAAAGTATGGCCTTATAGATGATGTCGGTGGTATCGGGGATGCGATTCGAAAGTTGAATGAATTAATAGACATGCGAACAGATGGAAATCAAGACGGGAAGTTGCTGCAATGATTTTGTATACAATTATGCCGGAGCAACTTGTTTATCAGGCTGATTATTCACAGTATGAACAACAAAAAATAGTGAATGTAAATGGAGTAGAGATGATTGTATCTGAAGAGAGTAGTCAATATTATTCCGTTGTTCGTGTGCTAAGTACAAATCCATCCCACTACTTACAGTATGAACCAGGCCAGAAAATAACCTTTTAGCAAAAAGCAGGATTTTGTGTAGAAGCTATGGTATAATATAAAAAACAAGACGGTTGAGCAGCCATGATTAGGCTGCTTTCTTCTGTTTATTTGACATTTTACAAGAAGTGTAAAATGTCAAATGAACAGATCTAGAAGATGTGACGAACAACATGTAGAGAATACTTTCAATGAATGAAAGTCTTACTTAATTTTTGGACTTGGGGTGAAGAAATGGCAAAACAAAAGCAAAGAGGGACGAAATCAAAAGCAAGACGTACGATAAAGCCAACTTTGTATTACGAAATCGTCGGATTGACTCTTTTTGCACTTTCAATCATTACAATTTTACAGCTAGGTATTGTAGGGAAATCGTTTGTTTTCTTCTTTCGCTTTTTCTTTGGTGAATGGTACATAATGGGTGTGCTTGGTGTGATTGCATTATCGATTGCATTTGTTATAAAGCGCGCATGGCCAAACCTTTTAAATAAACGGTTAATCGGTGTCTATTTAATTGTATTAGCAATAGTAATGTTTAGTCATATTACATTATTTAATTTGCTTTCAAAAGAAGGAACCGTAGAAAATACATCTGTGATTGTCAGTACAAAAGATTTATTTTTTTATGAGATGAAGAAAGGTGTAGTAGAGTCCGTTCACTTAGGCGGGGGGATGGTTGGTGCCCTTATGTTTGCTACATGCTACTTTTTGTTTGATGAAGCAGGAGCCTACATTATAGGTATCATTCTTGTTATTCTTGGTATACTTTGCATTACAAACAAACACATTGGGGAAGTGTTAGCCCCGGTTGGACGAATACTCAGAAGTCAATTTCAGGGGATGCAAGGGGATTACAAGGATTGGAGATCGAAACGTACTGCTGAACAAACAGAAAAGAAAAAAACGACAAGGCGTACGCGTAGTGAACGTTTTGATAGCGAAGAAGAAATTACTGAGCCGTTAGAAGAGATAGAAATTGGACCGCCAATTATTTCGAATTTTACAGAGAACTATCCAGTTAGTGAAGAAAAAGATAAGGAAAGTGAAGATGAGATTGCAAATGAGTTGATTGCGCCGCCTTCTATGGCAGAGGAAGAGATTCCATCTGCATCAAAAGAACGAACACAAAAGAAACGAGGAGAAAAAATTGTTGAATCTCTGGAAGGAGAAACAAAAGCTCCTCCAATGCAATTTTCAAATGTGGAAAACAAAGATTACAAGCTTCCTTCTATCGATATATTGAAGTTCCCAAAAAATAAACAGGTTACAAATGAAAATGAGAAAATTTATGAAAATGCTCGTAAGTTGGAACGTACTTTTCAAAGTTTTGGTGTAAAGGCAAAAGTAACGAAAGTGCATAAAGGACCTGCAGTTACGAAATATGAAGTGTATCCTGATATGGGAGTAAAGGTAAGTAAAATTGTTAGTTTGAGTGATGATTTAGCACTCGCATTAGCTGCGAAAGATATTCGTATTGAGGCCCCTATTCCTGGGAAATCCGCGGTAGGGATTGAAGTTCCAAATTCAGAGGTTTCTATGGTAACGCTTAGAGAAGTACTTGATTCGAAAGCGAATAATCATCCGGAAGAAAAGTTATTAATTGGTCTTGGGCGTGATATTACTGGTGAAGCAGTATTAGCACGTCTAAATAAGATGCCCCATCTATTAGTAGCTGGAGCGACTGGTAGTGGAAAGAGTGTATGTATTAATGGTATTATTGTTAGTATTTTAATGCGTGCCAAACCACATGAAGTCAAATTAATGATGATTGATCCGAAAATGGTAGAGTTGAACGTATATAATGGTGTTCCGCACTTATTAACACCTGTTGTAACGGATCCGAAAAAAGCATCACAAGCTTTGAAAAAAGTTGTGAGTGAGATGGAGCGTCGCTATGAATTATTTGCTCATAGTGGAACGCGTAACATTGAAGGATATAATGAATACATTAGACATCATAATGAACAATCAGAAGCAAAACAGCCTGAGCTTCCATACATTGTTGTTATCGTGGACGAGTTGGCCGATTTAATGATGATTGCTTCTTCAGATGTAGAAGATGCAATTATGCGCCTAGCACAGATGGCACGTGCTGCTGGTATTCATTTAATTATCGCGACGCAGCGCCCATCTGTTGATGTTATTACAGGTGTTATCAAAGCAAATATTCCATCACGTATTGCGTTTGCTGTGTCTTCACAAACTGACTCTCGAACGATTCTTGATGGCGGAGGCGCTGAAAAATTATTAGGACGAGGGGATATGCTGTTCATACCAATTGGAGCATCGAAACCAGTTCGTGTACAAGGTGCATTTTTATCAGATGATGAAGTGGAAAGAGTTGTGGAATATGTTATTGGACAACAAAAAGCGCAATATCAAGAGGACATGATTCCACAGGATGTACCAGAAACAAGACAAGAAGTAGAAGATGAATTATATGATGAAGCGGTTCAGCTTGTTGTAGAAATGCAAACGGCTTCTGTTTCTATGTTACAACGTAGATTCCGAGTGGGATATACACGTGCGGCGCGTTTAATTGATGCGATGGAGATGAATGGTGTAGTTGGACCTTATGAAGGTAGTAAGCCGAGAGAAGTTTTGATTAAAGATATACAAGAAAAAAGTTCTTAATAAAAAAGCCCAATTGTTTACTTTTACTGAAAGACACGTTAGGTGAAGTTTGAGGCTTAATCTCACAATAAAGACATGTTGTTTAACAATTATAAGGAAAAAGAAAAGGAGTGGGTTTCCCACTCTTTTTATCACGACTGTCTCATTAAAAAATGTTTTAGACTATAGAAAAAAGTATTAAACTGTTAAAAAATAGTTGTAGACTGAAAAGGTGTTTTTGTAAATGTGTAGAAGTAATAAAGTTCTTTAATTTTAAAACCTCAAACACGCATAACCCCATGCTGATTTTAGGATGGGGTTAAAATAAAATTGTTTAATTTTTGATGTAGATTACTTCACTATACTTAAAAATATAACAATAAAGTTGTTTAAATCTAAGAGTTATTCAATAATCACGCCCGATTGTGGAACATCACCAAGCTTCTATTAGCTGGTTAGTTGAAGAAGAATTTGTTCCACAACTCTTAAGTTATGATACTTAAGAGTTAAATTCACCTCCTACAATCCCTTCAAAGCCGTCAATCTCCATCTTTTGAATTCCCTGAGCATTGCTGATCCTAAGCCAAACAACTATACCACCTCTAGCAAAATAATTAACATATCATATTCAAGAAAGGTTAGTTAGCTAATAGCATATGTTTTATTGAAAGGGTGTGATTGAATTATGGATCGGCAGAAATGGGGCGTTGGAGTATTAGTATTTGTTGGCTGCATGTTTCTTGGTGGAGGAGTGGGATCTTTGTTAGGAAGTTCCCAAATTGGATGGCTGATAGGAATGGGTGTTGGATTTCTTGGGATGGCTTTAACGAGACTGATTGGAAAATAATAGAACAGGGGTTCTTCTTCCAGTAAATAAGGCAATATGCATTTAAGTAATTACTTACATACTAGCCCTGTAACATGTAGTAATCGTACTCATACAAAGCCACTCTCTAACAGAAAGTGGCTCTTTTTGTTTTCGGCTCTGTTAAATTTCATTGTTGATTTTTAGTCAAATAAAAAGCCGATGTTTTACATAACGGGTTCTCTTTTGGAGTACAAAATTAGACATCACACAACTTTTGACAACACAAATCACAACATAATAGACCATCAATTGACACAAAGATTCGCTTGAAAGCGGGATTTTTTGCTTACTCAATTTGTAGCTTTGAAATAAAATTTGATCAAAAATACCTCGCAATCCCAAGTTTTACGATAAATAAAAAGAATCCATTTTGAAAAAAGTTTGATCCTTTCTACACCTATGTTGTTTCACAATCGCGCCCGTTTGTAGCATAAAATGACAAGGTCACGGAAATGAGCCACTTTATTTAAAGTAACGTTCTTTCTGCATTAAAGTGAATAAAATCAATTTAAGGAAATAAATTAAAAATAATAAAGAAGTAAACAAAAAAGAGAAAGAAGAAACCAAGAATTTCCAAGGAAGGTTGTGGTGAACATCAAGGTTAGGAATTTTTATTATCTGATTGCAGGCATCCTTGCGATGCTGTTTGCCGTCACGCACGCATGGAACGGACAATCCGCTGTGCTACCGACGCTCAACATTGAGGCGATATCCGTGGGTACCCGGACAGTATTCACGTATGTCTGGCACATCATCACGGCGGAAAATCTGGTCTTCGGCATCGCTTTCATTTTCATGTCATTCCAAACCGAGCGATCAAAGATCCGGTTTGCCGCATGGTTGATTGCGGCGATCCTGATCGTCCGACTAATGGTTATTCTTGGTGTAACGGCATTGCTTGACGTATCGGGGCTTACGGATACGCTTATAGATTCGATTGCCATCGTAATCTATGTTGCCCTCATCATACTGGGCACAAGAGTGAAGAAAAAGCAGTACGATGGTCAGCAACCACAGTAACAGAGATGTCCGAGTTGTCTTCTAACTCTGTAAGAGGGTAAACCCCATGCCCATCAAGCTAATAACAAAAAACGAGTTACATACTACCGTTTTTCTCAAAACCCGAATCAACTGGGACCTGAACAGAATGTCGTGCAGACCTAAATGAGCGTTATCAAGATAGAGGACATTAACACCAGGAATTAAAGATTCTAATGTCCTCTAAGGCTTAACCAAAAAGGATGTTATTATTTCCGCTCAAGTTTAAATGTAAAAGTTACAGGTATCTTGGGGTTACCCGTTATTCCAGAATATGGCCCAATTCAAAAAGATACGTCTTTATATATGCACGCCTCGATTTTGATTAAAGATTAATTTCAGTAGCTTTCAAAAATATTTACTATACAAATCGCGTCTCAACTTTCCGCTCAGCTGAGCATATATTCTCGTGGTTTCACTCTTCTCATGACCAAGTAAGCTTTGTATTACTTCAAGTGGCGCACCGTTGTTAATCATATGTGTAGCATAGCTATGACGTAATTGATGAGGATGAATACTCTTTTTAATCCCGGCACGATTCGATATACGTTTGATAATAAATCTTAGGTTATCAATACTCATACGTCTTTTTGGCCTTCTTTCCGTAATAAACAAACAAGGCTCCCCATCATCTCTTTCATCTAAGGTGAATATCCCTCAATTTTTTTATCTAATTGATACTTCTCCCAGGCCTCAGATAATAACATTATTCTTCACGCTCCCATTCTATAAATCAATTAATCTAGATTCCATTATGTTCAAGAAGAGTCTCTTTTATACGCTAGTTATTCAACAATCGTATAAAACAAAAAATTACTTAACTATGAGAACACTTGAAATACAAGAAAAAGACGCTTTCTCTATAAAAGAATAGCGCCCTTTAATTGGATAAGACATCTGAAATTTTATCCACAATTATTATTAATTACAGTAACTTTTCAGGTTTTTCACATTATTTATTGCTCAAACCTTATTTAATATTACATTGTTGATCCATTACTCCCCTTATATCACTCTGATAGTGCAAAGTAGCCAATCCGAATAAGATCCCTGCGACTAAGAACCAAGGTTCGAAAAGCAACAGGTCTATTAGAATCATATAATCGACGTCTATTGTTGCCCATGCAGAAAAATCGAAAAATTCTAAAGGAATAACACCAGCTAGAAAAAGCCCCTTAGTAATATATCCATAGACAGCATGCGTGATTGGCAATATGCAAGCAAACCAGCCCATAGCAAGCATTAAATATCTTGGGATCTTTTGTCCCCAAGGATGAACTAGTAATAGTGCAAATATTGCTGCTGCTAACAACACTACAGATGCTCCCCAGTTTACTGCTTCCCACATCGCCTCATCTTTCCAAACCCCAGGCATCCATGCCATTCCTCCAAATGCCCAATAAACGTGAATCGGAATATACAAGAGCGACCAGATACATACGGCATAACCAGCCCATTTCATTTGACTAATCTTCAATTCCTTTCACCCCACCATCATTATATGCAGCAAAATTAAAAGTAAAGGTTGGATTTACTTTCTAATAATTCTTTACTTTACAATCTGGCCCGATTGTTGAAGAACTGAATGGGCTTTTTTAAATAACTTTATTGTAAATGTTAACTGTACTATGATTATTAGAGGATAATTAGTTCAATATATGAGCTAATATCCTTTTTTTAATACATATTAGAATTATAAACTATATTAAAAAATTCTAGTTTAATATGTTTATTTTCTAATAATAATTAATTCAGTATTACATATACAATTGGGATTTTTTATATGGTTCTTTTGTTATATACTATAGTCATCAAGAAAGAAAGGGCTTACACCTTAGGGTGATTCTTTAGAATGCGAATGATTTTAATGTTATTTTTGAAAAACGTTCGAGATTAGTTGTAGAAAAGTGTTGAATTATGTTGACACATATGGGAGCAAGTGGTAAGATTACTTCGAAAAGAATCACTGCCTCATATAATCTTGGAGATAAGGTCCATAAGTTTCTACCTGGCAACCATGAATTGCTAGACTATGAGGGGAAAAGTGTGTAACAAA
>Ga0105250_10001247_pt1 | contig 14103 bp, 15 predicted proteins | sample KBSS54metaG_FD_80425 | JGI IMG/M metagenome (GOLD analysis project Ga0105250, IMG submission 80425) | Switchgrass rhizosphere microbial communities from Kellogg Biological Station, Michigan, USA - KBS S5-4 metaG | ecosystem: Host-associated > Plants > Roots > Rhizosphere > Soil | place...
CGGATGCACATGGGTGATGAACTTGGCGGCCGGCAGCGGGCACGGCGCGCCAAAGCCATCCAGGCCGCCGCGCAACAACAGCGTTTCGCCGTCGGTCCGGTCGAACTCGAACCAGCGTGGATCGCGCCACTTGATTGCCCGAGGCAGCCAGGTCAACGCAGTGGTGTTCCACAGCATCTCAGTCGTGCTGACGCCCTTGCCGATCGCGTCGAGGATGTCGAACAGCTCGCTTTCGAGCAAATCGCGATCCAGGAATTCGCGCACGAATTGCGCATCCTGCTTGTAGACTTCCTCTTCTCCGGCCGGCTCTACGTCGATCGGCAATTGCGCCACCGCGCGCTTCCGCGTGCCCAGCACCGACAGATAGTGGAGGTCTTTCTCCTCCATCTCCTCGGCCAGCTCGAAATAGGCGATGGCATCACCTTCCTCGGCCGAGCGCAGGATGCTGCCCAGCTTGGCAGGGTCAAGCCCGCGCGCCGGGTGGCCCGACTGGATCGTGCGCACCGATGCGCGCGAGGGGGCCGCGATCTCCTGCGCCAGCGTCTCGCGCACCAGCGGGCGGCCATCGGGCAGGATGAGCTGAAAGGGGGGCTTGCTGGCCATTACCAGGCTCCAGGTTGGTCAAAGCGATGGCCGCGCGTATCGCGACCCATGTCATCAGGATGCTGCCAGCCGGGATCGCCGCGCTTCGGGCCGCCCTTCCACTGGCCGCCGTTGGGGATGCCGCGGTACTCGTAAAGCGACCCAGCCATATTCCAGGCCTGCGCCATCAATGAGTAAGCCCAGAACTCGTCGGCATGGATATCGCCGTCGTTGACGATACGGATGCCCCCAGACTCCTCGCTCCCGAGCTTCTTGATGGCCATGATGTCGGCGCGAGTGCGGGAGTCAGCGCGGATGCGGATTTTCCGCTCCTGAAAAAGCTTTTTCAGCCCGATCGCGAGATTTACCCGTTCAGGGCCGGTCAGCATTACGCCCACGACCCGCGTGGCACCATGCTTGCGCACTTGGTCTTCGACCACCTTCTCACCCATGCCGGTCTGGTCGATGCGCCACTGCACCATGCGATAGTCTAGGAAAGACTGATCAAACCATGCGTCCTGGTGCGCGAAGGTCTGGCCGTATTCACGGTATCCGTCGCGTTCCCACAACACATCGCCGACCAGTTCGCCGACAAGCTGGATTTGCCCGTCGCGCCTGCGTGCCACATCGCGCCCACCATAGCACAGGCCGCCCCGGTAAAGGCTTGGTATGCCAGCGTCGTCGCTCTCGCAGGCCATGATATCTTCAAGACTGATCAGCGCGCCTGCACCCAGCTTGGGCACGCAATCCAGCTCCTCAGCAGCGTCGTCGCCGTAGGAGCCGCGAATATCGGCTTCCCACTCTTCCTTGGGCAGGATGTCCATGCCCTTGGCTTTCGAGACCATGGCAACGCGCTCATAGAGGCCTGCCTCCATGGCGTCGCGGAACGTAATCTTCAGCCAGGCGCCTTTGCGATTGCCCGACTTGATCTCTTCTAGCAGCGCATTGAAGGGGTTCGAGACGCCGTCATGGGTCGAAACGACAATGATTTGCCCCGCCCAGATACGGAGAGCCATCGCGGACTTGATAACTTCGTTCACGTCAGAGTGAAACGCGGCTTCGTCGATGATGACGATGCCCTGCTTACCGCGCAGCGCGCGCGGCACGCTGGCCAAAGCCGTAATCCGAAAACCTGAGGCGAACCGGATGGAGAAGGACTTGACGCCTTGCTCCTTGCCATTGTCATCGATGTAGAGAACTTCTTCCTTTTGGCATTCTCCAGCGACAAGCCCAAACGCACGGGCCCACATGGCGCAGACCTCGATAAATTCGAGGGTCATGTCCTTGTCGTAACCCATATACCAGACGTTCTGGCCGCCAGCCGATGGGGAGCTGGCAGCCTTCAATGCCGCGAATGAAGCGAGCCCCCAAGTGAGGCCGATACGGCGCGACTTCTCGATGACAACGAGACCAGTACCGGTGCGGAGCAAGTCGATCGTTTTGGCTTGGTAGCCGAGCAGCAGATCGCCCTTGGGCAAACGCATGATCACGGCCTCCGACGCCGCTCGATCACCCTGGATCTCGCGGCGCCGAATTTCATCGGCCCGCCTGGCCTGGTCTTCAGGGGAGCGCACCATCAGGCAATCGCCAGCGGTGCGGCGGTGCTGCCATGCACGGCCTGGTGCAGGCTGGCATTGCGGCCGCCGTCATAGCCATTGTGGAAGTCGTTCTCCGCCCGCTTCGCGTTGGCCGCGCGGCTGCTCACCGGTTGCGCGTGGGGATAGGCCTTCTCCAGGTATCGCTCCACGATCGCGCCGGCTTCTGCCTTGGGCACCAGTTGCATGATCGCTTGCAAGGCGCCCGAGGCCCAGCCTTCACAGAACACATCGGCCCGCGCCCGCTTCCGGCCGGGGCCGCAACGCTTGAGCCGCGACTTGATGTAATCGGCGCGGGCGCGCTTGAGCTGGCGGAACAGAACCGAAAATGCATAGCCCGCGATCTCGGCGCGGGAATGCACGCCCACGAACACGCGATCGCCGTCCACGTTGATGAGGTTCCGCACCCCCACAGCATGACAGACGGTTGCAGCCAGCACGCCTTCCCAGCGTGGCGGCTTGAGCGTCCTCGATACGCGCGCGATCGCCTCGGCCACGTCGCCCAGGCCGATGTCCTCTTCATCGATCCCGTGCTGATCCATCAGCTCGCGCGCCTTGGCGAGCGCGGCAGCCGCCTCGTGTTCGTTCGCACTGCGCGCCAGGGCGAGGCATTTCTTGATCTTGTTGAGAACCGTTTTGTTCATGGCTCGCGCCCACCAAACACGGCGCTCCAGATGCACCAAGGCAACCACGTTAGCGCCCGCCACAAACGCAGACGTCGCGATTTGACCCCGACATCAAGATCAAACCACCAAGCGGCAGTATATGCCCAGACGGGTAGGATGAAGAGCAGCGCCAGCCCCAAGAACATCAATACAAAGTGCAACATGAGTCGATCATTCCTTCGGTTCGAAGAACCAACCTTCCGGGCCACACCGACGCTTGCGCGTCAGGGACCGCTGAGTTGACCGCTCGATCGCTGCGTCCAAGCTCAAGCGCGATCGACGCTGGCCGGTTACCGCGTTCCAGTTGCTCGCCACCGGCCGCGCGCAGGTGAGCCGGCCGGCGAAGTGGCCGCAGGCCTTGCAAGCGGGCGCTTCGCTCACCCCTCACTCCCGAGAACGGCGTGATAAATCGCATCGACCATGTCAGAGCTGAGCCCTCGCGAACGCGCCACCGTGACAGCCTTCTCGGCCGCCTCTTTGGTCGCTTTGGCCGCCGCGCGCGCCTCGGCCTTCTCCACCACGTCCATGTCCGTCTTGCGGGTCAGCGCAATGTTGCGCAGCGCTTCGGAAAAGGCCTTGGCTTCCTTGGGATCGAGCACGACGCCTTCGCCTTCGCGGGTGGCGAGCATCAGCTTGAACATGTTTGTGTTGAGCAGCTGCAAATTCATATCGAGCAGCTGGCTCTGCTTCCCGTCGCCCACTTCGCGCGCCAGGGCCTCGGCATAGATTTGGGTCTCGCGCAGATCGGCCGAAACGTCTTCCAGGCTGCGCACATGGCGCCCCAGCGCCGATCGGCTGACGTGCCCCTGGCCGAGCTTGATCAGCTGCTCGCGGATCTCGTCAATCGTCCAGCCCTTGTCGATGCGCAGCTGGCCGATAAGCTCACGGATTTCCGGGTCGAGCCTGTCGATCGTGGATGGCCGACTCTTGCGCCGTTCCTTGGCCTGGCGAGGGGTAAGCGCCATGGCTCAGCGCGGCGCGGGGCGCTGCACGCCCTTGATGATCGAACGGCCAGCCGCCACGTCGCCGCCGCGTTCAGTCATGGTCACCACCATCAGGCCGGTGCCCGTCTCGATCACCGTCACCAGGCGCTGCTCGTTCAGCCAGCCGACATGGCCGCGCACCTGGTCGCGCGTGGCCGTCAGTCCCACGGCATTGACGGCCGCATGCAAGATGCTGTCATTCGCCCGGTATTCCGGCTGATCGGCCAAAAGCCGCAGCATGGCCAGGCGCACATGACCGTCGTGCACGGCCGCAAAGTCGCTCGAAAGGCTCACTTGCTCATCCCCCGCTCAACGATGAAATTGTAGAGAAGATCGACCTGCCGACGCGTGTGCTCGATGTGGGCCTGTTGCGCGGCCAACCCCTCGGCCAGTGTGGCAACTTTGCTTCGCAGCTCAGTCACCGTATTTTCCAGGCGCTTGATGTCATCACCCTTGGCCGCGCTGCTCTCCAGATCGGCCATCTGGCCTTCGAGGTGGCCAACTTTTTCGCCTAGCGCCGAAACTTGCGTATCCACGGCGCCGACCCGGACCTCCAGCTTGGAAATCTTGCGGCCGAGCGCGCCGGTCGTTTCGGGATTAGCCGCGCCACCGCGCCAGATCGAATAGGCAATCCCGCCCGTGATAAAGACGATGATCGCCCATTCGAGATAACTGGTATGCATCAAGGTTCGTCCCGATCGGCGCCAGGCGTGGCCTGGCCAGGCTGGGTTGCAGAGAGGATGCGCCCCGCGATCGAGCGGACTTGCTCGCCGGCAACCTCGATCAGGGAATAGCCCGAAAAGCCCAGGCCAATGGCGATGACGAATGTCAGCAGCGCGCCAGGCCGGCTGTCGATGATCCAGATTTCCACCACGACCAGCATGATGGCCGACACGACCAGGAACAGCGGCAGACTGAGCGTGCTTTCCTCACGCCGCGCCAAGGGCCGCGCCAGACCCACGCCAAGCGCGCCCAGCGCACACGTCAGGACCGGCAGGCTCAGCCCGCCCAGCCGCCAGACCAGCGCGTTGGCGAGCTGCGGCGCTGGATCGACCGTGGCGCTGATTGCCAGCGCCGGCAGCCAGCCGGCGGCGAATTTTGTGAGGGAAAGTGGCTGAATAATCACAGCAACGCGATCCCGAGTGCCGACATGCGGTCATTCTTGCACCGGGCATAGAGGTCCGCGAAATCAGCGGTCGTGCAATAGCCCGGCACATGGAAATACTCGACCGCTTCGATCTGGGTGGCGAAGGTGGGATAATAGCAATTCCCGATGCCATGCAGCAGCGGTGGCAGCGCGGATGGCAGCGTTTTGACCTGGTTCGCCAGGGCGGCAATCGGCACCGGCGTTGGGCCACCGATGAACGCAGTTCGACTTCCGTCAGCTTTATGGCTCATGCCGATGAAGACGAAATTGCCGTTGGCTGCACCGGCGGGCGCGCCCAGGACATCCGCCGTCTTGGTCCGCGTCGTCAAGCTGTAGGACAGGCTTCCGCCCTGGAAGATTGCTGCACCATAACCGGCATAGCCGCCTGAGCTATTCAAGGTGCCCATAACCATCATGGATGAGCCCGTCGTGATCTTTGCCACGATGCAGACGGTGTCGCTTGATGCATCCGGAATTGGAGTAAGCAACCCGGCCGCAACACCCGAACTTCCCGTCGTCACGATCGATTTGGCGTTCTGCGTCGGTGCGGGAGCCAAAGAGACGGTGATGTTGCCACCAGAGCCTTGGGTCGTGTTGATTGTCACCGTCGGCATCGCAGGAGAGTCGGCCGTGATGAGCGTACCCCGAGACGTGACATAGGCCGACGAAATCGCCCCGCCGGTAGAGAACCACACGCCGGAACCGCCGTTGCTCATGGTGAACGTGCCGTTGGCCTCGTAACCGGCGCCGCCGACGAGGGTCAGCAAGAAGTTGCGCTGAAGCTGCGCGCCCTGCACGAGGTCGACGAACGTGGGATTGCCCGATCCAAATACCCAATGGTAGTCGGCCCAAGGCTCCATCGGCGTTTTGATGATGGGTTTTAGCGAGGCTTTGGGAAGCGCATAACCGCTTGCGCCTGGCATCACCAAGCCAGCCTGCGTCACGATCGGATAGGTGGGCATTGTTCAGGCCTCCACGGCATAAGCGGTTCGAATGAAAGCGGGCGAGCGGTGGACCAGCGAATATGTGATCCCGCTAATCACGATTGTTTCGCTCGTGCTGTCGGTCAGGTCGCCGCAGCCGCCGCCCAGGATGTTGGCAGCGGCGCAATAATCCATCGCGTATCGAACGTTCAGGGTGCCAACGACAGCGCGATCGATGGTGAAAATGACGGTGTGATTGTCCACGACCTTGATGTTGCTGAGAGTAAGCATGCCGGCATCGTCGACGAGCTTGAAACCGTAGTTGGTCTGGGTGGGCCCGTTGAGAACCAGCTTCGTCGGGGTGCGGAATTTCACCCGAACCGTGGTGCCGTTGTAAGTCGCACCCAGCGGCCAGATGCAATCCGGCTTCTTGCCGTTGTAGAGAAGCTGGAAGATGGCTCTGCCGACATAGTGACCCAGCCACACTTCACCCACGTTTGTCAGGTGGACCTTCTGCCCGTCGCTGTTGTTGATCGGCAGGAAGCCGTCGTTGCAAACCATGTGGATCAAGGGCGACTGCTCAACGGCATCCATCTGCGCAAGCTGAACCGTGCCCACGGTGGCGGCCTTATAGGCCGATTGGACCATCAGGATGTGCACGGGGCTGGACTGGCCGGTGATAGCTTTGATGTCCGTGTTCAGGTCCGCAGCAAGCTGCAACATCTGCGCGAGATAAGTGGCCCTGTCGGTCCCGATATCGGAGTCGGTGGGCCCATGGATGATCGGCACGGCGGGAACAACCAGGTTACGGCCCCCCGCAACCGCAGCGGCGGTGGCGTTGGTAACTTGGCTCAACAGGCGGTTGTAGGATGTCGTTCCTTTGGAAATGCCCAGCAGCCGCGTGCCACCTTGGCCTGCAGCGCTAGCCCAGAACTTCAGCGAAGAAGGATCGCCCGCGCCGTCGATGGCGAATAGCTTGCAGGCATAAGTCGTGGCGCTGGAACAGATAGTTTCGCCACGGTTGCCGGACGCCACGCCACCTTCCTGGTTGGTGTCCTCGACCATGGGCACAAACCCGGTTCCAGTGCTTTTAACCCCGCCCGTCAACATCACATTGCCGAAAGGCTGGACGGTGGAAATCACAGGTGTGGCCAAGGCGCCTACATTCAGCGACTGCCCGGTTGTCGGCATCCCGATATAGGAATTGTTGGGTGTGAATATGGGCGCATTCGCCCCGAGCGAAATCGGCGCGTAGCCCGTGCTGGCGCTGCCACCTGCCTTGGCAAGCAGGTAATCGTGGAAGTGCCCTTCATACCAGCTGTTGCCATCGGCCGGCGCGCTATTGGCGCCAAGCAACAGGTTTCCTTCCTTATCCACCCAAAACGGGCTCCTGGTCGAAATGCCCAGCCAGTTGAACAGCCGATACAGGCCAGAGAAGGTCATCAACTGACCCACCGAAAACGGCAGTGACCGCAGCCAGTCTACGAAGTGGCCGCGATAAAAAGACACGCCATCAGCAGGAGCCGTGTCCGCTCCGAGCAACTCGTTGAGGCCAAGGTCAACCCAGAACGGCGCGCGCGTACCGCCTCCGATCCAACTATAGAGACGCCCCAGATTCGCAATGATGGCCGCCACAGCAGCGTTGAACCAAAACCGCGCACCTCGTTCGCCAGGTGCTCCACCAACAAAGTCGGCATCGTCAGTGTTGTTGGCATATCGCCTCGCGATCGCCGCCTGCGCCGCTGCGTCCGCGACGGCCGCAACCGCCGCATCCCGCGCGGCGCGTGCCAGCACTTCGAATTGCATCCAGGCGCCGACGCCAGTCGCGCCAGTCTTGCGGTACCACCCATTCAACAGGGCCGTGGCGTCGTTGTAAACGAGGGCAACCGCGTCTTCATCGTGTGCAAGGTCAGCGTCCAGCGTCGCCTTATCGGCTTTGCACAAGCTGGTGGAGATCAGCTTCGCAAGAAGCTTGTCGAACGCCAGTTTTTGCAGCGGTCCACCAGGCGCAAAGACGACAGCCGCCATTTCATCGGTGGCCGCCGGCGCTTCCCCCAACTGGTCGGGATTGACGGTGACGATGTCTGCCATATGCGCGGCTCCCGATCAGCGGCCGAGCTGGTCTGCGCGGGCGAGCCACCCGTTCAGATAGCGCTGTTGCGAAGGGAAGCGCCTGGCGATTGCGCGATATCGCTCGCGCGCCGCGTCACGGTAAGCGGTCACCAGCGCCGGCACGCCCAGTTGCGGCCAGGCCGTCACGTCCATGATCGCGGCGCGGGTGGCGTTGCCGATCTGGCCATCCACCTTGAGCAGACCGCGCCGCGTGGCAGACATCGGGATTTGCAGCAGGCATTCGTTGACCGCGCGTTGCAGCAACTTGCGCCCCGTGGTGATGCCACCATTGACCGCCTGGTCGAACATCATTTCGCCCAGCGGCTCGGCAAACGCCTCGGCCTGGAGCGGCTGCCAGAAGCAGCGATGATAGAGATAGATGGCATCGCCCTTGGTCAGGGCACGAATGTCGGCGCCATCGATGTCGCCGTCCATGTCCAGGTCGAAATCGGCCTTGCCGTCGCCGTCCTCGTCAAAGGCGCCTTCGGCCGCCAGGAAACGCAGGCTGATGCCGAATTTCGTCTCGCCACCACGATCGACAGGATCATTGACGTGGCCGCCTTCCACGCCCAGCAGGCGGGACACGGCCTTGCGATACCGCAGGGTGTATCCCTGGACGACAATGGGCGGATTTTCGGGGGTTTCGGGTGCCGTGCTCATGACGGCAAATTGGCTTCAGATGACCCGAGCCGGGTTGGGGACTCGGGTCATATAGTCTTTAAAACATGCGCATCTGCCGGGGGTCTTCCGGCCGAGGCGGCCGTGCACGACGAACCGATGGCGCAGCACTTTCGAGCAATCGATAAACCCGGCGTTCCGTAATGTGAAGGGCTTCAGCAATCTCGCGCTTCGTAATGCCTTGCGCGCAAAGCTCGTGAGCTTTGAGGCGCAGTGCTTCGCTGATCGGCATGTACATGATCGTGCGGTAATAATGGTCGCATAGCTTGGCGGCCAGCTCGGCGCCGATCGCAGCCGCAATACGCGGCTCACGATCAGGGTCTTTGGGCACGTAAAGCCGGCAACCGCGAAACTCGAAAGCAAGGTCAAGAGCCGCCTGCGCGCCGATCACTTCGGCCACGTCGTCCAGCACCTCCGACCCGGTGAGCGATTTGGTGGCGCGCGTCATGGTAACACCATCAGCGACAGGGCGGAGAGGACCCACAGGCCCGCCAGGACGAGCGCAGCGGTGCGCCAGGCTGGCGCGACCTGGCGACGGCACGGGGCGCTGCCCGGCTGCTCCTGCGCGCCCACTGTCAACGATTGCGCGTAGATCAGCATCGCAAAATAGGAGGCACTGGCCATTAGCTTAGGCTTGTGCACCCCGAGCGGAATCGGCGCGCAGTCTTTTCTGGTGGTCCCACCCGCTTTGGTAAGCAGGCGATCGCAGAAGTGCCCTTCGTACCAGCTATTGAGGTCCACCGGCGCGTGACTGGCGCCCAGCAATAGGTTTCCGGATAAGTCGACCCAAGAAGAGCCCCTGTTGGTTTGCCAGTTGAATGGCTGACACAAGCCAGAGAAGGTCATGGTCACACCACCAGCGACAGGGCAAAGACGATCCACAGGCCAGCCAGCACGAGGGCGGCCGTGCGCCAGGCTGGTGCGACCTGGCGACGGCGCGAGGCGCTGCCCAGCAGCGGCGCCCGGTCAAAGCCAAGCGCTGCGGGGAATGCCCGGCGCTCGTCGTGCCGGCGACTCACGATGGCACCTTGGCACGGTACGTGCGCAGCTCGGTACCGAGGGCACGAGCAACCTCGTCATAGTCTTCGGCAGACCAGGCCATGGCCTTCTCGATGCCGCAAATCTGCCGCGCGGCGGTGCTCAGGTGCCAATCGGCCGGGACCATGCCGGCATCCTTGGCCGCGTTTAGCACGGCCTCCGCCAGGCGCTCTTGCAATTGGCGCACCGTTGGCTTCCCGGCTTGGCTCCAGCCCGCCCGTTCGGCCATCGCCTTGAGTGCTTCAATCAGCCGATACGCGTCCGACTGGCGCGCCCAGGCCATCCGCTCGCAGCCAAGCTGGCGACAAGCGAAAGCCTCCAGCGCCTTCTCGGCCGGATTGTGCACAGCGCCCAGGTGATAGAGCGACAGCCACATGGCCCGCGCCTTGCGCGCCATGGGGTGGCTGGCCATGCCCTTGGGCTTGAGCGGCTGAAAACCCAGCTGCTCGAACTTGGCGAGCACGCGGGCCATCTGCGCTTCGTTGCACTTCTTCAGGCTGATTTCGCCAGTCTCATCCAACAGGATTTGACGATAGTCATCATCGTGCAGATTGAGGTCTTTTTGCCCGACCATGATCTTGCCGATCATGGAGTTGCGGCGCGACTTGGACCGGTCGAACTGCGCCGGCTTTGCCATGGTTTTAGCGGCGGACATGCAAATCCTCCTCGCTCAGAAAGAAGCGCGTGAGAAAGCTCTTGCAGGCGCTGCCGAACGCGCGATCGCGCAGCCGCAAGGCGATGGCTTTCCGGTGCAGGTGGATCATGCTCTGATGATCCATCCCGCCCAGAACTTCGCCGATGTCGGGGTAAGACATCGGCCGCGATGGCAGGGTGCGCAGCAACCACACGACCAGGGCGCGGCCGCGCACTAGGTGCGGCTCCCGGCGGCGCAACAGCAGCTCGCCCGCGTCGAGCCCCAGCGCCTCAGCCGCCATGGTCACCACGGGCAGGTGCGGCGTCACAGCAGCACCACCGCGAAGAGCGCGATGGTGACCATCGTCAGCACCGCGCCGCCCAGCGCCCAACGAGCCGCCCAAGGCCCTTCGTCGGGATAGGCCTCGCCGTCGACCAGCAGCGCCTTGGCCGCCTGCGGCTTCATCTCGGCGACCCGCTCAAACCGCGTTTCAGTGCGCGCCAGGCCAAGGGCCGTCGAGAGCACGACCGTGGTCAACAGTTCGGGATTGCGGCGCAGATCAGCCCAGGACACCGGCAGGCGGGTCCGATACCCGGCGGTCGGGCTGACAAGCCTGCCGGTCACGTCCACGCCGTGGCCATGCAAGACCAGGTCAACGCTGATGTTGGGCGAAAGGTCGCTGATCGCCATGGCCAGGCGCGCAGCCTGCTCGACCGGCGCGCTCATGCCGCCACCTGCCGCGAAGAAAGCTGCGCCCAGGCGTCTTGCAGGTGGCTGAGTTGCATATTCTGGCACTCGACGCCGGCCATCATCTGCGCCAGCTCGATCACGAACGTGGCGCCGCGCAGCCCGCCTGGCATCTGGCCGATCTTCCGAAGGAACGCGCGCTGGTTGTCGATGAAGATCGACCAGGCATCGCAAAGCGCATCGCAATCGGCCGACGTGGGCACGGCGCGCACCAGGCGCAGGCCGATGCGGCTGAATAGCTGGGCATAGACCGCGCTACGGCTGCCGCCGCCAAAGCGTTGCAGCAGGCTCTCGTTACCGAATAGGGCGATGCCGACCCGCGCGCTGTCGTTCCAGCCCCGGATTTCTTCGATCGCCTTTTCGCTCAGATGCTGCGCTTCGTCGATGATGAGCAGCGCATTTCGTCCCTTCAACCGCTCCTTGATGCGCCGCGTCAGCTTCTGAGGCGTGCCGACAGCATCGCGCTCACCCAGCGCCTCCAGGATTTCGATCTGCATGTTGTTCACGCCCGCCGTGCTGGGCGTCATCGTCGACAGGAACACGTTGGGATAGCAGGCGGCGTAATGCTCAGCCGTCGTCGTCTTTCCCAGGCCCGCGCCCAGCGCACCAACCGCAATCCGGCCGCCCTGTGCATAGTTCAACATGTAGGCGAGGTACTTGCTGGTTTCGGTGTCGAAATAGCCGGGGCGCTGCGGCGCCACCGCCGTGATCTGCTGCTGTGCAGTCAGATGCTGGCGATAGCGATAGATCGTCTCTGCCACCCGGCTTTCGTCGCCGGCATAGCCGCGTTCGGTACCGAACTGGCTGATAGTGCCAGCGGCCACGCCCGTGCGCTTCGCCAGCTCGCTCCACGACAGCCCGGTGGTCTGCTTGTGCGTGATCAGCCACTGGCGCATCTCTTCGATGTCGATGGGCTGGTTCGTAGGGTCATTCATGGTATCTACTCCTGTCCTTCTGTTGTGGGACAGGCGGTGCGGGGAAGTTTCCTAGGCTGGCCCGCGCCGCCTTCATTTACTCGACGATGCGCAGGCAGGCCTTGCCCACTGCCTCGAAAACCTTGCTTTCATGGTCGCGCTGTGCAGGCGTTGCCGGCATTTCTACCAGCTTGAGCGCCGCTACTGTCTGCCCGCGCTGCCGTACCGCGCGGACCACTTTGGCCTTCGGCGCCGCCCTGATCGGCGCAGGCAATCCAAGGTGCATGGCAGCCAGGGCGGGCGCTGCCAGGAACTGCTCTGCCTCTTCGGCCTTCCGGATCGCGCGGCGCTGTTCGGCCATAAACTTGGCGGTCTGCTTTGCGGCATCGGCGCTGTCGAACTGCACGTCGTTCCACGCTTCTGCGCTGCACAGATAGCGGCCTTCTAGGTCGTACAGGTGCACCGGCCGGCTCAGATCGTCGGGATCGAAACGCACGGTCACATGCTGCCCGTGCAAGCCCAGGCGCGCGCAGTCTTCCGACCAGTAGCGAGCGCCGAACAGCTGGATTTCGCCGGTTTGGCGGTTCACCATCTTCTGCTCGGCCGCCAGCAGCGCCAGGCGCAGTTGGTCGGGTGTAGCTTTGCCGATTGGCGCGGCGGCATAGCTCTCGGCAAAGACGTCGTCGAACGACCGGCCGCGATAGTCGCGGCCACGGCGCCCGGATCGCGCGTTGTGGTGGGCGATCTCGCGTTCCACATGGCCGACGAAATCGGCCCACGGCACGGCCTTTGAGCCATAGTTGGCCGGCTTGTGCATCGGGCTGCGGCCGGTATAGGCGCCGGCCACGAACGGGTGGCGCGAGATGGTATCGGTCAGGTCCATCCAGGCGCGTTCGATCGGCTTCGACTGACCATGGAACGGCAGTGCCCAATGGACCTGAACGCCAAGGCCGGTCAGCAGGCCAACCGGGTCGCTGTCCTTCACCTTGAAGCGGAAGCGGTTGGCGGTGCCCCCCGTGATCCACTTCGAAGCAAAGCCACGGCCGTTATCCAGCACACAATGCACTGGGATGCCCCAAACTTCGAACAACGAGGCGAAGACAAGGCGCACATGGTGGGCGCTCTCGCTCTCGCACACGCGCCAGGCCAACAGCTTGCTGCTTCGCACGTCCTGAATGCCGACCAGGACCGGGCGGATTTCCTTCCCCGCGCGCGAAATCACCTTCACGTCGAGAACATGGCCATCGATATTGACCCATTCCATGGCGTGCAGATGCTCGACCGTCCGCCGCTGCGCCGGGATCGACCGGCGATAGACTTCATCGCCCTTGCGCATCCGCCGCACCACGCGCGGATCAAGATCGCGTTCAAGCCGACGCCGCATCGTGCGTTCCGTGGGCATCGGCAGGCCATGCTGCTCGGCAAGGCGCACCGCGCGTTGGTAGCAGCTGGTCAGCGTCGGCTCTTCAGGCCGACAAAAGTCGCTTTTGAACGCTGTCCAGATCAGATGATCGATTTCAGCTTCTACGCCCCCGCCACGGCGGCGCGGCGCCAGCGCCGGCAGCCAATCGGAACGGCTCAGGCCACGAATGCGCTTGAAGTATTCCCACACGCTCGACGCGCCCACGCCATGGATGCGCGCGACCTCAGCAACCGCGACAGTACGGGACAGGCCTTGGCCTTCCAATTGCTCCACCGCCTGGACGATGCGCAGGCAGCGTTCCGCCTCGGCCTTCGTCTTGTCGGTCTGTGCGGCATACCAGCGCCAAGCGGCCTCTGCTGGCGACTCCTGCACCAGCTGCGGCGCTTCAACGATCATCCCCCGCCGCGCCAGCTCAAGCCGTGCCGCTGCTGGGAGCAGGCTGACGTGGAATTCTTGGCCGCCACCACGGCCGGCGCGCTCACGTGCCAGCGGATTACCCTCGGCATCAACCGCTGCGCGCCAGCGATCGTCCCGCGCGCGCCGGTTGATGGCGCGCTTGTCCGTTGGCAGGCCCGGCAAAGCCAGGTCCGCCAGCTCGGCAGCCGTCAACCACTCGCGCAGCTCGGTTGCCTGCGCTGTGTCGGCCAACAATGCCCCTCCAA
>Ga0105250_10001251_pt1 | contig 14069 bp, 9 predicted proteins | sample KBSS54metaG_FD_80425 | JGI IMG/M metagenome (GOLD analysis project Ga0105250, IMG submission 80425) | Switchgrass rhizosphere microbial communities from Kellogg Biological Station, Michigan, USA - KBS S5-4 metaG | ecosystem: Host-associated > Plants > Roots > Rhizosphere > Soil | place...
CGCGTCCAGCGCGTCGACGGACGGCGCGGTGCCGCCCGCGGCCTGCGCGAACACGGCGAGGAGATCGGCGAGGTCGTCGCGGGTCGTCGTTTCGTCGAACGACACGCCGACTTGCGTGGCGCTCACGCGGCGCAGGTTGATGCGGCGGGCCTTCGCGAATTCGTGGACCTGCGCGGTGCGCGCGCCGGTGTCGATCGTCAGCGTGTCGAAGAACGTGTCGTTGACGGTCGCGAAGCCGAGCTGCTTCACGCCGGCGGCGAACAGCGCCGCGATGCGGTTCACGCGCAGCGCGATCGTCTTCAGGCCGTGCGGGCCGTGGTAGACCGCGTACATGCTCGCCATGATCGCGAGCAGCGCTTGCGCGGTACACACGTTCGACGTCGCCTTCTCGCGGCGGATGTGCTGTTCGCGCGTCTGCAGCGCGAGGCGCAGCGCGGGCTTGCCCTGTGCGTCGACGGTCACGCCGACGAGGCGGCCCGGCATCTGGCGCTTGAATTCGTCACGCACCGCGAGATATGCGGCGTGCGGGCCGCCGAAGCCCATCGGCACGCCGAAGCGCTGCGTGTTGCCGACCGCGACGTCCGCACCCCATTCGCCGGGCGGCGTCAGCACGGTCAGCGCGAGCAGGTCGGCCGCGACGACGACATGGCCGCCGGCCGCGTGGATCGCTTCGGTGAGCGCGCGGTAGTCGCGCACGTCGCCGTTGACGCCCGGATATTGCAGCAGCACGCCGAACGCGTTGGCCTGCGCGGCGTCGGCTGCCGGGCCCGTCTTCACTTCGATGCCGACCGGCAGCGCGCGCGTGCGGATCACTTCGAGCGTCTGCGGCAGCACGTCGTCGGCGACGTAGAACACGTTCGACGCCGGCTTGCCGGTGCGCTGCAGCAGCGTCATCGCTTCGGCCGCGGCGGTGGCTTCATCGAGCAGCGATGCGTTCGAGATCGCGAGGCCCGTGAGGTCGGCGACCATCTGCTGGAAGTTCAGGAGCGCCTCGAGGCGACCCTGGGAAATTTCGGGCTGGTACGGCGTGTAGGCCGTGTACCACGCCGGGTTTTCGAGCACGTTGCGCAGGATCACGGCCGGCGTGTGCGTGTCGTGATAGCCCTGGCCGATGTATGAGCGGAACACCTGGTTCTTGTCCGCGAGGGCACGCAGCGCGGCGAGGGCTTCGGCCTCGCTCTTCGGCTGCGCGAACGGGCCGAGCGGCAGCGTTTCGGCGCGGCGGATCGAGGCCGGAATCACGGCGTCGATCAGGGCGGCGCGCGACGCGAAGCCGAGCGTGTCGAGCATGGCCTGCTGGCTGGCGGCATCGGGGCCGATGTGGCGTTCTGCGAACGCGTCGTGCGTTTCGAGCGCGGCGAGCGAGAGGGGCGTGCGGTTCATCAGACGGTCCGGGTGTTCGAGCTTCATGGCGTGACTCTGGTCCCGCGCGGGCCGGCTGGCTGGCCGGCCGCGCGCGGTTCGGGTAAGGAAAATTAGTCGATCAGCTTGCCGTATGCGTCGGCGTCGATCAGCTTGTCGGTCGATGCGCCGTCCGCGAGCTTGATCTTGAAGAGCCACACGCCGTATGCGTCGCTGTTCACTTCCTCCGGCGAGTCGGCGGCTTCTTCGTTGATGGCGATGATCTCGCCGGACACCGGCGAGTAGATGTCGGATGCCGCCTTCACCGATTCGACGACGCCGACTGCGTCGCCTGCGCTCACCGACTTGCCGACTGCCGGCAGCTCGAGGAAGACGATGTCGCCGAGCGTGCTCTGCGCGTGATCGGTGATGCCGACCGTCAGCGTGCCGTCGGCTTCGGTGCGGATCCACTCGTGTTCGTCGGTGTACTTCAGATCGGCCGGGACGTTGCTCATCGGATGCTCCTGGATAAAAGGTATGTTCGTTATGCTGGCGCGCCGCCGGGGCGCGCCGGATGGGGTTGCGCCGGGCGCCATTTCCCGGCTTGCCGGGAGGCGGGCCCCCGGTCGTTACGCAGCGAGGACCTTGCCGTTGCGCACGAACGGCAGTTTTACCACGCGCGCGGGAAGTTGCTTGTCTCGAATCTGCACATGTATGGTGTCGCCGACGTGGACGGCCGCCGGCACGCGCGCGAACGCGATCGATTCCTGCATCGACGGCGAGAACGTGCCGCTCGTGATCTCGCCTTCGCCGTGCGGCGTGACGACCTTCTGGTGCGCGCGCAGCACGCCGCCCGCCTTGCCGTTTTCCTTTTGCAAAATCAGGCCGACGAACGCGGCGCGCGTGCCGTCGCGCTCGAGCGCGGCGCGGCCGACGAAGTCGCGCGGTGCCGACAGGTCGACCGTCCATGCGAGGCCCGCGTCGAGCGGGGACACGGTCTCGTCCATGTCCTGGCCGTACAGGTTCATGCCGGCCTCGAGGCGCAGCGTGTCGCGCGCGCCGAGCCCGCACGGGCGCACGCCGTTTTGCTGCAGCGCGGTCCACAGCGCTTCGACGTGCACGGCCGGGACGATCACTTCGAAGCCGTCTTCGCCGGTGTAGCCGGTGCGCGCGACGGTGAGCTCGCCGAACGGCGTGCCGGCGACGCGTGCGGCGTTGAACGGCTTCAGTTCGCTGGTGGCGGCGCGCGCGGCGGGCACCGTCGTCCAGACCTTTTCACGGGCGTTCGGGCCTTGGACGGCGACGATCGCGAAATCGCGGCGCGGCGCGATGGTCAGGCCGTAGCCGCCTTGCTCGTTGAGCTGGTTGAACCACGCGATGTCCTTCTCGGCCGTGCCGGCGTTGACGACGACGCGGAAGAAGTCTTCGGTGAAGTAATAGACGATCAGGTCGTCGATGACGCCGCCCTGCGGATTGAGCAGGCACGAGTAGAGCGCCTTGCCGGGGGTCTTGAGCTTGCCGACGTTGTTCGCGATCGCGTGTTCGAAGAACGCGCGCACGCGGCTGCCGGTGAAATCGACGACGCACATGTGCGACACGTCGAACATGCCGGCGTCGGTGCGCACGGCTTCGTGTTCTTCGATCTGCGAGCCGTAGTTGACGGGCATGTCCCAGCCGCCGAAATCGACCATGCGGGCATTGAGCGCGCGATGCGCGGCGTTGAGCGGGGTGTGATTCAGTGCAGTCATCGAGGCCTCAGGCAAGGCGCTTGCGCGCGGGTCAGAACGGCCATGTGCCGACCGCCGCGGCCGTGTGCCTGCGAGCGATCCGGTACATGCCCCTCTGTCCTCGATACCTGAGAGATTGCGCTGCGGCCACAGGCCGGCGAACGCGCGCCCCTTCGGTGGGCAGCTTGCCCCGCGCCGCATGGGCGCAACGGGCTACTGCCGCTCTCCAGAGTGCGGGGAGTGCGGCCCGCGCAATGCGCGGACGGGATTCCCCGACGCGGTCGGTCCTTTTGCCTGAGAGTTTGCGGGTGTGCCCCTTCGGCGGCGCGACCGGCGTTCCTAGCTACGCGGTCACACGCTCTCCCGACGCGTGCGGGCGACTGTACGCGAGCGGGTGGACGTTGTCAATTTGAGCAAAAGAATGTCGCTTCGCGACAAGCGGCGACGTGGGGCGCCGCCGCTTTTGCCGGCACCGGCGGGCGCCGGCGTCACTCGCCGATCGCGCGCGCGGCCGTGTCGAGTTCCTGGTTCAGCACGCGCTGCTCGTCGCCGGACAGGCCGCCGTTGTGCTGGGTCGACATGTCGTTCGCTTCCTGGCGGATCACGTCGAGGCGGTGGTGCAGCTGCGCACCGTACGGCGGCGGGTAGTAGCCGCCGTTGACGCGTGTGTCGATCCGGCGGTGCAGGTTGTCGATCCGGCCCTGGACCTCCTGCATGCGCTCGTTCGCGATGACCTGCGGATTCGGTCGCGCGGGAGGCGGCGGCGCCTGCCGGACCGGCCGCTGCGGCTGCACGACACACGCGGCGAGCGAGGAAACCAGGACGCAGCATGCCGCTGCGCGAATCAACCGTTGCATCACATTCTCCTGACGGTTTGGAGTCGGATCGACTTTTTGAGAAACGCGTCAGACCGGGCGACCGCTGACTTTCGTTCCCGCACCATTTGTAACGGAATGTTCGAGGCGGCCCGCCGTGGGGTGCTGGCCCATGGCCGCCGCCGGCGTGCGGCGCGGCGCGGAATGGCCCGGATTGACGCGGGACGGCGGCTTTGTGGCCGGGTCGGCACCCGGCCGGCGGCCGTCAGACGGTGCGGCGCACGAATGGTACCCGGCGGCCCTCGTGCTCGCTCTGCGCGGCAAGCTCGATGATCGTCATCACGTCGACCGCGTCCTGCGGCGTGACCGGGAACGGTGCGCCGTCGTGGACCGACGCGGCGAGCGCGCGATAGAACTCCGCGTACTGGCCGTCGAGCGTCGGCACCGGCCGCTCGACTTCGACCTCGCCTTCGAGCGTGCGCAGCACGCCGGGCGGGTTGCCGCCGCCGAACTCGACGTGGTCGGGCGTGAGGCCTGCCTTCAACTGGTCTTCCTGCGTATCGAGGCCGAACTTCTGGTAGCTGCCGCACGTGCCGTGCAGCGTGAAGCGCGCGGGCTCGATCGCCGACAGCGCGCTCGCGTGCAGCGCGACGTCCTTGTCCGGATAGCCGAGCAGCAGGTGCACGAAATCGGGCGCCGTGCCGTTGTCGCGGCGCGTCTTGACCGTCGCGCTGACCGTGTCCGGCAGCCCGAACAGCGCGAGCGCCTGGTCGATCAGATGCGGGCCGAGGTCGAGCAGCAGGCCGCCGCCGCGGGCGGGCTCCTCGCGCCAGCGCGTGCGCGGAGTCGGGCGGAAACGGTCGAAGTGCGACGCGAAATACGTCAGCCGGCCGAGTTCGCCGGATTCGACGATGCGGCGCACGGTGAGGAAGTCGCCGTCCCAGCGGCGGTTGTGGAACGGCGCGAACAGGCGGCTGCGCGCGTTCGCGAGCCGCGCGAGCGCGAGCGCCTCGTCGGCGGTGAGCGTGACCGGTTTGTCGACGACGACGTGACGGCCGGCTTCGAGTACCTGGCGCGCGAGCGGGAAGTGGGTGTCGTTCGGCGTGGCGATCACCACGCAGTCGATATCGTCGAGGCCGAGCAGCGTATCGAGATCGGGGACGATGCGCGCGCCCGGATACGCGGCGCGTGCGCGATCGGGCTGCCCCGTCGCGATCGCGGCGACCTCGGTGCGGCCGCTCGCGGCGATCACGGGCGCGTGGAACGTAGCGCCGGCGAAACCGAAACCCATCAAACCAATCCTGAGCAATGACGACATGGCAATCCCTGGCTGCGTACGAAACGAAAGGATGGCGCGCCGTGGCGGCGCGTGGATGACCGGCTATTTTGGCATGGCGCGGCGGCACGCATCGCGGCCTTCGGCAAAACGCACGGCAGGCGGCGGCGGATGCGCGGTAGCGGCCGGCGTTTGGCGTGGCATCGGAAGGGTACTGGCGCGCGGTTGGTCGCCGCGGGCGGCATGGGGGCGCCGCCGGGAGGCCGTCAGCGTGGCGCGTGATCCGGCGCGCACTGCCGCGGCAGGGCGGCGGCCACCTGCGCGGCCCACGCGGCGCAGGCCGCCGCGCCCGGATGAAAGCCGTCGGCGGCCATCAGGTGGCGTTCGAGCGGCAGCGCGACGCGCAGGAACGTGCAGTTCGGCCGGGTCGCGGCCCAGTCGGCGAGCGCGGCGTTGAGCCGCTTCGCGCGCAGCCCGAGATACCACGCGAGCGGCTGCGGCAGCGCCGGAAAGCGCTCCATCGGCGGCACCGCCGACAGGATCACGTGCCCGACTTCAAAGCGCGCGGCGAGCAGCCGCACGAGTTCGGCCTGCTGCGCCTGCCAGCGGGCCGGCGGCACGCCGCCCGTCACGTCGTTGACGCCGAGCGAGGTCACGGCCACGTCGAACGGCTCGGCCGGCTCGGTCGCGAGCCAGTCGACGAGCTCCCGCGTGGTCAGGCCGGTGCGCGCGAGCAGCTTCCAGCCGACCCGGTGGCTGGCCGCGAGCGTGCGCGCCAGCTGCCCGGACAGCGCGTCGTGCTGCGACGCGACGCCGACGCCCGCGGCGGCCGAATCGCCGACCACCAGCACGCGTAGCGGCGGGCCGTCGCCGGCCACGCCGTCGCGCGGGCCGGCCGCCTCGGGCAGCCGCGGCGTGACGCGGCGCACGTGGCGCCCCTGGAGGAACAGCAGCGGGCCGAGGGCTGCGGTGGCGAACGGATATCCCATGAAGTCGATCCGGTGACGAAGCTTGCGGGCCCGGCGCGCAGGTGCGCCGACATGCGTCCATTGTGGCCGATCGGGCCGCGGATGGGGCCGGATTGGCCGATCGGACAGGGGACGAAACGGCAGCCTGCCTGCGCGATCCCCGTGCGGCGGGGTTCCCGAAAAGTACGCCGCCGACGTGTTAACATGCGCGTCCTGCCCCGTGTGTCCGCCTGCATTCCAGGCCTGCCGCGCGCGGCATCCTCCCGGCGTCTCGCCGTCAACCGCAACATCATCCGCCATCATGTCCGCAGGCCTCAACCCCGCTCAGAACGAAGCGGTGCGCTACCTCGACGGTCCCTGCCTCGTGCTCGCCGGCGCGGGCAGCGGCAAGACCCGCGTGATCACGCAGAAGATCGCGCACCTGATCGAAGCGAAAGGCTTCGAGCCGCGCCACATCGCGGCCGTCACGTTCACGAACAAGGCAGCCGCCGAAATGCGCGAGCGCGTGTCGAAGCTGCTGGAGGGCAAGACGCTCACCACGCCCGGCAAGGAAGGCCGCAAGGTGCCCGTCAACCAGCTCACCGTGTGCACGTTCCACTCGCTCGGCGTGCAGATCCTGCGCCAGGAGGCCGAGCACGTCGGGCTGAAGCCGCAGTTCTCGATCATGGATTCGGACGATTGCTTCGGGATGTTTCAGGAGGAGACGGGCACCACCGACAAGGGCTTGATCCGCAAGATCCAGAGCATCATTTCGCTGTGGAAGAACGGCCTGATCATGCCCGACGAGGCGATGACGATCGCGGCCAACGAGGACGAGCATCAGGCGGCGCTGGTCTACCGCAACTACGTCGCGACGCTGCATGCGTACCAGGCGGTCGACTTCGACGACCTGATCCGCCTGCCGGCCGAGCTGTTCGCGAAGAACGAACAGGTGCGCGACCGCTGGCAGAACAAGCTGCGCTATCTGCTGATCGACGAATACCAGGACACCAACGCGTGCCAGTACGAGCTGCTGAAGCAGCTCGCCGGCCCGCGCGCCGCGTTCACGGCGGTGGGCGACGACGACCAGGCGATCTACGGCTGGCGCGGCGCGACGCTCGAAAACCTCGCACAGCTCGGCAAGGATTTCCCGAAGCTGCACGTGATCAAGCTCGAGCAGAACTACCGGTCGACCGTGCGGATCCTGACCGCCGCGAACAACGTGATCGCCAACAACCCGAAGCTGTTCGAGAAGAAGCTGTGGTCCGAGCACGGGATGGGCGATTCGATCACCGTCACGCCGTGCAACGACGAGGAACACGAAGCCGAATCGGTCGTGTTCCGGCTGTCCGCGCACAAGTTCGAGCGGCGCGCGCAGTTCCGCGACTACGCGATCCTGTATCGCGGCAACTTCCAGGCGCGGATTTTCGAGCAGGTGCTGCGGCGCGAGCGGATTCCGTACGTGCTGTCGGGCGGCCAGTCGTTCTTCGACAAGGCCGAGATCAAGGATCTGTGCGCGTACCTGCGCCTGATCGCGAACGCCGACGACGATCCCGCGTTCATCCGCGCGGTCACGACGCCGCGCCGCGGGATCGGCAACACGACGCTCGAGGCGCTCGGCTCGTTCGCCGGCCAGGCCAAGGTGTCGCTGTTCGAGGCCGTGTACATGGGCGGGATCGAGGCGCGGCTGTCCGCGCGGCAGGTCGAGCCGCTGCGGATGTTCTGCGACTTCATCCAGCGCCTGACCGATCGCGCGGACAAGGAGCCCGCGACCGTCGTGCTCGACGACATGATGGAGGCCATCCACTACGAGGCCTACCTGTACGACGCGTTTGACGAGCGGCAGGCGCAGTCGAAGTGGCAGAACGTGCTCGAATTCCTCGAGTGGCTCAAGCGCAAGGGCACGAAGCCCGAGACGGAAGCCGTCGACGGCGAGGCCGAAGGGTTCCACAACGCGGACGGGCTCGCCGATACCGGCAAGAACCTGCTCGGCCTGATCCAGACCGTCGCGCTGATGTCGATGCTCGAAGGCAAGGACGAGGATCCGGACGCCGTGCGGCTGTCGACCGTCCATGCATCGAAGGGCCTCGAGTATCCGCACGTGTTCCTGGTCGGCGTCGAGGAAGGCATCATGCCGCACCGCGGCGGCAGCGAGGACGACGGCCCGATCGACAGCGAACGGATCGAGGAGGAGCGCCGGCTGATGTACGTCGCGATCACGCGCGCGCAGCGCAGTCTGCACCTGAACTGGTGCAAGAAGCGCAAGCGGGCGCGCGAGACGGTCGTGTGCGAGCCGTCGCGCTTCATCCCCGAGATGGGGCTCGACGAAGCGCCGCCGCCGACGCCGGAGGAAGCGCCGATGACGCCGAAGGACCGGCTCGCGAGCCTGAAGGCGTTGTTGCAGAAGTGATGTGCGCGCTGGCCGTCGTTTCGGCCTCGGCAAAACAAAACCCCCGCGATGCACGTGCACCGCGGGGGTTTTTTCTGGCCGGCAGGCGTTACTTTGCCGCGTTGACCATGTAGTCGACGGCCGCCTTCACGTCGGCGTCGGACGCGTTCGATCCGCCCTTCGGCGGCATCGCGCCCTTGCCGTGCAGCGCGTAGTTGTAGACGGTATCCATCGACTCCTTCAGGCGCGGCGCCCAGTCCTCCTTGCTGCCGAACTTCGGCGCGCCCAGCACGCCGGCCGCGTGACACGCCTGGCACACCTGCGTGTACAGCGCCTTGCCGGCCGATGCGGCGTCGGCGCTGGTGGGTGCGGCCGCGGGCTTTTCGCCGGCCTTCGGAATCGCGGCGATCGCGGCCATTGCGGCGGCGGCTTGCGCGTTCGATGCGTCGGCGCCCGATGCGCCTGCCGTGGCCGCCGCGCCCGCCGCGCCGCTTGCTGCCGGCGCCGCATTGGCGGCCGGGGCAGCCGGCTCGGGGAAGTTCGCGCCGTCGTTGTTCGCCATGTAGACGATCGCACGGGCGATTTCATAGTCGCTGACGTCGTCGGGGTTCGTGCCGCCGCGCGGCGGCATCGCGCCCTTGCCGGACAGCGCCGTCTTCAGCAGCGTGTCGAAGCCCTGCGAGATGCGCGGCGCCCAGTCGTCCTTGTTGCCGACCTTCGGCGCGCCGGCGGCGCCCGTGCCGTGACAGGTCACGCACACGGCCTTGTAGACTTCCTCGCCGGTCTTGTACGTGCGGGGCGCGTTGGCGTCCTTCACGTCGACCTTCGCGATCGGTGCGATGCGCGCGGCGACCTGTTCGTCGGAGAGCGCGTCCGTGCCTGCGCCCGCACGGAACGCATGGTTGGCATAGGTGGCAAACAGGACGATCACGGCGATCGGAATCGCGAATGATGCGATGACAACGGCAATCAGCTGCCCGGGAGTTTTGACGGGAGATTCGTGGGGTGCTTCGCTCATGCTTGCCTCGTCTCCATTAATAGGAATTGTGAGCGCGGTGCAACGGCAAATGGCAGTCCAATGAAGCACGGACGATTATAGACGGAACGTTTACATCACGGCGAGCGGTGCGAAGGCGCGTGTTTACCCGCACGAAAGGGGGCCGGGTGGGGTTTCGGGCGGGCACGGTGGACGCGTCATGGGAAACCGGGTATCCTTGCCGTCTTGCCAATGGTGGGCGGCCGGTTTATCAGGGTCGGTTCACTGTTGTCACTGTCATATGCGCCCGTAGCTCAATGGATAGAGTACTGCCCTCCGAAGGCAGGGGTTGCTGGTTCGATCCCAGCCGGGCGCGCCAAATCTAGTAAGACTCTCAGCGGTTTTCTCCCTTCGTCGCATTGTCTCGTTGCAGCTGAATTGCAGCTGGCACCGGCACCGGCACGGGCTCGGCCGTCAGCGGCGTGACGCACTGCGCGAGGTGGTCGGCCGACAAGTGCGCGTAACGCTGCATCGTTTCCATCGTTTCCCACCCGCCCAGTTCCTTGAGCACGTGCAGCGGCGTGCCGCGCTGCACGTGCCAGCTTGCCCCCGACGTGCGCAGTTATGCCCCCGCCCCACCTGCCCGCAAAATCGAGTGGTTTTATACGCCCATGCACGGGGCGCTCGAGCCCGTCCAGTACGGGCCGCGCGGCGATCGGGGGGCGATTCTTCTATGCACTTTTACGCCTTGGTTATGCAATCCGCCAAGACGCAAGGGCGCCACAGACCGCCTCCCCAACAGCCGGATCCGGTCGGATCCAAAACCGGATCAAGAAATACCTAAGATCCGATATCACCGTAAGTGGTTGATTCTATTAGTCACACTCCTAAAAAGGGACTGATTAGGCCCTCCTAAAACCTCTGAGAATCAAAACCCGATCAAGAAAGCTAGTTTTCTTCACGCCCAGTGAGGTAGATAGCCCGCTCGGGGGTGTTCTGGATCCGCGACTCGGATCAGGCCAGCCTCCAACGTTTTGGCTATAACCGCTGACGCTTGCGCGGCATTTTTCGTGGCGATCCCCAGGCGCTCGCACAACGTCGAGTTTTTCATCTTGTCGCCGCTCAAGAAGCGGAGAACTGCGTGGAAATAGCACGCACGCACACGCTCGTCGGGCGTCATCTCGGCGAAGCTGCGCGGAGCGTAGAGTGTGACCAGGGTGGTGTTTTGCTCCGAGCGAAAAAGCGGCGGCGGCAATTGCGATACCTCAACGAGCTGCAGCACCTTGTCGAGACCACTACCCTGTTCCTCACACATCCCCATCCGGCGCATCAGCGAGGCGAGGGCTTCATTTCGCGAGCGCGGGGGCAAATCAATCATGCGCTCTGGCTTCACCAGCGGTTCGCCAGGATTACTGATCTCGATTCGATCCTCAAACAATTCGATCAGCGGCCCTGCACCAGTAAGCGTCATGTCCTGGTGAATTAAAGCGTTCGCGACCAACTCACGTATCGCTAGCTCCGGGAACACAATGGCTGCTTCGCGGAGCGCACCAATATGCTCCTTCTTCGGCAACAGCTCGTTCAGAAAACTGACGAGGCCTTCGAACCCGACGGCGTAGCCCTTCTCTCCGTCCAAGCGATGCGTGACCGTTGCAGCGCGGTTCTTCCCTTCATAGGCGACGAAGCGAACAGCTTTCCGTGCCAAACCAGCATCAAAATCACTGAGCCGACTGGCAAACAGCACTGCACCGAGGTTCGTGATGTTCCACCGGTCGCTGACATCGCGAGCTATCAACCGGTCCGCTGCCAGCTTCTCGAATATCCCGCTTCGGTTGTCGGGAAGCGGTTGCTTCGTAAGCCGAAAGTAATGGCTGTAGTCGAGCAATTCCAACACATCGTCGCCCTTAATGTACTGCGCTGCGACGCCATGCTCCCATCGATACGGTTGCATCCGCTCGAGAAGCTTCTGGTAGCGCTCGGGATACTCCGTGAGCTTGGGTGTTGCGCTTCCGATGCGCACGTAGGGGATACCGTTGTAGCTGACGGGGGTTCCCGTAGCGGCCGGAATTTCCAACAGAACCACGCGCCCCTCGGGGTGAGCAATCGTCCGGAAACTGAAAGTAATGCTCGGCTGCAACGCGTTTGCTAGCCACAATTGGAGCACCACTCCGCCGACTTTTTGAGACTCCGGATCGAAAGATGTGCCCACTACATTGTGGGTTTCATCCTCGATACCCCAGAGCATATACGCGGTATCTCTGCCTTCAATGCGCGCGGCGTTGGACAGCGCCGAGCACCGTTTGCCGATCATCTCGTGGTCGGTGTTGTTTTTCTTGAATTCAAGCCACTGGCACTCGCTAGTGTGCGAACGCAGCTCGTCGACAAGTGCAATGTCACGCTCAAGATTCATTTCGGATGACGTGTTGGCTGTAGCGGTGGTTTATTATGAACATCGAGTAGCGATCGTAAGGCGCTACTCGATGTAGTACGGCACTGCCACAGCCCTTGACCGGCTCAGCTCGCAACTTTGCGGTCAAGGGCTTTCTCCAGCGCCCGGCGGGCAGTTGCACCGGGCGCCGAAGCCTAATAATTTCTGCATTCCGCCTCCCTCCATCAAAGATTAGCGCCGAGCTCTGGCAATGCGATCTGGACCTTTGCGCTGGCCTCGGGAGCAGCATTAGCCTGCGCGGTTGCATCGGCCTCAGCAGCGGGCACTGTAGCTGCAGTTTGTGCCGCCGCGGACGCTGCTTCAGCGGCTTGCTGCTGTGCCCATAGCTGACGCACGGCCTCTATTTCTCCGAAGGCCCCGACATCCGCGAGGCGTTCAATGAACCGACTGTAGAGTTCAGCACGAACCAATCCGACGGAATGCATCCACTCCATGACCGCATTCGGGTTATGCAGCAAGACGTAGTGGAATTCTCCTGACGCGCCGGGTTTGGTTTCGATGCAATGAAGCTCGCGCAACTTTTTCATCCTGCGCCGCCAAGTATCAACAGCGCGCTCTCCGATGAATCCAGCTTCGGCCGCGAAGGTGGAGGGATTCTCGATAGACAACACCGGATGGTCCGGCGACCTCGCCCACAAGCAAAATAGCGTGTGACCCGCTGGCTGCCCTTTGGACTGTGCATCAACAGCTTGCATTACGATCGGTAGCGTACGAGGAATAGTGATAAACCCGTCGTGGCGGTTCCGATGCCAAAGCAAGATCTCCGGCATACCAGGGAAATGCAAATCCTGCAGTTGCTGCGCCCGGTCCGCCATCTTCAGACGGCGAGCCGTCGCCTGTTTTCCGTTTGCCATCGTCAGCATCCCGTAACGCTTGTTGTGTTGACTGAAGTATGGAGCAGAGTCGCGCGCTAAACCACACGTATCGACGCACGTTTCGACGGGACTCAGGGGGCGGAAACGGCGTTCCGGGTCATCGGAATCACACGGATGAGCGGGAGTCATATGTGCGTATTGCGTGGAATCACGCAGGGCGAGCATGAGTAATCTTTTAAATACAATGGCTTGCTGGAGCGGATGCGTGCTCGACGTACTCGTAGTACTCAGCGTACTCGTATGTGCTCGCCGTGATCCCGGGGGAAGGCCGGGGAAGGGGGAGGGGTGAGGCAGGCGCGGGGACGAAAAATTGCCTGGATTTATTCCTACTGCTCGCCAGGTGCTCCTGCTTCATCCGCCAGATGCGGGGACCTGCTGCAACCAAATTCACGCTTCGAGCCGTGCAGCTACATTGCAGCTTGGGCGAGCTGGATTGGCTCATTTTCCCCGAATTCGCTGAAACGCTGAATTTCTCAATCAGCCAAGTCCGTGTGGTTTCCGCTGTCGCGTCGTCTCGTCAGCACCGTGGCATCCCGGCATCCACCGCCCGTTTCCCGCGCCGGTTCGCTGCCGCGCCGTCATGCGAGAATTCCCCACCGACAACTCCAAGCGTCGATCGCGGCGGCCGTCCGCGCATTGCGCCGACTCTCCCTATGGCAGCCATCCCGTCTCTCCCGAGCGCAGGCGATGCCCGCGCGCTGACCGATGCGCAGCAGGCGCTCCTCACGCGCCTGCTCGCCTATTCCCCCGACGACCCGCACGCCCCGCTGCCATACAGCCGCCGCCTCGCCGAAGCGGAAGGCTGGACGCATGCGCACGCACTGGCCGTGATCGACGAATACAAGCGCTTCGCGTTTCTCGCGCAGGCAGCCGGACATCCGGTCACACCGTCGATCGCGGTCGATGCCGCATGGCATTTCCACCTGCAATACACGCTCGAGTACTGGGACGTGTTCTGCGCCGGCGTGCTGCGCGCGCCGCTGCATCACATGCCCGGCACCGGCGCGCTGGACGAAGCCTCCGTGTATGCGCGGCGCTACCAGGCCACGCTCGACAGCTATCGCCGCCTGTTCGGCTGCGAACCGCCCGCGTCGATCTGGCCGCATCCCGATTCCCGGCCGACCGATGCCGGATCACCGCAGGCGAAGGCGCCGGAAGGGCCGGCGCCACGCACGAACAGGCCGACGGAACCGGCGTCCGCCGCCGTTCCGGCAAGCCGCAATATCTGGCGCGACCGCCTGCCGAAGGCCGCCTTGCCGGCCGCCGTCGCGACG
>Ga0105250_10001254_pt1 | contig 14060 bp, 16 predicted proteins | sample KBSS54metaG_FD_80425 | JGI IMG/M metagenome (GOLD analysis project Ga0105250, IMG submission 80425) | Switchgrass rhizosphere microbial communities from Kellogg Biological Station, Michigan, USA - KBS S5-4 metaG | ecosystem: Host-associated > Plants > Roots > Rhizosphere > Soil | place...
CGATACCGGCCCCGATGTCGCAGTCGACATTCTGTTCGCGCATCCGCCCACCAAGCCGTCCGCAAGCCTGCATGACTCATTGGGACTCGCCACGGTCGATACGCCTCTCGGCATCGTCCTCAAGGTCGACGAGCGCCGCGAAACCAGCGTGCCCGGCATCTACGCCGCCGGCGACCTCGCCAACCCCGGAATGCCCTCGGTCACCACGGCATCATGGCAAGGCGCGACGGCGGGCATCTCCGCTCAGCAGTCGATGCTGGTTTGAGATCAAGCAGCATCGATCACGCGAATTTCGATTTCACAATAGAAGAGAGCGCCACCATGGAAGTCCTAAAGAAATTCAAGCCGCTAGACGATAAATTCCCGCTTGAGCGCCAACTCGGCATCTCGGCCGCGCCAATCGTACTTATCAACATATTCACGGTCGGTTCCGCCGACGAAGCGGGCTTCCTGGACGCCTTCAAGGCGGCAGGCGAAACCTTGAAGAAGCAGCCGGGCTTCATTTCCACCCAACTGCACCGCGCGATCGGTGATAGCCCGACCTTCCTGAACTATGTGGTGTGGGAGTCCACCGAGACGCTACGCGATGCCTTCGCCCGCCCCGAATTCGTCGCGAAGGTTTCGGCCTATCCGTCATCCGTCGTAGCCACCCCGCACCTGTTCCAGAAGGTCGCCGTCCCAGGCTTTTGCACGGCCTGACTCCGGAAATATGGCAAGGCGTGATGGCCGGTCCTTCGTCTAGCAGCCGATGTCGGCTTGAGAGCACAGCTTGGAGATGAGCATGGAGGCGCACATGTCCAAGACCAGAAACACCGAAGCCAGCATCAGCATTTCTCGACTGACCATTTTTCAAAAAGGCAGAAACACATGGAGTTCGAACACGTCACTTTCGACCTGCCACACGGAACCTTTCATGCGCTGAAGGGCGGCGATCCCGATGGTCAACCGACGATCGTCTTGCACGGTTTCCCAGATCATCCGCCGACCGCGAAGATCTTCCTTGCCGAGCTCGGCCGCCGCGGCCGTCACGTCGTCGCACCCTGGCTACGCGGTTACGCGCCTTCCCCGACTGCGGGGCCGTTCAACTTCGCGGCTCTCACCAGCGACGTGCTCGCGCTGATCGACCGTTGGTCTCCGGAGCGCCCCGTGGAGTTGATTGGTCACGATTGGGGCGCCCTGATCACCTATGATGCCTGCGTCACCGCACCGGAGCGGATCGAACGCGCAGTCGCGCTCGCAATCCCTCACCCACTCACGTTCATGAGCCGGCTGACGCACCTCCCTCAGCTACGCCGGAGCTGGTACATGGGGCTCTTTCAACTGCCTGGAAGCGGCTGGATCGCCACCGCCCGCGATCTTGCCTTCATCGACAGCCTCTGGCGTCGATGGTCGCCCGGTTTCTCGCTCGATCCCGCTCTCAAGGCAGAGCTACATGAGCATCTGCGCCAGAGCATGCCTGCGCCCCTAAAGTATTACCGGGCGATGCTGCGCCCCGGCATGATTGGTGCGACGCGCCGTATGTCTCAGCCGATCACGGTGCCCCTGTTGCAGCTTCACGGCGCCAACGACGACTGCATCCTCCCCGCGCATGTCGAAGACAGGCATCGGTTCGCCGCCCCGCACGCGATGGAAGTCGTCCCCGGCGTCGGTCACTTCCTGCACGTCGAGGCCCCTGAAGCGATCGCGGAACGGATCGCGGCATGGGCCAAGTAGCGTCCTATCCTCCTTGCCCCGATCAAAGGCTAGCTGTTTAAAACGAAACAAAACGAGGAGATGTCATGACAGAGCAAAAAGCCTATCAGGTCGCCGATTGGAATGGCGAAAGTGGAGAGTACTGGGCCGCCAACCAGGCCCGGCTCGACGCCATGTTTGCGGTATTTGGCCAGGCCGCGATAGAAGCCGCGGCGCCCGCCACCGGCGAACGCGTGCTTGACGTCGGTTGCGGCGCGGGCGCGTCGAGTCTGGCTCTGGCCGCTCGCGTCGGTGCGGGCGGACATGTGCTGGGCGTAGACATATCCGAACCGCTAATTGGACGAGCCCGCGAGCTTGCGCCGCAGGATACGCCGGTCCTGTTCCAGGTGGCCGACGCCAGTAACGCCGAGCTGCCCGAGGGCGCGTTTGACATCCTTTTCTCGCGTTTCGGGGTGATGTTCTTCGACGATCCGACAGGGGCATTCGCCCATATGCGACGCGCGCTCCGACCGGGCGGGCGGGTCGCTTTCATCTGCTGGCGCGGCGTGGCCGAGAACGATTGGGTACGCCTGCCGATGGGCGCGATCAGGGGCGTCGTCCCGCCGATCGCAACGCTTGATCCCGAAGCACCCGGACCATTCTCGTTCGGTGACCGGGGGCGCGTGACACGTATCCTGACGGATGCAGGCTTTACCGATATCACTTTTGCGCCGTTCGATGTGTCCATCCCGTTCGGCGAAGGCGAGACTCGGGATGCTGCGATCGACGACGCGGTAAGGATGGCGTTCGAGGGCGGCCCGCTGTCGCTTGTGCTCGCACATCAAAGCGATGACATCCGCGCCCAAGCTTCAGCGGCGATTCGCGCCGCTTTCGCCAGCCTCCCCGGCGAACGGTCGGTGATGATCGGCGGCGCGGCGTGGATCGTCATGGCAGGTAATCCGGCAACCAGCGCCTGTTAGCAGGGATGTGCCCCTCACGCTCAGTACAGCAGTGCGACTTAGGTAAGTTAGATTAATGTCCCTTTTGGCTTGGTGATCCGTCCTTGGCAAAAGCGATACCGTCCGCTTCTGGCCGAAAGCGGTGACCTGGTACGGCAGGTTTCGGCTAGAAGCGCACTCGACAGTTAGCCGCTGATGTCTCTACGCTGATCGATCTGGTGAAAGCACACCACTAAAAGGAGCAGTCATGTTGGTAGTTGCCATTGATCGAGATAGCGTTCATGCGGGAGATGATCTGGAAAGTCATGCAATATCGATCACACTCGATCAATCAGCAACATTGCGCACCTTGATCGAAGTGATACAAGACATGGACTACCTACCTCGTATCAGTGGAGGCAAGGCTACTTGGGTTGTTTATTCATCTGGCGAACCATTAGGTGTTTTAGCCCAGCACTGGCCAGAGCCTAAATGGGTCGTACGCCCCGAGAGCACCGTGGATCAATATTTCAGAAATATCGAGCCTCGCCTACTTTTCAGATATTGGTGTCAGGCAGATCCAGATGAGGTCTTTTCGGATGCCCAGGCCGGAAATGAACTGCCATCACGATTTTAGGATGGGCAGGAGGCATTGCTTTAGATCAATGCGGTTCAGATTACCGCTGTGGGTCGATAGCTGCCTCCCGTGAACGACTGCTTTTGGCCGAACGCGGCCAGTATTGAGTGGCGCCTTTCGGCCAAAAGCTGCCGTTTATGTTCATGAGCGCGTTGCGTTGAAGCAGAATTCTGGGCGACCGATCAGTGAGCCGTTTACTCACGAAAATTAACGGTTTGCTGCCCTGAGTCATAGAGCCGAAAGCACGCCCTGATACAGCACAGGACCAGTCGGCTGTCCTGTTGGCGATCCACCCTCGGGTTCAAGACTGATGGCCAACGTGATTGACTCACCAATAAACGCTTTCTGCGCACCGCCCAACTTGATCTCCCCGTCTCCGCCTGGGGGAATCACCCCAAGCGAAACAGGCTTTCCATCTGAAGGAATAACCCACATTTCCAAGCTACGATTCTTTTCTATCTTCACCAAAGCCAGCGTTTTGATTTTTAGATAATTCTCGTGCGCTTCAATGCTCATCCACGACTGTGCGTCGGCACTACGCAACGTTGCACTGTAGCGAACTTCGTCACGGTTATAGATAACGCTCAGCGTTACCGCTGCTACCAGTGAACATGTTGCAATCGTCACCCAGAGCCAGCTCCAGAATGGTCGCTTTACAGGCAACTGCATTGTTTGCGGATCTATACGCGCCGTAATTCCGCGCCATACACGATCCGGTACAGGTGATTCAGGCAGAGACTGGGTAAGGCTCGCAAGGCTTTCCCGCCATTGCGAAAGTTCTGCGCGAAGTTCCGAGTCCTCCAGTAAAAGCTGCTCAAAGCGCCGGCGTGCGGCTGGTGGCATCAACCCAATGGCATAATCTGCGGCAAGTGCGCGACGGAGACTTGGAGTTTGGTAGTTCATGACTCAAGGCACCTGCGCAAACGCTCCATCCCTCGGCGGATCCAAGACTTTACCGACCCGAGCGGTGCCGACAGGTGCTCCGCCAGTTCTGAACAGGAAAGCCCTTCAAAATAAGCAATGGTGATTGACTGACGTTGCATCCCTTCGAGCTCATCTAGGCACCGATTCAATGAAGTGGTCTCACGGGAGCTGTTCAACTGTTCATGTACCGAGGGGCTGTCGTCTACCAGCATCTGCGCGTCGAGGTCACTCAGGGGACGTTCGCGACGCTTTCGCAATTGGTCGATGGCCTGATTTCGCGTGATATTGATCATCCAGGTCATCGGCGCCGACAGTTGCGATTGGTAGCGTGAAGCATTGTTCCAGATACGCACAAAACTTTCCTGTAGCACCTCCTCAGCCAGATCTGGGCGCCCCATGAACCGCAGCGCCACGCCATGCAGACGCGGACTCACGCTACGATACAGCGCTTCAAAAGCGCGTCGGTCACCCAAGGAACACTGGGCTAGAAGGTGTTTGAGTTGGTCAGTGTCGGCGATGGGAATAGCCTTTCTCCAAACGAATGGATCGTGAGGTTCTACAAGTCGATTGCAGCCAGAGGTTAGCCCACAGCGCGCGGTTGTTCCATTCACGGGTGGGCTCCTCGGAGGACTCGCCGGTCATGCTGAAATCGACCGGCGACGCCGGTCAACTTTTCGGCATCAGGACTTTGTCGATGACCTGTATCACACCGTTCGACTGGTATACGTCATAAGTACTGATGTCGGCGACGTCGCCCTTCTCATCTTTGATGGTGATGTTGTGCGGACCATTCATCATTGCCCACAGTTTTCCGCCCGAGACGGTGGTCAGTTCGGTCTTGCCACCTCCGGCCTTGATCTTTTCGGCAAGAGTGGCCATGTCCAGTTTGCCGCTCACGACGTGGTAAGTAAGGATCTTGGTGAGGGTTGCCTTGTTTTCCGGTTTTAGCAACGTATCGACGGTTCCTGCGGGCAGAGCAGTAAAGGCCGAATTGACTGGTGCAAACACAGTAAAGGGTCCTTTTCCCTTGAGGGTGTCGACAAGACCGGCAGCTTTCACAGCGGCGACCAGGGTGGTGTGATCGGCCGAGTTCACTGCGTTGTCGACGATGTCCTTGTTCGGCAACATGCTTTGACCGCCGACCATGACGCTGTCGTGACTCATCGATGCAGCATGCGCAGCGTTGAACACTAATCCGCTACCTGCCACCAAGGTCAGAAGGCCCGCAATCAATTGCGTTTTGATCGAAATGCGTTTCATCGTGATGATCCTTTGTGAGGAAGATCGGCCAGGAGATTCTGTCCGTGCTTGGTATACGCGGCGGCGTTCGGATTGGATGCAGTAACGCTCTTTTTTTCGCAGAAATTGCGAGTGAGTGATCCAGTGACCACCACTCGTTAGGCAAGGTGGCTATAACCCCGGCTGAATGCTCGGCCTTGTGGAAAGACGCTTTCGGCCGAAAGCGTCCATACGCGAGCAGCTACTATCGGATCAATGCGGACATCGACAAGAGACCGCTGTTGGCCGGATAGCGACGGTCTGGCCCAGACCGTCGCAGTGTTGGTTAAACCTCTGTCTGCTCTGCCATTTCCAAAGCATCATCGACCTCGATGCCCAAGTACCTGACAGTGCTTTCGAGTTTCGTATGACCAAGCAGGAGTTGGACAGCTCTCAGATTCTTCGTCCTGCGATAGATCAACGATGCCTTTGTCCGCCGTAGCGTGTGAGTACCGTACATGGTTGGGTCAAGGCCAATAGCGGTCACCCACGCTTTGACTATTCGGGCGTACTGCCTGGTGGAAAGATGGTCTGAGTCGTGCAATCGGCTCTGAAACAAAAAGTCCTCGCTTCGAAGACGCGCCCGATGCATCCAAGCTTCCAATACCGTTCGAGTTTGCTCAGTGATTTCAAATTGCACTGGATGCTGAGTTTTCTGCTGCATCACGATGGCCCGTGAGGACACATACTCCCCATGGGCGATGTCTCGGACTCGCAGCTTGGTTAAGTCACAGGCACGCAGTTTGCTATCGATGGCCAAGTTGAAAAGCGCCAAATCACGTGTCTTCTCTGCGAGTTGGAGTCTGATCCGGATGGCCCAGATATCTCTGACTCGGAGCAGGGCTTTCTGCCCGACAAGCTTTCCCTTGTTCCAAGGCTGATGGCGGGATCTAGTAGCGGTATTCATGGCGTGTCCTCCATGTTGATGGAGGACAAGGATGGATCAGTCAGAACGAGCGGTGGTCGCAGTTCGGCCAGCAGCGGTCGGTCATATCCGGCTGCTTCCGGCCAGTAGGTGCCGGTCACAAAGGGCGGTAATCGACCAGAAGCGGCCTAACCTACGTGACTCGCCCCCACCCTCTCACTGCTATTAAGGTCAGTCACCTTTTTTGTGTTTATGTACTTCCAGATCAGGGTGTTTAGGTTTGTTTTCTTCAGTAACACGACGGCGCTGGTCCTTTTTGCCGGTGGATTCAGCGATCGGTTTGGGGCCGGGTTTGATACTCATGTGTTCAACTCCTTAGAATGATAACGGGTCTGTAAGTAAAGCCGTAAGCATGGACAGTGAAGCTACGGGGCGACCAACTCGGAAAGCTTGGCCGCGATATCTGCAAACGTATCTTCAGCAGTGCTCAGGCCGCTTCTCGAACCGAGTAGAGGACTAACTTCGCGCAGCGATTCGTATGTTGTGTCGTGAATGATGGGAACCAGCAGATCCCTTGCGAGGAGTGCAGAAAGCTCTTTGTCGGCGATGCCTTCGGCTGCTAGGCGACGCAGCAAAGCAGGGGTGACTAGCACAATTCCTACTCGCGACTTAGCCAATCCCTTATCAATTTCACGCAGTAACGAAGTGCCCAGAAGGACATCTTTCTCGCTGAACCAAACGGAAACACCGAGAGACTCAAGCAAGTCATGCAGCTCCTTCGCGGATCCTTTCCGGTCGTCCCAGGCGTGACAAAGAAAGACGTCACGTAGATCAGGTACTGTCGCACGCCTTTCGACATTTTCGCGTACCGGCGTGAGTGTTCGTACCTCGGCGGAGGTGTAAGCCACAGAGGAACCGGGTTTCGACCAGCGCGGCTTTGCGCTGCTGGATGAACCGCCGCTACTGCGACCACCCCCTCCATGAGACGGGGACGAATAGGATGATGCGTAGGACGAGGATGAATACGATCGCGATCCGTACCCGCTATATCCGCCGCCACATGCGGGACACGCTGCTCTTGCGCTTGCCGAACGATGACCATGTACCGGTGCTGTACATCTAGACATATCGTAAACCTTCCGTTTTAAGCTGCTCGTCCTGAATATGTTTAAGCAGCGGGTGTACTGAGCCATCAGCTTTTGAAAACACCGCAGCCCATCCTTAATGGCTCGAAATCACCTGCGCTTCAGATCGTGATTCCAATTTGCTGGCACAAACGATAGTCCATCGCGCGAATTCCGCTAGCAGGCGTAGCGTGAATGTTCGCTAGCGGCTTCCGTTAGAAATGCCGCCTGGTCCAGAGCTATTTGTCATAGCGGGTAGCTCTCGACCCAGGTTTCAGGTCCCTGACGTTCGACGGCCCGAGCCATCGATGCCGTTGTTCAATCGACGAACGTAGCCGATGGTGCGGATACTGCCTTCTGCGACAAACAGCAATCAGCAATCAGCAATCAGCAAAAAGCGGGCATGCGCAACGGTTGCATACGTCCTAGAAGCTGATCCCCTCACGCTTCATTCTCAACCCTAATAAGCGGTTCGATATGGCATTTATGGACGCTTCAAATGGAGTTTTCGGTCGAGTCATGGAGGATTCCATCCGCGTCGACAATACGCACCATCGGAAAGCCGGCATGCTTAAGCTGATGGCATGGCGATGAAAGCACAGATTTCTTTCTAAACTAGACAGGGTCGTTCAAAGTCATTATCTTTCTGAGATTACTAATCCGATTAATTCAAGGCAAAGAGCGCTAAGAAATGGATATCGACATACTTGTAACAAGCGATCGGATAAATAGCGACCCTTTAGCTAGAGAATTTATTACGTATGTTAAAGCTTCTACCTCGGAACTAGAACTATCGGATGCGGTTCTTTATTATGACTTCCCCAGCTACTCCGATTACGAGACTGTTACGCATAAGCCTGACGCACTTCTTTTAAGTGGGATGCATGGAATTATCGCACTAAGATTTGTAAGCGCATCTCAAGCAGAGAAACTGCCCACGCCTAAGATTTCTGAAATTGGAGAGTCTCTAAATCAATTTTGCAGCATTTTAATAGGTCGACTTTTAAAGAGTAAAACGCTACGCCGCACACGAGCATCGCTTGCGATAGAAATAACTCCGGTTATTTTTTGTGACTCGGATATGGCTGATCGGATTTTTGAAGGCGGCGACTGCGATGTAATCAATTCCAATGCTGCACTAAAAGCGTTACTTGAAGATCTACAAGTCGAAGCGCCTCTAAGTCTTGAGCAAATGCATGAAGCTCGCTCAGTAATTGAGGGTGCAAAAGCCCTCACTCGTATCGGTAGTCGAATTATTGATAATCCCGAGCAACATAAGGTAGCTTTTGCCTTATCCAATCTCGAAGCTGAAATTGCCAACTTTGATCAGAAGCAGCGAAGAGCCGCCCTTGTTACCATCAATGGTCCACAACGGATTAGAGGCTTAGCAGGATCAGGAAAAACGGTGATTTTGGCGATGAAAGCCGCTCACCTACACATGACTAAACCAAACGATACAATCTTGGTTACTTTTTTCACAAAAAGTTTGCGATCGCCAATTCAGAATATGATTACAAAATTCTTCCGGCATTACACGGAAGTAGATCCCGACTGGTCAAAAATCAATATTCTACACGGATGGGGCGGGTCAAACGCTCCTGGCGCATACTCAGATGCCAGCCGCCGTGCTGGACGAATGCCTATGAATTTTAGCGCTGCGAGAAGTTCGGCTCCAGTCGGGGTAGATCCATTCCAACATGCTTGTTCTGAACTGGTCGCAACCGGGAGTGTGCAGCCTTATTATGATCACGTCCTTATTGATGAAGGGCAAGACTTTCCAGCCGCCTTTTATCAATTATGCTTTCAGCTAACAAAAGGTGTTCGTGATAAAAAAAATATAGTTTGGGCATATGATGAACTGCAAAACATTCTCAATGTGAAAATGCCATCCTCAGAGGAGCTTTTCGGATTTGACGAGAATAATGAACCTTGCATTTCTCTTGATCGAGCTGCCGCTGGCCTTCCGCCAGGAGCAGTTAACGATACTGTACTGAGTAAATGTTACCGTAATCAGCGTGAGATTTTAGTAACTGCTCACGCCATGGGCTTCGGGATTTACTCCGAAATAGTGCAGCTCCTTGAGAGTCCTGATCACTGGCGAGATGTAGGATATATAGTCCAGACCGACAACTTTGAAACTGGCAAACGGGTTGAAATTATGCGCCCCGAAGGCAATAGTCCTGTTTCCTTGCAAGGGGAGGACTTGCCACGCCTAATCAAATATCATTCGGCCAATAATTTTGAGGAGGAGGTGGAATGGGTTGTAAATGATGCTTGTTCGTTTTTGAAAGGAGGTCTTTCCCCCGAGGATATAATCGTTATCGCCTTGGACGATCGAAATGCTCGAGGTTATTTTAAGAAGTTGTCAGAGAGCTTTTCTTTGGCTGGGATTGCTACAAACAATATTCATGCTGACCCCTATTCCGAACCACCATTCTCTATATCCGATAAAATAACACTATCTACGGTTTATCGAGCTAAGGGTAACGAAGCGTCTGTGGTTTATGTTGTCGGAGTCGACGCGATCTGGCTAGGACGACGAAGCGAGCGTAATAAGCTATTTGTTGCTTTCACTCGAACAAAGGCCTGGCTCCGCGTTTCCGGCTGTGGAGGAGCGACATCTGCAATTGGGAATGAAATTGATGCTGCGTCTGGTGACTTTCCCTATCTGCGATTCAATATGCCAGATCTTTCAAAAATGAACCTCATTCAACGCGACACCAGTCAAAAGACTCTCCGAGCTAGACAAATCCGGCAGGAATTTATTGACCGCCTTCGTGACGAGGGGTTCACGGATAACGAAATTGACGACTTACTCGTCGGGCAGGAAATAAAAGATGAATAAGGAGGATGTAAGATCTGGTATTCATCAAGTTTGGCGAATTGCACAAGAGCTGGGTGTTGCAGAGATTTTTTCAAACCCAAGCCCGCTCCCAGTTAATGCAGAATTTCGGGATCTAATCCTTTCTAGCTCGTCTAACTATATCGACGTCTACAACAAAGGGCTTGGACTTTCGCATTATAATATCTTGCTCATTGACTATTCATTCTTTCAGTTCAGCATCGAGGGCGAAGGCAATGTTCGGTATGCCTTCTATCCGAACCCGTACTCCTCGAACTCTAATGAGTACAATAATTGGTTTAGAAGTCGGCATGAAATGGTAGAAGCTGGCCTTTTAACTCACGAAGAATTTTTATCATTGCTATCGGATAAGACCGGCGTTGGGAGTGTGCCATTATTGCGTTACGAGAACGCACCAGCGCAACGTAAAAAGCTTCATCATCCTTGCTCGCACTTTCATATTGGCTTTCATTCCGAAAATAGATGGCCTGTAAGAAGAGTGCTCACACCCACTGCATTCGCATTGCTGGTTTTTAAATTTTACTACGGTACTCAATGGCGATCTGTTGGTGATGATGACCACGAAAACATTGAAAACTCTTTTGATCGAAACTTGGTTTTCGAAAAAGCTCGATGCTATCTTGTATCTGATGATCTATTTGATCCTGAGGAAGAGCAAATATTTTTCTTTGGATAGTTAAAAATTTCAAGTTGCAGTGATTCTAGACTCTGAGCGCTAAGTCACGAGCCAAATTAATTTCGACACGATTTCGTCATGGTTTTAGCCCATTTAAACAGTTGGAGATCATAAGAATGAGCGCTTCCTATGCATTTGATTTAAAGCTGGTATGTGGAGGTTATGCCTATTTTTCAACTGATACTCTGGGCAGTAAACCAGGCCCTGATGGACTTGAGTTTCGTAAACCGTCGCAAGTGAGCAGGGAGAAGTTTGGTGTTGCTTTGGAGGAACTTGGATTTAATTACATGTGGGTTGACGACGAACGTACCTATTATGACTGGACGTGCATTCAAGGCTGGGCACTAGTGAGCTCTGATTTTGCCAGAGAACACATGAGTCACTGGCTCAAAAAACGTGAGTGTCTTATTTCCCCATATGGTTCCTTCACTGATATTGAGATAGCTGCTCCATCTATTAGAAGGCGTACTTTTCGAGGAAAGTTCAAGAAGCGAATACTTGATCGAGACAATAATCAATGTGTCCTATGCACAGGACGGGAGCAGTTGACTCTTCAACATGTCAGGCCTCATTCAAAAGGAGGAGAAACCAGTTTTAGAAATTTGGTGACGCTTTGCGCTCCCTGTAATCAAGAGCTCGGAGCTGAAACCTACAGAGAATTGTACCGTTTAGCCGGACTGCAATCGGACTATGAACCATCCCTTCTGAAGGCTTCTGACGGCAGTGATAGAGCATTTTGGCGTGCTGTTCGATTCTCCTCCAACATGATGCACACCCGATGTGAGCTTTATTAGGTTCAGAGGTAGAGAATTAGTCTCCTCTAGATTCATGATCGTGCCGTAATATGGCTTTTGCCAATTGAACCTTTCTGGATGGTCGCAGTGGGTTATTAGTCGCTTGCTTCGACCGCTGCATTTTGAAAGATACCGTCTTTCCTGAACGTCCGCTTTTGGCCGTAAGCAGTAGTTCCCGGATGTCCGCTACTGGCCGGAAGCAGCCAATCGCAACTGCGTTTGGATCACGACGAAACTCTTCACAGCTCCACGCTGAATCCGCCCAAAACCCTACGCTTTCAGCAAAGCGTCCCACCGCTGTGGACTGTCCCAAGTGGGCAGCGGCTCACGACGCGAGCGCACCGACACCCAACGTGCGCCGTTGCCGCCCATGCGAATCGACAGACCCCAGTCCGGGCCGCCATCGATTCTGGCCAATAGGCATTCGCGCACTGCGTGTTGTTCGACCAACGCGCGTAACACTTCTTCGTGAATGCCTTCACCGATCACTGTTCGTATTCCTGACGCTGCGCCGTGGCAGCACTGTCGAAGACCTCATACAACGCCATAATGCGCACCGCGTCCAACGCCTCGACCGTCTCCAGTCCCAGGACAAAACCTTCGGCGCGATCACTGGCGCGGAACAGATCGTCCGCCGTGTGCGCCAGGGCAATCTGCTGCAGGAGTTTCAGGGTTGTACTTTGCACAGCCTGTGGTAGATCTAGCGCGGCCAACTCTTGCTCAGGGTTATCTGTTTGCGAATTGGGCTCGGCCGCCGGCGGCGCAAACTCCAGATCGCCGGGTTCGACGTCGATCAGCAACCAGCCGCCCAGCGGTGCGTTGCAGCCATCAACGATCGGGCCTTGCACCATCCGCCCTTCGGGCAGGATCACCCGCAACACGTTGGCATCCTTGGGGCCTTCCAAATAGCGCGCGAGTTCGACGCGGGCGCGATCCGTGCCGGCCGTTTTCAACCGTACCGGACATTCAAGTGTCGTCAACTCGGCTTGTGGCTTCCCCGCGTAGCGAGCCATCACGGTAACGGTGGCCAAGCCTTCAAAGACGTGAGACATGAGTCGGGTTCCGAAGCGAGTCAGTAGCCGTGGAGGAGAAAACCAGAGGGTGCCTTAATGGTAGACCAGCCTTCGGAGGCCTGGTTTCAACGGCCACGACAAAAGGCCCCCACGCCGGGGTCAGGTGTGGGGGCTGCTTGAACATTGGCTGGAATTATCAAATATTAAAATGCTGCTACCCACCAGTGATGAAGCGTTCAGTTGCTCACCCGATAAGTGGCCGTTTACCAGGGTTGACGCTCATTACTGTGCGTATTAAAAAATGATTACGCGTGGCACTCGAGCAATTCAAACAAAAAGGAGGCCGTCGACATGATGCGTAGAGGTTCGAGGTATTGGCTCTGGGCGGATTGCGAGCTGCATTGCCGATCACACGATGAGGTATTGAGTGACGGCACCGTTATTGATGTTCAGACTCGAGTTTCTAGAAAGGGAAGAACGCAGCTGTTCCTAGGTGTCTATAGCAAGGATGGCCTCCCTTTATTTGAAGAAGCTCATGACGAGTTACCCAACGACACGATGACAACGGCACTCGCATGGGGCGTAGGTCGAGCGCGTGCGAAGGCAGCCGGCAACCTGGTGCAAACGACTTCAACCAGCGAAAGCTCGCCGGCAAATTTCAGCAATCAGCGAACATCTGCTGCTTAAATCACCTGAATTTGTGCCAGCCCTATACCCCGGTACGCCCCTCGGTGCAGGCCGGATCAACTCCAATCCCCGCGAAGCTGCAAGATCGCAGCTTACAAAGCTTGTGCGTTTTCGGCCAATTGGTTCCCGCCAATGTCATCCACCAGTTTTGGGTCTCCTGCCCCAAGTCTTCGACATTCAGCGCTCCACAACACTAGTGTTTTGTCGCGATGACCTTTGCCTCACAGATGATATTGTTAGTGACTCAAATATTGCCCTGACCTTCCTATTGAAATTTTCAACTATGACGGTGAAAGGAGACCAGACCTTGTGGAACATCTGCTTCTTACCTTCGTATTGGGAATGGGAATTCTTGTGTTCGGATGGGCATTCAGCGTTTTCGTATTACATTCGGTGGTGATGTAGGAGCCCTGATGAGTTGGGGCTTCCCGTCAGCCTTCTCCCCAAGCCCCTTCAGAATCGGGTATATATGCCGCCCATCCCAGAAGCGGAAAAACACCTCGGTCCCGTCCGGCATCTTCACCTGTGTAAGGCTGCGCAGGTGCCCGAACACGTCGTTCGGTTCGGCGCGTGATATGGCCAGCCAGCCC
>Ga0105250_10001255_pt1 | contig 14052 bp, 20 predicted proteins | sample KBSS54metaG_FD_80425 | JGI IMG/M metagenome (GOLD analysis project Ga0105250, IMG submission 80425) | Switchgrass rhizosphere microbial communities from Kellogg Biological Station, Michigan, USA - KBS S5-4 metaG | ecosystem: Host-associated > Plants > Roots > Rhizosphere > Soil | place...
GCAATGACGGCCAGCACAGTTAATACTGTTTGCATCAGATCAAACCTTTGTAGGCGTCATAGGTGCCGCTGCGCATAACCTCTGCGTGACGGCGTGCGCGTTCAGGTGTCTGGCGCGCCCACAGGCTATTCAGCATTCCACCAGCTGCACCGGCAAAATCACCGCGTGCAATCATGCCCAGTGTGTTAGTGAAACCAGCCAGACCAGCTACACCCATCTGATAGGCCATGCTGTAGAGCACGTCGCGGCGTGCGTCGTTGCACTGCGCGAGTGCGGACACAATCGCAGGCTGTCGATTCATTGAGGCGGTTTTCGCGTCTACCAGGCATTGTTTCCAGACATCGCCAACACGACGCGGAACGGTAAACTGGTACTGGCTAATTGGTGCGTTTTGAGGGCCAATCCTGATACCACCGGCAACGGTTGGAAAATTTCGCGTGTCCCAATATGGAGCCTCGCGATAACCCTCTTCAAAATTTAGGATTTCAATGATTCTACTCATCACCTTTACTCCGTGGTGGGTATGAAACAATGCGTGCGACATTACCTCGCGCCGCAAATACAGCCGCGCAGATAAGTGCGTTCGCTACAACTACCGGCCAGCCGCTGGCGTGGTATTGCCCGAACAGCCATAGCAATGCGAAATTGCCATAAAACAGAATCAGACCCGCAGCTATCCACGAAATACCGCGTTTATGTGTTCGCCCTGTTTTGCTGAACACCATCAGGCGCAGCGCAATAGCCGCGCAAATGGCAACATCAATCACTGTCAGGAAATCGCTACTAATCATGATTTCTCCCCCAGCCACTTTTTAACGAATGGCAGTTTTGAAACGCCGCCATTTTTTAGCCAGAAATAGCCTTGCACCGCAGCAGCGGAAATAACGACAGCCGCCAGGGCATCAAGTGGTTTTTCCCGATAATCGAAATAATCCTCTACTTTATCCGCAACAAATCCGGCTCCAAATACGCCAGCTGCATAGCCAAACAGGAAATACCCGAATATCTGGCGTCGCGTCAGGTCGCTGGCGGTGACGATGAAACACATCGACCCGGCAAACGCCCCAAACGCGATTGAGTAATCTACAGAGGTGATAAATCCCACCAGCGCAGACGTGACAATGCCCCAGCCAGCTACGGTTGCCGTAGCGCCGGTGCTTAATGGCTCTGCCATTAGCGGTCCCTCTTAATGATTAATAAATTCTGATTTACTCGATTAGCTGATTCAGTTCGCTAACCGTCTGCCGGAAACGTTCCTCTTCCAGCTCTACACCAATTGCAGAGCGACCGAGCTTTAAGGCAGCCTTTATCGTTGACCCTGACCCCATGAAGAAATCAGCCACCACATCACCCGGCCTGCTGCTGGCGTTAATCATCTGCTCCAGCATGTCAGCAGGTTTTTCGCATGGGTGTTTGCCGGGGTAAAACTGAACCGGCTTATGTGTCCATACGTCTGTATAGGGAACCGCTACAGTGACGCCGAAATACCTGCGCAGTGATTTGTACTCCTCCTGCAGTTCCAGATATTTACGGTTAAGAGAATGATATGTATCCACCAGCTGGTGGTGCGGTGTGACTAACGTTCCTGATTGATGACGTGCGATGGCTATCTCAGTGAATAGCGCCTGCAACTTCAGGTAGTCTGCCTCGCTGGGTAGCTGCCACTGACTGGTGCCGAACCAGTGCGAGACCATGTTTTTCTTACCTGTTGCCGCAACAATCTGGGCAGCTGTTACACCAAGTTCTGAGCGGGCACTACGGAAATAATCAATCAGAGGTGTTAGTACATGCTGTTTCAGCTCATAGCATTTTTGCGCGAAGGCGTCTGGTTTGTACGGCCCCTGATAATGCTCTGCAAATAGTATCCGTTCGGTTGAGGGGAAGTACGATCTCAGGCTTTCTTTGTTGCAGCCCTTCCAGCGTCCATCAGGCTTAGCCCATATGATGTGGTTAAGAATGTTGAAGCGGTCACGCATCATGATTTCAATATCAGACGCGAGTCGATGACCTGAGAACAGGTAGATGCTGCCATTGGGTTTCAGCACTCGCCAGAACTCCGCCAGGCAGCAATCCAGCCACCTTAAATAATCTTCATCCCCTTTCCACTGATTATCCCACCCGAGAGGTTTTACTTTGAAATACGGCGGGTCAGTAACAATCAGGTCAACTGAATCGTCTGGCATGGTTTTCAACACGCGCAAACAATCGGAATTGAATAATTCAACGCCGGGCATCGTTATTTTATGATTCACTTAAAAATCGCTCAGTAATAAAGCCAAAAATAAAAAAGTCCTCGCGGTTTGTAGAACCCGAGACGCTTTAGCCCCAACATTGAGGAGGTGATCTATAGGGATAAGTGGTAACGCATGGAAACCATACTTATCACATTACAATAGTTTTTGCGTACGCGTTAGTAATTTATTATGATTCTCATCAACTACACAGTGACTCAGCAAGGAAGAATAAAATGAGTAAAATAATTATAAAACACGTTATTGTTCATGAACTTATCAAAGAAGCTCAAAAGGATTTTAATCACTCTAAACCTTACAATATTCGAAAGTCTGAACTTGATAAAACCAATGACATAGTTCAAAAACTTGTCACTGGAGTTGTGGACATGTATGGCACTAAAGGTAATTCGGCGCACTATGGGATTTTCATCACAAAAGATGACAAAAAGGGGCCGATTCCCGCCTTGTTCCATGAGTACCACAAATTAACAAATTCTGACTCTTCAAAATTTATAGGTTTGACCACGCAGATTATGAAACAGATGTATGATGCTGCCAAATCACAACCGTGGTCATCTGGTGGTTATGTAGTCTTCTCAGACTACATAGCTTCAGGGTTTAGATACTTTTTAGTAACAATGATAAAGAAAACAAATGGTGTCACAATAAGCGAAAACCTTGAACCTGAGGAAATGATTCATTTAGAACTAAACAATATAAACCAAGCTGCTAAAATTAACTTTCGCTATTACGATGATTACCAAAAAGCTTCTACTGAAGAAAAAACAGAATTAAGTTATTTAAGCTTTATCAGTAAAACCACAGGGCAATCTGCAGCAGCATATTTTATCTCAGCGCTAGGTTGTGACAAAGGAACTGCATCCGCCGGTGCCACTAGAAAACTGCCAAATGAAGCCAAGCGTTTTTTTAAAAAATATCCTGAAATCGCAAATAAAGCAGACAGTTTCAGAAATTCTTTAATTGCTTATATGGAAGGTCAGTTTAATAATGGCCACTCCGCAAGGCTTAGTGATGTTGAGGCTTTAGCAACCAATAAGCTTAACTCTTTGCCGGATGAAAAAAGGGACGAACTAGTAAGGGGATTAATGAAGCATCTGAATAACGAAGATGTTCAAATCCCTACAGAATTTATAATAAATAAAACATCGTTAGACAAAATCAGAAACGTGATATTCAAAGATCCACACTCTCAATATAGTTTCAACTTTGATAAAGATTTACTCGGCACAAGTAGTGATGCTAAAATATACTACGATGATGAGGCTGGGAATCTTACTTTCAATAAGCTTCCTGTTGAAGCAACAACTAAAATCAGACAGGCCCTTAAAGAAATGGGCATTGAAATAAAGAATTACAAGTGATAGATAAAAATGAATTTAAATGATGTCATTAAATTATACCGAGAATCAGAACGCCCTTTCTTCAATGGCGTTTCGTTTTCGGCTACAATAAACTTTAATGATAATCGCGATCTTATACTATTACTTTATGGACCTAAATCATCATGTGGTACCTTTAAGGATTTGGAGGTCGATGGTGACGATATATTTAGCCCTGAAGATATACCTCAATCTGGCAATGAGGTTTCTTATACTTTTAGTATAAACCAAGGCAGTGCTGAGACTTTTTACGCAACAAAATCCGAATTCGTGTTGATAAACACGCTTAAGAAAGGTGAAGTCCCGGAAAATTATTATATCGTCGCCGATGATTACTCACCTCTTGATCCTGTAAAACCTGATTACATAAAGAAAATTGAATCTATCTGTAGTCTAATTAAAAATCTGGCTAAAATTGCGCACTTCAATGACATTAAAAAAGATAGCAATGGTTCTTTCTTTAAGCTTGTATTTATTTTACATTCGGAATCTAAATCCTCATCAGCAGTAATTGAAACAAAGCTCTCGGAAGAAGTTTTGAATATTTCTTCTTTAGATACAAGCATTGTAGATGCATTAGCTAAAGAAGGTGCTGATAAAGATATTCATTACATAGAAAAATTAAATACTTTTAGGAACACTCTAATCGAATACGTCAATTCAAATTCCAGCGAGTTTACGTCTTTGTTAACGAACTGGAATAAGATAAGCGCCCTTTATATAAACAATCTTGCTATCTATATGTCAGCTTTTTCTTTTCATAAATCACGAAAGGAAGTTTCAGAAGCTGAACTAGAGTATGCGGACAAATTATCAAAAGTAATTTCTGAACTTTCAACTAAAGCACTAGCCATACCTATATCTATGGTGGCATCTATAGCTATTTTTCAAATAACTAGTAAGCCTGAGATGTTGATCGCATTTTCAGGGATTTGTCTTACCTCTTTAATTACCTCTTTACTGTGCTCCTCCCAAAAAAAACAGTTAGACAGAATAATTCATGCGAAAGATACTTTATTTTCTGGCATCGAAAGTAGATTAAAAAGCGAGCAATCTGAAATAAAAATTAGGCTTGACAGTGCCAGGTTACATTTAACAAAAAATGAAGTTTTTTGCCGTCGCGTGCTTGATTTGACAATGACTTTGGCCTGGATGCCAACAGGCATTGGCATCCTGGGTATGGTTCAAAAATTAATTTAAATTAATATTCAGTCATACATAACACACCGTCGATAAAGCCCATAGCTGTCTGTATTTCTTTCCGAATGGTACCATCAGAACACTTTCTCTTTTTTGCTATACTTCTTAGTGATAGCCCTATAACGAAGTGAGCAATAATTAATTCATATTCTTCTGGTTTGTATTTACGCAACCTTGCTACGCATCCATCAATTTTTATCCCTTCATCATCACAACATTGCATTCTATACTTTTTACCATGAGGAATAAGATCTTTAAATCCTGCAGCAATTGGCTGCCAGTCAACTCCACTATTATCGCTGGCTGCCCAAGCACCCCACAAATCCAAAACCTGTGACATGTCACGCATAATTTCTCCACACTATTAATCTTTTTCGAACCTATAACGCCGACTGCAATGACGTAATCGAGGAACCAAAACAGCAGCACAATCTGGCTGCCGTATTTCTCCTCAGACGCCCTAACATCCCTGTGCAACTCATCGTGATGCGTTCTGCAAAACAGCATCTCAATCAATACGAAGATTTATGGCCATTCCATATTTCTCTACTTACAGTCGTAATATAAAGTGTAAAAATATAATAATTGGCATCAAAAATATTAATCACATTCTATATTAGGAAGCCAACTTCAACTTAATTATAATCAGATTAAAAATCATATATCAACTACTGATACCTCCTGCAAACGAGAAGATCTATTATTCAGCTAAACCTCATCAGGAATAATAATCATTACACCTTCAGAATTCATAGATGGGGAGTTTAAAAACGCAACACCTTGAAGGAAACCTAACGCACCTAATATACTATATATAATTGAAAGCAAATCGCCAGAAAATTTTTTATTATACGAGGCAGTGCTTACCGGAATATCCAACTTCATATTAATCCCCTTTATCGACAGTTGCTCGAATGATGAGATAAAAGCATTCAATTTTTTGGTGAATCTTGGCGAGTCAATTTCATGCGCCATAGCGTTTCTTAGCTGATTAAAATTATCAAGCACAGACCACAAGCCCTCAGGACCTTGAATAATCGGCAAATGAGAAACATAAAGTGCCTGAGCAAGTTTTAATTTGTGATAAAAGCTTAACTGGATGTTTTCAATAGGACTAGTATCACGACATTGAAGCTTTATGATATCCATTAATAACTCTTCAATGAACAAATGGCCTTTTAATATAATTGAGGTAGGATCTAAATCCTGATGTAAATGTTTTTTATATCTTGAGATATTTAACTCTCTAATAACATTTAACTCTTCTTGGGTCTTCATATTTTACCTCATAAGTGAAAAATTTTAAGTAACATGCTAAATAGTTATCATTTTTTTAAGCGCCGCTGTCTATCTAGATGTTTTCTAATTATTTTTATACAATCCACTTTATATATCAATGAGCAAGGTATCCAATCCACCGCGAAATTACCTTTATTTTTATCAAATAAAGAATCATCTAAAATAGCATACTTATCCTCATAGAATCCTTCTCTCTCCCCTATTAGGTTATAAATATATTTTGCAGCATGCGTTGGAGATTCTAACCAATACTTTTCCGCGAAACCACAAAACAACTCGCGAATTGAATCCATATAACCGTTAATTATATCTATAAGATTAAATTTTTCTGGCTGACTTTGTAGTTCTTGCTTAACAACGGCCCCCCACTCATTATAACTTTTTAGAAGTGAGTCCCGATAGAAAAATAATTGAAAGGTTGAAGAGCCAATTCTACCATTAGCGACGTTGCTATATTCAACATGAAACTTATAACCTATGTGGGGTAACCCGCTATGTTGAACATAGTTCCTAAGCTTATACATGAATTTGTAATGAAAAAAGTTATCATACTCAACTCCAGTGCTTTGCTTGAAAAAAATATATTGTTGAGAGTCTTTACCAAACTGTCTTTTTATATTCGCTTCCATATGATCCAGTAGAGTTCTGGAAGAAGAAAGGAAATTGAGGAGGTGTAAATTAACACCAGCGGCCAGTCCACCAAACGGAAAAAAAACTTCGGATGTTTCTGTTTTAGGTATAAATTTAGATTGAGACTCCACATAGTCTAATAAAAAACCGAAATTGGACTCTACAAATTCTAATAGTTGATAGTTCAAAGCAAACTCATTCAAGGTAGCTATGTTCTCATATAAACCCTTTAAGATTTCATCGTCTAAATCCCTTACAGTTACATGCTTATTTTTTCCTTCCGCACGTATTAAATGCATGCCCATACCTCACCAACCTCTCTGCTATTTTAAAACCATAAAAACACTGTAACAATAATATACTCTCAACACAAAAAAAAGAAACACCAGCGGATATGTTATTAAATTTAAAGTTTTTTTATAAACTTTATATCTTTATTCAATACTGTTGAGTAATGCCGTAACAAGTATCAAATCCAAGCTCTATTAAAGACTGATACTGAATCCGTTATGAGTTATTGTAACCGATTCAGTATTTGCTTCTTATGAATTATAAAATAACCATAATCTAGTTTAGAGAGGTTGAAAGCCATATTGAAAGTGGCCTCTTGATGGAACGAGTTATTGTGTATCCCCTATGTCCGATATCCTCAATTGACACGTAATCTCGCGGACGGCCTGACGCAGCATGCGGTAATTTGACCAGCAATCGCGATCAGTCTGTTCCACCAGCTCGATAAACTCCTGAACCGTGCATGGCTGATCCTGCCTCAAACCAATCAGCACGCTTGAGAACCGCTGCAACTGCTCTGCCACTACCTCTGGATCATCATGCTGATCAGATAACCACTGCTTGATCGCCTGGTCATCCTGGTGCTGCTGGATGAATCGCAGGGCTGACTGGATGGTTTCCTCTGGAACAACTACGTGCTCAGGGTGCTCAACTGAGTCTGCCGCCCATGTGTGCGCATATTTGGACTGAGCGTAGGTATATTGGGATTTGATTTTGAACGCCGCCTGAATACAGGCCCAGACCTCTACGCCGCTCTTCTCCAGGATTTCATGTTTCAGCAGCGGCAGGTCATCACCCTCGTCGTTCTCTGGCTCAGCCGGTGCCGGTTGTTCACTGGCGGAAGCTGTAACGCCGTAATGCTCTCTGGCGGCCTGAATGATATCCATCAACTCAGCCACCTGCAGGTCAGTCTCAAGCGTCAGAGTAACGCGTGCGCCCTCCTCATCCTGCTCTGCCTGGCAATGTTTGGCTAACAGCTCCACCAGCTGGCGTGACTGTTTGCCACTGAATTGCGTCATGGCTGCGGCTTTGGTCAGTTTTTTCTTGCCCGCTGCTTTGACCTTTTCCAGTTCCGTTTTTGCCACTCTGCCTGCTGACGCACCATGTTCACGAACCAGTGCGACGGCGGTAGTGGCGGCAACCTCTTTGTTTTTAACCAGCGCGATCAGCTCATCACCAGACGTCAGCAGCGACAGGTGGTTTTCAACGTCAGTGATCGAGCGCTTAACTTTTTTGGCAATCTGAGCCTGTTCCCAGCCCTGATTAATCAGGCGCTGATATGCAGCTGCTCGCTCAAGTGGTTCCAGTGCGCGTCCCTGGCTGGACGTGACCATGAAGGCGATACGGTCCGCCTCGCTGCCTATAAAGTCTTTGCATTCCAGACGGATTTCATAACCCGCCTCCTGTGCCAATTTGGCCCCGTAGTAACGGTGATGGCCATCGATGATTTTAATGCCCTGCTCAGTTACCTGCACAGCGAGCGGAGGCACATGCTCACCAGCGATGTAGGCATCACGGAACTCCTCGACGTGGGTCTGATCGATTTCCCGGATGTTGTAACCAATCTCGACATAGAGTTCATCAACGCCCAACAGGTAGGTTTTGCGGGTAGTGATGTTCGTTTCAGTTTTAGATTTGTTGTCGTAAATTTTTGATAGCGTAGTCATTTTTGAAATCCCTTAATAACCGCGAAACCCTTCCGGGATGGCGTAATCGACTGGTAAAATGTCTGTGACTGACCGCTGAACCGGACCGAGCCTGACCACCAGCTCATCCCATTTTTCGCGGAGTTTTGCAGGGCTGAGGATGTTCCGGCACCAGAACGGATCACCCTGAACGCGTTTGAACATCTGGCAAATCTGGCGGTGGGTGCGCTGGTCCTGTGAGCACATCAGGCGCACGTCATTCGCCCACGCAGCCCAGTTCGGCTCTCTGGGCCTTGCCAGTTCGCCGTCAGCCTCTGCCGCCTTCTCGTAGAGTTGTGTGATCTGCCCCCATATCCATTCCGCACACTTCAAGTCCTCATGACTGCCCCACAGGCGTTTCTTCTCGCTGTACACCACCGCGTCGGGATAACGAGCCAGGAATTGATCGGGGTTATCCACAGGCGAGTCGTCCGGTGGCGAAGCGTCCGGACAAGAGAGGTTTTTATTTAATGGATCATGTTTTGATCTTACTGACGGATCGTCGCCAGATTCTGGCGGGTGAAAACCCGTTTTCTGGCCGGATTTTGACGGGTGAAAATTTGACGCATCAAAATTTGGTGCATCAGATTTTGACGTGTCAGATTTTGATGGGTCAGATTCTGACGCATCAGATTCTGGCTGGTGAACAGCAGCGGCTTCGCGCAGTTTCCTGACGTTAAGCTGATACATGTTCGAGGTGTTGCGGTTGCCCTTACGCCGTGGCGTACTGTTCAGCCAGCCATCAGCCTCCAGCTTTCGTATTGAGGTGCGTACAGTGCTGGGACCAGCCCCAATCTGGCGGGCGATTGTGGCAATTGACGGCCAGCAAACCCCCTCATCACTTGAGAAATCAGCCAGGCGCGCCATGATGGCCACGCTGGTGATTTTCATGCCTGACGCCGCGCAACCGTCCCAGACGTATGCAGACAATTTCACGCTCATCCAACTCTCCTGAACTTCTGGCCCCACAGATTGCGGGGCTGGACGCAGACGTGCGGATAGCCTGGACGCCTGAACAGCACCCTGTTATTCGCTACATCAACGCCAATGGTTTCAACAATCACACCGCGTGGATCGGCATAGCGCGCAACCCACGGCTGAATAATTTCATTTGTCTGCTGGGGCATTTAGCCCCCTGATTTGCTTAATTTCTGAATGTGGTCGCCCACAGCCCACTCGACGAAACTGTGGTTAACTGCGTGATGGCCATCAGGTAAATTGAGCGCATAACGGAATGGCTGCTGACTGCGCCCGCCAGTCATTGGCAGGCAGCGGAATTGCGGATAGTTTCGGGATCTGTTTAAATTGTTCACGCGATTATTTCTCCACACAAATCGATGTAGTCGCCGAAGGCGCTGGGCTGCAACCCGGCGCTTTCACTTTTCTGAAGCACAGAAAACTTTGTAAACCAGCGTTGTATGCTCCTGTAATTTCGTAATGGCACGGTGCAGTTCCTCGTCAATCACTTCGCGCTCGTGCGGTTCAACCAATCCATCCTCAATAGCTGCCCTGACCTGCTGTGAATAACGGGTGATCTGCTCAATGGCTTCTAATAGCCGCTGATTGATATCGCCGTAATCCACCAGCTCAACATCAGGCAACGGCACAAACACCCCTCCAGACTCTTTCGCAACCACGTTCGCTACGTCGTGATTGCCACTGGCGCGCTGTAACAGCATCGACCAGCCGAACGGGAATATCTGATCACCGCCTGAGCGCAACCGGTTATGAATTGCGTCCTCAGTTACATCGAGAATTTCAGCAGCTTCGCTATATCCACCAGCCAGTCCTGCAATAGTTTTGCGGACTGCCTTCACCAACCACTTAGGTTGCCTTTCAACTTTCCATTTCGGTTCATTACCCACGTTTCGAGACCTTCTGCAGTGGTTTGAATACAGGCGAAAGCTCTGGATAATCCTTCCAATTAAAAGGCAGGGTGCCTGCCGTAGCTGCCGATATCAGTAATGCGTATTTCCATGGGATTACGTCGCCCCATAAACTTACCGTTGATTTTGAGATGTTTAGAGCAGTAGCAGTCGCCACTGTCCCTCTGAAATGTTCTATCACTGTAGCTTTACGCATAGCTCCTCCTTAAACCAATTCAGTTTAAACAACAAAACCAAAAAACGTCAATAATAAAAAACTTTCCAGTTTAAGAAACCAAACAGATGATTGAATCAGTGAGTGACCGCATCAATAAGCGAATGCGAGATTTGAACCTGCGAAGTAAGGATTTAGTCTCAGCAACCGGGGTATCGAAGGGGACTGTTAGCCAGTGGGTTAACGGGAACAACAACCCTTCTGCAACACATATTCCCAAACTTGCCAAAATTTTAAACGTTACGGAAAGTTGGTTAATAAATGGCGGAAGTCGTTCACAAAGAGATAAGGCAAATGAGGTAGATCAAAGGCCACTCCATAAAATCCCTCTAGTCTCGCTGGCGCAGGCCGGGGACTGGAGAAAACTTATGAACCTTGATAATGATTTTCCTAATTGGACTAATGTTACAGATGACGTGTCCCCCCATGCTTTTTCAGTAAAAATGGATAATGACTCAATGACGGGGGATGGTTCCATCAGTATCCCTGAAGGCTCCACAATTATTTTTGATCCAGATGTAAAGCCACAATCGGGCAAGATAGTTTTAGCAAAGGTAGGTGAATCAACATTAATCAAAAAATTGGTTATTGATGGCCCCAGTGCTTACCTAGTACCTATTAAACCCAGTTATAAAACGATTGAGCTGGAATCGCTTGATCACATCATTGCTACAGGTGTTTCCGTTCAGACCAAGCTGCCATAAATCTAAATCATAAACTACCCTCAGCAAACCAACCGCCCGCAACATCGGGCCTTTCGTCCTCTCCTGCACGCTTTGGTTTTGCAATCAAAACCTTTTTTATTGACTTCATTGTTTTGATGGGTAAACTTCAATTATTAGTTAAACACAACTAACTTTGATGGGGTTGTCAGCTGCCTATCTAAAAAAATATTAATGAGGAGTAAGAGCCATGGATAAGGATGCTGAAGCACTTTTAAAAAAAGTCTCACGCCTTGAACTGGCAGCCAGAAGAGGCTTGCAGCTTAATGATGAGGTCAAGCCTCACTTAACGCAAGGCCATGTGATCTCTGTTGAGCACTGCAACGCAACGCTCCAGAACTGTGATTTGTTTCGTAAATGGATTAGCGAGTTTTTTGGAGCATGAGGAAAGATTGTTGTTCAGTCATGCCATAACCCTGAACAAAAACCTCAATTTCCTCTTCCTTACTCTCGTTCATGAAGGTTTCACCACCGAGACTATGAAGTTCACCGGATATGGCATGCCCCTTCTCGACGTCATAGCCACCGAGAAGCTCTGCGACCGTGAATTCCCCAATTTGGTCACGGATAACGATGTAACCGTTGCGGCGCTCATGATGTACGACGACTCCGCGCATAAATATCCCTTTCTGGATGTGAGAGCAGCCAGAATACCACCTCGCCTGATGTGGTTAAAAGCAGGCTTATTTTCAAATGTGGAGAAACGGCAGTGGGCTATTGCAGTAGCCCACCAGCCACAATCAAGGAATTAATTATGATCCCATCAATCGACGATCTGATTACTGAAATTTATGACGAGTATCCCCAACCACGCCTCATCTGTAACACCCCAGGCGATTACACTGCGCGGCTGGTTTCGCAGCTCAACCTCAAACGCAATGCACGCACCAGCAGACTAACGCAACCCCGCCCCACAGTATGTTCTCATCCTATTCGGCAGAAGGCGCAGGCTGCTTACCAGCGGATTGCAGAAACTAAAATTAAATATTGATTCGCAGTGATATGTCACGGCTAAACAGGCCTGTTGCAGCGGTTTGTGTGGAGAGAGAGATGTCTGATATTGATAACGTGATAATTTCTGATGCCGATATCGAAAAAATAACCGGTTATAAAATTCCGTCTAAACAATGCCAGTGTCTGAAACAGGCCGGTATATTTTTCGTGGTCCGGCGCGATGGTCGCCCAAGAACAACATGGCAGCACTTCAATGATCCGATATCGTCGCGGATAGCCCCTCAGGTCAATCAACCTGAACCTAACTTCGGAGCATTAGATTAATGGCGCGTGTTCGCAAAAACGCTGCAGATGCCTGGATGCCGCCACGCGTTTATCGCGGTAAGTCAGCCTATGAGTTCCATCCAAAAAATGGTGGTGCTATACGCCTCTGTGCGCTGGATGCAGCCCAGTCTTCTGTATGGGCGGCATATGAGGCGCTGATAAATGAGATACCTGATGACAGGCTGCTGGCGTCATTGGCTGAGCGTTTTTTCAGATCGGCTGATTTTTTCGAACTGGCACGCGAAACACAGCGGGACTACCTGAAATATTCAAAAAATGTTTTAGCTGTTTTCGGGGCTATGCCTTCTGATGCAATCAGGCCAGAACACGTCAGAAAGTACATGGACAAACGTGGATTAAAAAGCCGGGTGCAGGCCAACCGGGAAAAAGCATTTATGTCCCGCATGTACCGCTGGGGCTATGAGCGTGGCATGGTCAAAGGTAATCCCACCAAAGGAGTTAAGAAGTTCAAGGAGATGTCCAGGGATCGGTATGTGACCGATGCGGAGTACCAAGCTCTCTATTCATGCGCGCCTAATGTAGTGAAGATCGCTATGGAATTAGCCTACCTCACCTGCTCGCGTCAGGGTGATATTCTCGCAATGAAAAAGAGCCAGATCATGGATGAGGGCATACTGATTAAACAGAGTAAAACCAGTGTTGCTCAGATCAAGGCGTGGTCGCCAAGGTTTGCAGCAGCAATCAAAATGGCAGCGGAATTGCCGCTCAAACCAGGGATGAGCAGTATTTTCATCATCCATCAGCCTAATGGTTCTGGCTACACCCGAGACGGGTTTAATAGCCGCTGGAGTGCTGCACGTGAAGCGGCAAAGCTCAAATTTCCAGAACTACTGTTTGATTTCACTTTTCACGATTTGAAGGCAAAGGGTGTGTCTGATCTGGAGGGGGATTTGTACGAGAAGAGAGCCATTACGGGGCATAAAAACGTCGAGCAGACTGCGGCTTATGACAGAAAAATAGTGGTGGTTCCCGTAGTTGGCGGACAGGTGAAAGAGAAATAATATTAGGAATGGATACTAGGAAGCTGAATTCAGGCACAAAAAAACCGCCTCTGAGGGGCGGTCATACGACACTGCTTATCATTGATTTTATTGGTAATTCGATATGGTGCCCGGGGCGGGACTTGAACCCGCACAGCCTTACAGCCGAGGGATTTTAAATCCCTTGTGTCTACCGATTTCACCACCCGGGC
>Ga0105250_10001256_pt1 | contig 14036 bp, 30 predicted proteins | sample KBSS54metaG_FD_80425 | JGI IMG/M metagenome (GOLD analysis project Ga0105250, IMG submission 80425) | Switchgrass rhizosphere microbial communities from Kellogg Biological Station, Michigan, USA - KBS S5-4 metaG | ecosystem: Host-associated > Plants > Roots > Rhizosphere > Soil | place...
CGCAAGAGCCAGCACCCGGGCCGCGAACACCTGTCCCAGTGGCTGGACGTGACCGCGCTGCGCCGCAAGTACCCGGCCCCGCTCGGGTTCTCCCTGCTGACCGGCTGGGTCGTCTCCGAGATCCTGATGTACCTCGAAGACCTCATGATCCTCATGGAGGAGGAGAAGCCGAAGGCCGGACGCTCCGGCGACAAGTACGCCGTGGTCGCTGCGGGTGCCTGCTTCATCGATCACCTGCTGGGGGAGCGCAGTGCGTGGTCCCGTGGCGGTCCGACGTACGCCCGCGTGTCCCGGTGGATTGCCTCCCAGGTCCGCGAGGAAGCGGAGGACTGGGAGAACGCGCTGACGCTGGAGATCCTGCCGTGGGCGCTGCGCGAGTACGGAGACTGGGAGGCGTGGGAGGACCGCAAGGCCATCCGGATCAGCGGAGTGGAGTTCGCGGTCGCTCCGGCGTTCTACTACCGGGGAGACATCGTCTTCCACCCGGAGACCCTGTCGAACGCGTGGCGCCTGTTCAAGCGGGACGGGTACGAACAGCGGGTACATGACAACAAGGCACTGCTGGAGCAGGCGAAGCGGGTCGGGTTCACCAAGGGATCCGTCCGCCCCCGGGGACAGGCCAACCGCACGATGTGGCGGCTGAAGGCCGAGCACCCCGAGCTGCTGGCACGCCTGGAGCGGATCAAGGACCGCGTCTGATGGCCCGCATCTACATGCCCCAGGCACGCCGCATCCGCACCCTGTACGACAGCGGGCAGGCCAACCAGCAGGAACTGGCCGACGAGTACGGGGTCAGCCAGTCCACGATCAGCTCCATCCTGCGCAACCGGATCCACGTCGACCCCGGATACAAGGTGCTCGCGACCACGCGCCGGTCCAAGAAGCTCACCTGGCGGATCGTCCGGTCCATCCGCAAGGCGTACGACGACCCCGAGGCCACCATCGTGGGCATCGCCCGCAAGCACAGCCTCGCCCCCGCCACGGTGACCGCCATCGTGCTGAACGAGATCCCCTGGTACGACCCCGACTACAAGTCCCCGGGGATCCGCCAGCGCAGCCGGGGATCCGCCAGCTTGAAGGCGAAGCTGGACTGGGACACCGTCCGCAAGATGCGCGAGGAGTACGACAACCGCTACGAGCAGCCGTACGGGCAACGGCCGACGTGCGCATCGCTCGCCGAGAAGTACGGGGTGAGCGTCCCGACCGTCAACCGGATCGTCCGCCGTGTGTCGTGGATCGAGCCGCGACGACGCTAGAGCACCACCGCTGTACCGCTGCGCCGGATGGTCCCAGGACTGTCCGGCGCAGTGCTGTACCCGCTAGGATAGATACAACACCACACCCGCTTGAAGGGGGCACCCATGCGCCCGAAACTCACCTACGAACTCGTCCGGGCCGCACGCAAGCGGTACGCCTCCGGAGGGGTCACCGTCACCGCCCTCGCCGACAGCTACGGCGTATCCATCAGCGCCATGTCCAACGTTCTGTCCAACACCACGTGGCAAGACCCCCGCTACACCCCGCCGACAACCCCCGCTGAGCCCCGCCGCCCCCGTGCCGTACTCGACTGGCAGAAGGTGCGCGAGATCCGCGTGACGTACACCGAGACCGACGTCACCCAGCGGGCACTGGCACACGCCTACGGAGTGACCCCGAAAGCGATCGGCGACGTCGTCCGCAACCTCACCTGGATCGACCCCGCCTACACCCCGCCAGGAGCCCGCTGATGCCCGGTCCCGGAGCCAAACTCGACCAGGAGCAGGTACGCCGCATCCGCCGCGAGTACGCGACCGTGGACGGCACCACCGTCCGCTCCCTCGCCGGAAAATACGGTGTCACGGACATGACAATAAGCCGCGTGATCCGTAACCGGACCTACCCCGACCCTGGATACACCCCGCCCGATACGAGCGGAAGACAACCCCGAGGGGAGCGCCAGCACAGCGCCAAACTCTCCTGGGACGACGTCCGCTGGATCCGCCGCCGCTACGCCCTCGGCAACGTCCTCATGAAGGATCTCGCCGCCCGCTACGGAGTCAGCAAGATCGTCATCACCAAGATCATCGCCAACACCGGATGGGTCGATGAGAGCTACACACCGCCCCAGAGGACCCGCTGAGGCTGTCACCCCGGAGCGGGTTACAACAGCGATTACAGCCCGGATTACACCGAGAATACAAGATCAACTTCGAGCCCCAAGGTACCCCTGACAGGCACATACGAGCTTGTAATCCACTGTGTAATCCACTTGTAATCCGTGTTGTAATCCGCTCTGACCTGCGTAATCCCTGTAATCCGTGCATGTGGGGGTGTATAGCGTGCGGGAGGTCCCTTCCATACGAGGGGTACTCATATTCTGAAACCGGATTACAAGCGTGAGAGGGCTTGAACTGCACACCACTGTGCACCTACCATCAGCGACTAGGTCTCCCCAGTGGAGGCCATACCTCGTGGAGCACCCGTGACACCCCCGGGTAACGAGAAAAACTATTTCCACGAAGCGGAAGAAGCGGATGAGCCCTGGAGTATGCGGGGTGACTGCTACGGTCGTGGTGCGTAGTTCCCCGTGTAGCGGGGTGTTGACCGGTCGGTGCGCGCCAACTCGCATCGGCCGGTTTTCTTTTGCTCTCCGGTGTGCTAGGGTAGATACATCAGACACCGACCCGAGGAGACTGCAATGAACGAGACCTTCGAGACCATCGCCCCCGCTGACATCGCCGTCGGCGACGAGATCAGCTACCGGGACTACGGTTCCTACCGCCGGGCCGATCGTTTCCTGCGGGGCACGGTCGTTGCGATCAACAAGGTCTCCCGGGACGGCTACAAGGACCCGATGATCGTGGACGTACGGCTGGCCTCTGGTCGGGTCGTCTCGCCGGAGTTCCTGCCCCAGGGTGCGGTCCGCAAGTTCGTCTGAGCGGTTGTTTCGAGGGGCGTGGCGGTTGCTGCGCCCCTTTGTTGTGTCCGGGCATCCTCGTGTGCTAGGGTAGATACATCACCAAGGCACACCACCCGAGGAGAGCCCGATGGACAACGCCCTGAAGATCACCCGTGAGCTGCGCGGTACCGGCGCCTACTGGGTCCACGTGGAGGGGTCGGAGCACAAGCTTGGTCTCGCCTCCCGTATGGCCGGTGCGGAGATCCGCAAGTGGGCGAAGGAGCTGGGGGAGAAGAGCGGTCAGCGGATGCAGGCGGTGCGGGTGTCGTCGGGTGGTCAGTACGGGCCGACGTTCCGTCACTCGGTCTGCTACTCGGTTTTCGAGGTCATCGACGTCTGAGCGGTTCGGGGCGCAGCGGTTGTGACTGCTGCGCCCCGTTTGTTCTGTGTACACCTGTTCACTGAAGAGAGGATGATCATGTTCAACAAGGATGAGTTGGAGCTGCTGAGTACAGCGGTCGGCGTCTGGATCGACCAGTACCAGTACGAGGGCGCTGCACCCCGAGACGAGATCGAGGAGATGCGGACCCTGCACCGACAGCTCACGGCATGGCGGTGGATGGAGCAGGAGACACCCGTCATCTTCAAGGACAACGGACTGGAGTACGTCGGCAAGATCGAGCGGTTCCAGCGGCCCGAACGGCACTGGGAGGGCAAGCGCACCGACACCGCTCTGATCTGGGTGCGAGCAGAGCAGGCCATGTTCACGGTGAAGCTGACCGCGATCCTCGGCCCGGCGGGGGAGCAGCGATGAGCGGGACACAAGAGATGGTCCTCGGAACCATCGGTGTCATCGTCGGGTGGGGTGCCGTCATCGCGATCGGAGTGCTCTACCTGACCGGGCGGCGCCCGACGTTTCGAGGCGCCAATCTGGCCCTGGGAGTGACGTCATCGGGCGTAGCGGTGGTGTTCCTGGCCGGTGGAATCCTCGGATCGGGTAACTCCGCCCTGTTCATCGGGACGGCCGGTCTGATCGCGCTGGGACTGGCCTCGCTCGGCTTCGCCATGTACCGGTGGCGTACGGAAAAGGGCGATACCGCTCTGATCGAGAAGAGGGGGAGCAGCGATGCCTGAACGCTGTCTGAACTGTGGATCCACCGACACCAAAACGATCATGGTGAAGCCGCCCGTCCGCACCGTCAAACGCGGCGAGAGCGGACACCGCTGCACACCCGACTGCGAACGACCCGCCCTCTTCTGCCGCACCTGCCGCCTCGCACGCTGAACACACCGAGAGCCCTCCCGTAACCAGTCCGGGAGGGCCCTCGGTACCCCCAGGAAACCACAGCGCCCCCGCTGCGCCCCGACCAAACCGGAGAACACCGTGCCCTACAGCACCAGCCCCCAGGCCCTCACCCGCTACCTCCAGCACAACGGATTCACCCACTGCAACGGCATCCACCCCGGCTTCGACGCCTACCGCTCCGACGTCGAGGACCGCAGCACCGTCACCTACCGGGTCGGCTATCTCGGAGCGGACCTCACACCGGAGCTGCGGAGAGAACGGATCACCGCCGAACTGACCCGGATGCAAGCAGTCTTGGCCAAGCGGTACACCGTCGCCCTCATGGACGACCGGGACGGAACCCTGCTGTGGCTGCGGGTCGAGGAAGACCCCGACAGCGACCTCACAGCCTCTCAGAAGGTCGCCCTGGCCACCATCCAAGCGGGCGGGGTCGTCTACCGCTACAAGCCGCTCACACCCGCTCTGAATCGCCCCCAGGCCCTCACCAGCCGCGAGATGACCCCGGTGTTCTCCCATGGGCTGCGCGCGGTCACGGTGCTGTCCCTGGAGCGGATGGGAGCGGTGAAGCTGTCCCCGATCACACCGGAGAGCGGGAAGGTCATCCCCCTGGACGGCTGATATGCAGCGGTGGGATCCTGGGGATATAAGCGGGGGAGCGGGGGTGATGGGAATGGCGTGGCACCACATGATCCAGATTCTTCGGGTCTATCTCAGGTTCCGGCACGGCTGGTAGCAGCGGGTGTGAGGGGAGCAGCGGGAAGTCGGCTGCTCCCCTTCGGTGTGTCCGGGGGTGTTGCGTGCCCTCGGATCGGTGTGCTAGGGTAGATACATCAGCCAGTGAGACACCGAACCGAGGAGACTCCGATGACGCAGCCGACGAAGCTCGACAAGAAGATCGCGAAGCAGGCGAAGAAGGCGGCGAACACCGTCGAGAACTGCAACGTCGACACCTGCACGGAGACCCTGCACTGGTGCACCGGCTGCGACTGCCACATGGTGGCGGCGTACACCTGCTCCAACTGCGACTGACCACACCGACCCGACCGGGGCGCAGCCACCACGCTGCGCCCCTTTCTGCTACCCCAAGGAGACACCGTGTTCAACACCGACGCCCTGGTACGCCTGGAATGGGCCGTCACGTCCTACATCGGAGCATTCGGAGCCGACGAGACCACCGAAGAGCTGGAAGCCTACGAGGCGCTGGCCAAACAGGTCTCACACCGCCTGTGGCAGGCCAAGCGGGTACACGTCCGCTTCACCTACGAGGACACCGTCAAAACGGGCCGGATCGACGGCTTCAACCAGCTCGCGGACGACACCGAGGAGATGGCGGTCATCTGGGTCTACACCGAGCGGGAGCTGTACCGGGTGCCCGCGTCGGATCTGATCGGCCCGGTCGAGGAGGACACCGACACCGCAGCGGAGGGCGGGTCCTAGTCACCACCGGATGGAAGCCTTCCAGGGCGCAGCGACTGCACACCGCTGCGCCCTGAACTTTTTTCTGTGGGGGGTTGTATCTACCCTAGTACCCATGCTATTGTAGATACATCAGCCAGGGACACCAACCGAGGAGACCCAAATGTTCAAGACCCTGAAGGCCATCTTCGAGACCGACGCCCAGATCACCGCCCGCCTGGACGCCGAGGACGCCGCGAAGAAGGCCGACCGGGGCCTGTGGGACGACGAGCTGGGCTGCTGGATGGGCCTGCCGGGGTCGGCGGACCGGTTCAACTGGATGATGCTGGACCAGGACCGCCAGGACCGCGAGGACGCCCGGATCGCCGCGATCATCGCCGCCCGCCAGATCTGATCACACCGAGCACACCGAGCCCCCTGGGAGACACCCGGGGGGCTTCGTCGTAGGGAGCAGCGGATGGACCAGACACCGCCGGAGGAGCTGCGTTCCGGGGACACCTGTGTATGCGGGCAGATCTGCCTGCACGCCGCCGACGCCCGGAAGCGGGTACGCCGGACCACAGCACCTCCTGGGGGCCATTACCAGGCCCTGCCGTGCAAGCGCACCGACTGGTGGCACGTCTACTACCGGACGACCGAGAAGCCGACTCAAGCGGTGCGGAAGCGGTTGCACCGGTACAACCAGGCGCTGCGCCGGAAGATCGAAGGGGAGGGGTAGCGCAGGCGCAGCCTCATGTGCTAGGGTAGATACATCAGCAAGGGACACCACGAAGGAGACCCCCATGGCCCTCAAGAAGCACCTCAGGATCCCCGCCGCAGGCGCCACCAAGGGCCTCCCCGTCAGCTACAGCGTCAAGGTCGACGGCAAGTGGATCCTCACGGGCGGCACCGTCCAGGACGCCGTCAAGACCGGCGAGAACGAGATCACCCTCACGATCCGCCACTACAAGACCGGCGAGACCCACACCAACGCCCTCCCGGGCAACGCCGAGATCTACGTCCACATGGTCGCCCTCGTGAACCAGGGCCTCGTAGGCTCCCTCACCCTGTGGCCCACCCCGGAGCAGCGCCAGACCGTCAAGTACGCCGCCCTGGACCGGTGGCAGCAGTTCAAGGCCGCCGATGTCGTCCTGGAGGACCCGGGCTTCTGAGAACACCGCCCCTGCTGCGCCCGGCCCCTGGTGCACCCGCCAGGGGCCTTCACACACCCCCGAGGAGCACACCATGGCCCACCCCACCACCGACACCCTCCCCGCCTGGCTGGCCCAGCGCTTCGACCCGAACGGCGCCCCCTGGGACAGCATGTCCCCCGACGACCGCTCGTACTGGGAACACCAGGCCAAAGCCGTCCGCCGCGCCGTAGCCCGTGACGGCTTCAAGCCCGCTGCCGACCCCCAGGAGACCCCGTGAACGCCCGCTACGCCGCCGACACCGTCCCCTGCCCCTGCGAGAAGAACGGCTAGCCCCTATGCGCACCGCCCTGGTCTACTACCGCCCCGACAGCACCCTGATCACCCCCGACGCCTGGGAACGCCTCCAGCAGCTCCGCCGCTTCGCCCGGGACCACGGCTACACCATCTACGGCGTCCGGATCGTCCCGTACCCCCTGGGGTCGTCAACGGACACCCTGCGCTGGGCCGACGCCTTGAAGGGGGTCGAGGAGGGCCTGTACGACACCGTCGTCTTCTGGCACGAGCGGGCCGACATGCCGTACCGGTCCCACATGCCCCACCTCGCCGGGTAAGCTGCTCGCGGTGACTCAAGGTACGCCGTAGGAACCCTCGTGAGATCAACGCCAGTCCAGGGGCGCTCACGGGGGTTCTTCCATGCCCGGGGGCTGCTAGCCTGGTCCTGCGTCTCTCCGTTGACGCGTGCCTGGAAGCACACGGAAGCCCTCGTAAGGCTTACTCCCTGGCCGGGGAGCTTACGGGGGCTTTCGTATGCCCGGATGGTGTTGTGCCCCCTCTACTCAATGTGCTAGGGTAGATACATCGCAAGGGACACCAACACCGAGGAGACCCCGTGTCGAACCGCCCCGCCTCCGCCTCATACACCACCCTCGCCCAGCAAGCCTTCCACGGAGCAGCCCAGGCCACCGACGAAGCCACCCGGAACGCCCTGTACGCCATGGGCCAGCGCTGGGAAGCCAAGGCAGCCGAAGCCCGCCACACCGAGGCCATCGAGGACCAGGAGCGCCGGGCCTTCTGGCAGAACCAGACCACCGTCACCAACTGGGTCTCCTGACCCCCTGCACCCCAAGGAGAACACCGTGGGAATCGAACAGGTCCGCCGGGACGCCATCGAGAAGTACGGCCCCGCCCCCACCACCCCCGCCGAAGCCCTTGCCCACGTCCTCGCCATCTACGCGGACGACGCGGACGACCGGGAGGTCATCAACGCCACCAGCAACATCTACGGGCCGGGCGTCCGTACCGGGCTCACCATGGGGGACCTTCGAGCCCTCGCCAAGCTGCTCCCCTGACCCGTCACACCCCGGGCCCTCCAGAACACCCTGGAGGGCCCGCCCTATCCAGGAGCCACCCGTGCCCCAACCTGCCCGCCCCACCCTGTCCACGCCCTGCGCCACCCCCGAATGCGACCACCCCTACAACTGGCACATCCCCGGCGGGGTCTGCTCCGTCGAGGGCTGTTTCTGCAAGGCGTTCGCCGTCAGCACCCGGGCCGTCATTACGCCCCCTGCGGCCGACCACATTGCCGCCATCCTCCGCGAGGAACGCGCTGCCCCTCACGTCGAACGGATGGTCACCGGAGCCATCCGCGCAGGCTGCACCGCCGATCAGACCCAGGAAGCCGCCCGCCACACCTTCAAGGAGACCGCCCCCGTGCCCGACACCGACCCCACCCCGAAGCGCGCCGTCGTCTACCTCGCCCACCCCGAGCCCAATCTCGACGGGGACGATCTGTACCGCCGCACCCGGCTGCGCATCTACGCCATGGAATGCGGCTACCAGGTGGACGCCGTCATCACCGCCCACGACCCCGCCAACGCCGACGAGCCGCCCATCGCCTACCAGCTCATCCGCCGGGCCCTGAGGGATGAGGACGTGGACGTGATCGTGCTGTGGAACACCGACCTGGACGTCCCGGACACCCTCACGAGGGCCGACCTTCCCGACGCGGGTCCTCACACCCACGTCTACGTGACCGCCCTGGACGGGGACGACAAGCCCGCCCTGGACGCCGAGGGCAAGACCTGGACGCACTGCGGGATCTGCGGGGACCTTCCCCCTGCCGTGGGTGGCAAGCAGCCGCTGTACTCCGTGGGCGCCCGGGTCCGCTACGACGACGATGAAGGTCACGTCCTGGAGCACCGGTTCAACGGGGAGCGGAACGCCTGGGACGCCTTGGTGCGGTTCACGGAGGGCCTGCGGCCTGGCTGGTGCTGGGAGTCCGACCTCACCCCTGCCAACGACGAAGGAGAATGATCATGTCTGCTCCGATGCCTGGCGGTATCACCGTCACCCGGGAGGCTGTGCACGCCCTGGATCCCGTCCTGGAGGCCCGGATCACGGCCCGGGTGATGAACTGGCGGGACTCTGTACCGGTGGGTACGGCTACGACGGTGGACAAGTTGATCAACTGTTCTCCGGACTGCGGCTGCCCGAAGGGTGGAGGGCCCGAGGACACCATCACGGCGGCCTGTACGGGCAACCGGGGGCACGGGATGGCCCTGGAGGTCGTGATGGACATCCTGGCCCCTGTAGGCGGCGTGTGTGAGATCCCGGGGATCAAGGTGTTGCGGGACCGGATGCCGTTCTGGGTGGTTTGCACAGGCTGCTAGTCTCTTACCCCGTTTCATTCGCGTGGACGGAAGCGGCGAAGCCCTTTTGATCTGAGCCCGCCTAGGGGCGTTGACGATCGAGGGGGCTTCGTCATGTCTGGACTCCCCGGAATCAATGTGCTAGGGTAGATACATCAAGCCAAGCCGAACCGAGGAGACCCCGTGGACACCCAGCACATCGAGCAGGCCCTCCTGAACGCCGGATTCACCGCCACCACCCAGCGCCCCGGCATCATCTACGGCGGCTTCCTGGTCAACCCCGAGGACAACGGAGACGTCCTGGTCACCCACGTCGCGGGCGAGTTCACCGGCCAGCGCGTCGACACCACGCACCGACGCAAGATCACCAAGCGCTCCATCGGCCAGATGGAGAAGGCCCTCTCCCGCCAGGGCTGGAAGGTCACCATGTTCGAGCCGACCGAGGGCAGCGCCTTCTGGCTCCGGGTCACCGCCGAGGACGCCGCGTACCAGCTCCCCGGCGAGACCGCAGAGGCCTACCTGGACCGCCGGGAGACGGAGTCCGACCGAGCCGCCTGGGCCGCCCAGGACCGCTAGCCACCCCGGGGCGCAGTCACACCGGCTGCGCCTCGCCTACACCCCCTAGGAGCCTCCCATGGTCACCGTCTACTACCCCGCCCTTCCCTGCACCCGGATGCCCATCCAGTGCACCGACGCCAACAACGGCATCCACCACGACGCGCACGACTGGAGCCCCGAGAACGCGAACCACACCGAGGCCTGGCACTGCTACGGCAGCAGCGTCACCCCGGACGGCAAGGGCGTCGGTTGGGCCGGTGGCACCGAGGAGCCCGGGGACGCCATGGATCACTGCCAGAACAACCCCGCCACCCCTAAGGACGCCTGATGACCATTCGTTGCTCGGGCCTGGGGTGCTGGGACACCCGTCACCCCACGGACCGCTGTCCCGCCCGTAACGACTGCCCGCGCTGCGCCTGCTGCACGGCGAAGGTCTGTGAGGACAAGACGTGGCAGGACCCGAACACTCCGCAGCTCATGGTTGCCGCGTTCAACATCACCTGCCCGTGTGAGCGCCGGGGCTGATCTCCCGGCACGCAGAAGCCTGCCCCTGCCCGACATACTGGGTGGGGGCGCATCTGTGTTCGGGCCCGGGGTTGTACAAACCTTAACCAGTATGCTAGGGTAGAGATATTCGAGCCTGTACACACGGGGGGTGATTGTCATGAGATCGTTCCACGCCTGCGCTGTGGAGCTGTACCGGCTGCTGGAGATCATCCGGCACGCCTATCGGCTCCGCCACGGCCTCTGAGCCCACGGCACACGCAGAAGCCCGCCCCTGATCCATGGGGGCGGGCTTCGCGCTTCTCCGCCGCGACGGAGAAGGTGATGCCCCCACGCTAGCAGGGCCTGCCGACTGCTAGCCTCTTACCCGAGTGAGTCTCCGTCGCTCGTAGGTTGAAGCCCCCTGTACGTGCAACCCCCATGCCCGGGGTGTGCAGGGGGCTTTTGCATGCCCGAGGTGTAACGCTCGGGGGGTTCGCTCCGTCCAAGCTGGCATGAGCGGAGAATTCAGCGAACGCAAGTTTGATCATGATGCGGCGGTGAACCGTCTGCTGGCCGCTGTCATGGACGAGCCCGCCTGGTACTACGAGGGGTTCGGGGAGTGCGCGGCGCTCACGGAGGACGGGGTGTGCGGGTATTCCCTGGACGAGCGGGGGCGCTGCTGGGTGCGGAGTCGGCATGTTGCTGCGCCCTGATCTAGTGTGCTAGGGTAGATACATCAACACAGGGACACACCAGACCGAGGAGAATCCCATGCCGAAGGCCACCGACTACCGCTGGATCGCCTACTTCACCGACCCCCTCGGCGGCTTCACCGTGGAGCGCCACACCTCGCAGGAGTCGGTCAAGGCCGCCCTGATCGCCTACGGCCGGGCCACGGGCTTCTACCAGGATCTTCAGACGAACGGGAACTACGGCCCGACGGGAACGATCTACCCCTACACGGAGCAGGGCTGGGAGTCGGCCGTGGAGTTCAAGACCTCGGGTTGCCCCTTCGACTACCCCTACGCGGAGGTTCTGAGCGGCCCGCGCGGCGGAGTGCGCATCGTCTCCTGCTGAGTCCGGCGCAGCGCCCCCTGGAGAGATCCGGGGGGCTTCTGCCTGTTCGGAGTTTGATCTGATGTGCTAGGGTAGATACATCAAGAGACACCCACCCAAGGAGACTCCCGTGGCTCTCACTGTAGTGATCACCCCCAACTTCTGGACCAGCGCAGGCGGCGCTACCCGGGAGAGCCGTGCGGTCATCCTCCGGGACGGTATCGAGGTTGACCGGATCGTCTACACCTACCAGCAGGGTGAGCACCCACTGACCCCGACGCAGGCGCTGCGCCGCCTCGGCTACAAGGCGACCGCCCGGCTTCGACAGAGCCGCCCCTCCTGGGACGTCTACGGGCTCGGCAACAAGGGGCCGGACGCGCTGGCCCCTCAGAACTGGCACGGTGAGGTTGTGCCCCTCCCTTAGAACATGCTAGGGTAGATACATCAGCTCAAGGGAACACCAGACCGAGGAGAACCCCGTGAACAAGACCATCGCCGCCACCGTCATCGCCTCCACCGTCGCCCTCGGCGCCACCGCCTGCAACATGGACGACACCAGCAACGTCAAGGGCACCGTGACCGCCCGTATCGGCGGCGCCCCCTTCAAGGCCAAGGGTGTCACCCTGACGGTCAACGACAAGCAGGGCCACACGCACTCGGTGGTCATCCCGGCCGGTCTCTACGAGGGCTGCTACATCGGCGCCCAGTACCCCGCCTGCAAGTAACCCACCCCGACCCGAGGAGATCGCCGTGAAGGACCGTTACACCATCGAACAACTCGGATCCTCGGACTGGGGCATCTGGGACGACGTCAACGAGGTCTGGGCATACGAGACCGGCAGCCTGGACGACGCCGAGGACAAGCTCACGCAGCTCCGAACCGCCTGATACACCCGCCGGGCCCCTGGAACTCCCAGGGGCCCTCCTGCTTACCCCTAGGGAGCCTTCCATGCCTGAACCCACCCCCGTCCCCGAGAACGACGCCCTCAAGCGCATTCGCTCCGTCTGGGCCAACGGCGACGACGGCGCAGCAGCCCGGTTCGCCGCGCTCGGCATGAGCCCCGAGCGGATCCGCTACATCATCCTGGGGGAGCAGCGCCCCACCAGCCTGGACATGGCCAAGATCGCGGAGGTGTACAGAGTCTCCGTGGACTGGCTGCTGTACGGCACCGCGCCCCGCGAACTGACGATCAAGTTTTGCACCGTCAACGAGGAGGAGGCCCCCGACCCCGAGGAGTACACCGACAACGGCTGCTCCTGCCCGCCGGAGGACGACCTGTGGCTGCTGGAGGTCGAGGAGGGAGGGATTCAGCTCCGCCACAAGACGTGTGGACGGCCTCCGATGGACTCGTGGGGTGACTGGGTCGATCTGGTGCAGATGGCGCCGGTAGAAGTCCGCCTGGCGTGGGTCCCGGATTGCGACGGCTCGATGTGGCACGGCATGGACCGCTGTGACCACGGATCGACCATCGAACTCAAGCAGGACGGGCCTGCTGTGGAGTAGCGTGGCCTTCACGGTGTATCTGGAAGAGAGTCCCCTCCCGGTCTGGGCGTAGGAATTCGGCCGGGGGTGGGGCTCTTTTTCTGTCCCAAGTGTGCTAGGGTAGATACATCAAGAGACACCAACCGAGGAGACTCACCGTGCCCACCAAGTACCTTCCCGCCCCTGCCGCGACCCTCTCCGAGGGCCTTCCCGTCGACTACCTGATCGAGGTCGACGGCAAGAAGATCAAGACCTCCGGCACCGTCGCCTCCGTACGCCGCGTCGGCCCCCTGGCGATCGAGGTCACCCTCCACCACCGCAAGACCGGCGAGACCCACGTCAACGTGCTGCACGCCCAGCAGGACGTCTTCCTGTACGCCTCGTTCCTCCAGGACGGCTACATCGACCAGATGATCGCCGGGGACCCCCAGATGCCGGGCCTGGACATGGTCGTGGACCGCGAGCTGGCCGAGATGTGGGTCAACAGCAACATCGAGCAGCTTCTGACGAAGATGCGCAACAACGTGAACGCTTTCTTCAAGCGCGCGATCGAGGACTGAGGAGACTGATGGACACCCCCGAGCTGGACAAGCTGAAGAAGATCAACGACTCCGGCGACAACAACACGATCGGCGCGTTCCTGGAGTGGGCCGGAGAGAACGGCTACCGCCTGACCCGGACCGTGACGTACACGGACCAACGCACCAGCCTCTTCAACGATGACACCTACGAGGTCCCCGTGGAGGTGCAGGAGCCGGTAGGCACGGAGGCCGTGCTGATCCATTACTTCGAGATCGACATGGACAAGGTCAGCGCGGAGAAGGACGCGCTGTACGAGGAGCTGATCGCCCAGAACCAGAAGGGTAACGACTGATCATGGCGGACACCCCTTACCGATGCCCGTCCTGCAAGGTCCCCGTCTACACGTCCGGCGGCGAGTACTGCTCCGGGGGCTTCCAGTTCTGCTTCAACCGGGGCCCTCAGTACAGCAAGATGCTGCGCTGGGCCCTGGACGCCGGTCTGGTCGTCGTCTGCTCCATGGCCCCGTACGAGGGCCAGCCGGTCACGTACG
>Ga0105250_10001257_pt1 | contig 14009 bp, 13 predicted proteins | sample KBSS54metaG_FD_80425 | JGI IMG/M metagenome (GOLD analysis project Ga0105250, IMG submission 80425) | Switchgrass rhizosphere microbial communities from Kellogg Biological Station, Michigan, USA - KBS S5-4 metaG | ecosystem: Host-associated > Plants > Roots > Rhizosphere > Soil | place...
AGGCGTAGATTGCTGATAAAGAGCGAGCTTATTACATTGCCCGGCGGCGCTTCGCTTGCGCGGGCCTACAGAGATTGTGCCATCGTTTGATAGTACGGGTTTTGTAGGTTTACGCAGATTGTGCCATTGCTTGATAGTACGGGTTTTGTAGGCCGGGTCAGGCGTTAGCCGCCACCCGGCAGCTCGTGGGCACAATGTCCAAAACCGGTTTGTCATCCGTCTCCGCCTTCATTCAGAAGGCGGTTTTTTGTTGTCATCTATTCAGGCAGCGTTTCCAGCGTCGGTTTACCGCGCGTGACCAGCTTACGCAGCGTGACGTAGAACACCGGCGTCAGGAACAGACCAAACAGCGTCACCCCGAGCATCCCGGAGAACACCGTAATCCCGGTGACGCCGCGCACTTCCGCACCCGCTCCGTGGCCGAGGATCAGCGGTATCGTCCCGGCAATAAAGGCGATGGAGGTCATCACGATCGGACGCAGACGCAGGCGACAGGCTTCCAGCGCTGCTTCCATGATCCCTTTCCCCTGAATTTCCAGCTCGCGAGCAAACTCAACGATCAGGATCGCATTTTTACAAGCCAGCCCCATTAACACCACCAGTCCAACCTGCACGAAGACGTTATTATCGCCGCCGGTGAGCCAGACGCCGAACAGGGCGGAGAGCAGAGTCATCGGAACGATGAGGATCACCGCCAGCGGCAGCGTCCAGCTTTCATACAGCGCCGCCAGCACCAGGAACGCCAGAAGTACCGCCACCGGGAAGACAATCAGCGCCGTGTTGCCCTGGGTGGCCTGCTGAAAGCTGAGATCCGTCCATTCGATGTTCATACCATTCGGCAGCAGCTGGCCGGACATCGCGGCCAGTTTGGTCATCGCCTGAGCGGAAGAGAGCACCCGAGGATCGGCGTCGCCGATCAGATCCGCCGCCGGATAACCGTTGTAGCGGATCACCGGATCTGGCCCGTAGGTGGTGCTGATGTTAACCATACTGCCGATCGGCACCATTTCACCCTGGTTATTGCGGGTGCGCAGATTAGCAATATCCTCCACGCTGTCGCGGAATGGCCCGTCGGCCTGCGCCATGACGCGCCAGGTTCGGCCGAACTGGTTAAAGTCGTTCACATAAGATGATCCCAGGTAGGTTTGCAGCGTACCGAACAGATCGGTCAGCGATACCCCCTGCGCTTTCGCCTTGTCGCGATCGACCTGCACATCCAGCTGCGGTACGTTTGCCTGGTAGGTTGAAATAGGGAAGTGCATTCCCGGCGTTTGCATGATTGCCCCGGACAGAGTATTCACCGCCGTTTGTAGCGCGCCGTAACCTAAGCCCCCTCGATCCTGAATATACAGCGAGTAACCGGAACCCTGGCCGAGGCCGAGAATCGGCGGCGGCAGGATTGAGAAGCCAAAGCCTTCCTGGATTTGCGCGATTTTGGCATTGATCTCGGCGTTAATTTCCGCCGCAGAATGTTTACGCTGATCGAATGGCTTCAGGCCAAAAAATACCGTGCCGGTGTTCGGCGTATTGGTGAATTGCAGCGCGTTAAGCCCTGGAAACGCCACCGCATAATCCACGCCTTCAGTGTTCATCCCGATTTCGCTCATTTTACGGATGACCGCGTCGGTGCGGGCCAGCGAAGAACCTTCCGGCATTTTCACGCCGCCAATCAGGTAGAGCTTGTCCTGGGTGGGAATAAACCCGCCCGGCACGGCTTTAAACATCACCCCGGCGGCGCCGAGCAGCAGCAGGTAAACAATAAACACGGCGCCACGTCGTCCGAGCGTTTTGTCAACCAGCCCCTGGTAACCATGTGAGCTACGATGGAAAAAGCGGTTAAACGGGCGGAACAGCCAGCCGAACAGGCGATCGATAAGCCGGGTTGGGAGGTCTCTCGGCGCGCCGTGCGGCTTCAGTAGCAGGGCCGCCAGCGCCGGGGAGAGAGTCAGCGAGTTGATGGCCGAGATCACCGTCGAAATCGCGATCGTCACCGCAAACTGTTTATAGAACTGCCCGGTTACACCAGAGAGGAAGGCCATCGGCACGAACACCGCGCACAGCACCAGGGCGATGGCGATAATCGGCCCGGAAACTTCACGCATCGCCTGGTGCGCCGCCTGCAGAGGGGCGAGCCCCTCTTCGATATTGCGCTCGACGTTTTCCACCACCACAATCGCGTCGTCCACCACGATCCCAATGGCGAGAACCAGACCGAACAGGCTCAGGGTATTAAGCGAGAAGCCAAGCAGATAGAGAATACCGAACGTCCCCACCACCGAGACCGGTACGGCAATCAATGGAATAATCGATGCGCGCCAGGTTTGCAGGAACAGGATCACCACCAGTACCACCAGCACCACCGCTTCGAGCAGGGTTTGCACCACCGCACGAATGGAGTCGCGCACAAAAACGGTGGGGTCGTAAGGGGCGGCCCACTTCATATCTTCCGGGAAACGCGTGGACAGTTCGTCCATTTTGGCGCGTACCGCATTCGACAAATCAATGGCGTTGGCCCCCGGCGACTGGAAGATACCGATCCCGACCGCATCTTTATTGTTAAGCTGGGAACGTAGCGCATAGCTGCCCGACCCCATTTCGATGCGTGCAACGTCGCGTAGGCGTACCAGCGAACCATCCTGGGCCGTTTTGAGAATGATATTACCGAACTCTTCCTCCGTGTGCAGACGACCCTGGGCGTTAATCGAGATCAGGAAGTCGCTCTCTTTCGGCAATGGCTCGGCGCCAAGCTGCCCGGCGGACACCTGCACGTTTTGCTCCTGCATCGCCGTCACCACATCGGAGGCGGTCAACCCACGTGCGGCCACCTTATTCGGATCCAGCCAGATTCGCATGGCGTATTCGCCGGCACCAAAAATCTGGATTTGGCCGACGCCGGGCAGGCGCGCCAGTTCGTCCTTCACTTTTAAGGTGGCGTAGTTACGCATATACAGTGAATCGTATTTACCGTTGGGCGAGAACAGATGCACCACCAGGGTGAGCGTCGGTGACTGTTTCTGGGTGGTAATCCCCAGACGGCGTACGTCTTCCGGCAGACGCGCTTCGGCCTGCGATACCCGGTTTTGTACCTGAACCTGCGCCTGATCCGGATCGGTGCCCGGGCGGAAGGTGACGGTGGTGACCAGTACGCCGTCGGAGCCGGCGACGGACTTCATGTACATCATGTTTTCGACGCCGTTGATCGCTTCTTCCAGCGGCGTCGCCACGGTCTCGGCGATCACTTTCGGGTTGGCGCCCGGATACTCCGCGCGTACCTGCACACTCGGCGGTACGACGTCAGGGTATTCGCTGACCGGTAGCAGCGGGATGGCGATGAGCCCGGTAATAAAAATCAAAATCGACAGCACCGCGGCGAAAATCGGCCTGTCGATAAAAAAGCGGGAAAAGTCCATGCGTCGGATTCTCTGGTAAGGGATCAGTTGAGGGCGGTGCTGGTGGTCATCGCCACGGTTTTCGCGTTAACCGGCATCCCGGGCATAAACACTTTTTGTAAACCCTCGACGATGACTTTATCGCCAGGATTCAGCCCCTGCTGGACGATGCGTAAACCGGCGGCCAGGCGACCCGGTTTGATATCACGGCGCTGCGCTTTACCGTCTTTATCAACGATATAGACGTATTTCCGATCCTGATCGGTCAGGACCGCTTTGTCGTCGATCAGCGTGGCCTGGAATTCAGCGCTGCCCGGCAGGCGCACGCGGGCAAACAGGCCCGGTATGAACTGACGCTGGGTGTTATCCAGCAGCGCGCGCATCCGGATAGTGCCGGTGCTCGGGGTTAGCTGATTATCGAGGAAATCCACTTTCCCCTGATGGGGGTAGCCGTCCTCTCCGACAAGACCAATCTCAACCGGGAGCGCAAGGTGATTGCTGGCAGCCCCCTGGCCACTGCGGGCGAGGTTTTGATAGTGAAGGTAGGTTGATTCGTCGACATCAAAATAGACGTAGACCGTCTTCTGCGAGACCACTGTCGTCAGCACGCTGGCGCTGTCACCAGCGGTTACGAGGTTACCGCTGGTGATCAGCGCGCGGCTGGCGCGGCCATCGATAGGGGCGGTCACTTTGGTGAAATCAAGGTTAAGCTGAGCGGCATCAACGGCTGCCTGCGCGGCCTGGATGTCGGCCTGCGCCTGGGTAGCGGCCGAACGGCGCTGCTCCCACTCCTCGCGGGATACCACGTTGGTGTTGATTAATTTGTCGGTACGACTGGCCTCGCTGCGCGCCAGGCTGGCCTGTGTTTTGGCTCTTGCCAGCGTTGCCTGCGCCTGCTCGAGGGCGGCGCGATAGGTTCTGTCATCGATAGTGAATAGCACCTCGCCCTTTTTCACTTCCTGGCCGTCGGTGTAGTTCACTTTTTCAATGTAGCCGGAGACGCGTGGACGGAGCTGAACGCTTTCTACCGCTTCAATTCGGCCGTTAAAGCTGTCCCACTGGCTAATGGATTTCACCACCACGTCAGCGGCGCTGACGGCAGGGGCTTGCGGAGCGGCGTTTTGCGCAGCGCTGTTATCGCAGCTGGCAAGTAGCATGGCGATGACTGCGCTCCCCAGTCCGCGCAGATAAAAGTTAACCCAGGTTTTTTGCAGGCTCATTATTTTTATTCCGGTAATTGTTGCCGCCGGGCAAGACGCAGCGAAGGACGCGGCGCGACTTCCTATGTCCGGGTAGGCTTAAGGCCATTTGTGTCGTTCATCGCCACAAAACTGTAACAGTTGCGAATACACTATCGCGGCGATTGTAGGAAGGCGCTTAACTAAGTGCAAGAATAATTGTTGCACTTTATGTGCTGTTTCCGTTGCGCGGGAAAGGCACATTTCAGGCAGGGATTTTAATGTAACAATAAAACTTGCAATTTATGCAAAAGCAGGTCACTTTTAAATGTATTAGATAAAGATACTTTTATTAACAGCCCAGGGGAACCCGGCATGAACACTGGCGCTTTTATACATGATTTACTTGACTGGATTGATAATAACCTTGAAAGCCGCCTCGATATTGATACGGTCTCCAGGCGGGCAGGCTATTCAAAATGGCATCTTCAGCGGATCTTCAAAGAGCATACCGGTCATCCCATCGGCGAATACATCCGCGCCCGGAAGCTGCAAAAATCGCTTGAGCGCTTAACCCGCAGCGACGAGCCGATCCTGAACGTGGCCATCGCGCTGGGCTTTGACTCCCAGCAATCCTTCAATCGCAGCTTTAAGCGTCAGTATGGCCAGGCGCCGGGGGTCTGGCGCCGCAGCATGGGGACGGCGCCATCGTGCCAGCGTCCAGGCTGATGGTGGGGCGCGATTTCATCAGGAAGTTCAGGTTTAACGGGACGAATTAAGGGCACAAAAAAGCCCGCAGGGCTTGCGCCGTGCGGGCTCTTAGGACTTCATCGGATGACTCTGGTGATCACCGATGGAGAATTTTGGGCTGGCGGAATCTGAATTGTTTTTGTAATTTCTTGTTTTAATTGTGTTTAATTTTAATTTAAATTTTAACGGGTGCCATAATGGGTGCCAATAAATTGATGTAACAGATTGATCAGTACATCAATGCATACTGCAAAATGATAGCAAATTTAAGGATAGATACGGATTGCTTAAAAATGTGCGTCACATGTGTCACTGGCGTCACATCTTGCAAAATCAATGAGATATGATGGAACTTAGTGTCACATGGTGTGACGCGAGATGAAAAAGTGTCACATGTAAAGCGTTAAATTTTAGAAAACCTAACCAGTTTGGTTGGGGGACGTTGCTATTTTTCGTGCCACATTATCAGCTCATACATGCTCATTGATAGGTATACACTGTGACTATCTGACGGCATTTTCGCAACAGAAAAACTTGTGTAACCTTATCGGGTACTAACTCACGAAGTTCTAATATATTGATTTTACGTAGATCAAACTGCTCTGCACCAGAGGACCGCAGCATAAACGCTATTAACAAAGCCCAAGGGATATCCCGCAACTGCATACTCAATGCATTGATCACCTCAAGTAAGATAGGAAACATTGCGCACTTGTTGCAGCTTATCTGTGGAACTCGTCATCAGGTCCCCCCCCCTTTGGACTAGCTACATAGACGTGGGGAGTGTTATCTATAGGGTATAGGACACGAAATATAATATTTTTATAAAAAAAATCAGTGTGTTACGAGATATTGTGTTTTTTATGGCTGCTGTTGAAGCTAATTTATGATCGTTTTTGACGATCAATAGATCTTGATTGATCTGTAAAACCAATTTTATTTTTTCCTATATAAAAGGGATATTGCTCCTAAATAGCTATATGGATTGATTTATAAACTTCGGAGCATTGAATGAAAGATACCATTTTAGGCTTAATAATCATGATTATCGGAGGCGCAGGATGGTTAACATCTGTTATCTCTGATGCGTCTAATAATCGTTTTGGATGGGTACTTGTTGATGTGTTAGCTTTCCCATTAGGAGCGATAAGAGGAATAGCAATGTGGTTTGGATGGTATTAACTCCATTCTGGAAATTAATAACGGGGACGTGAATATGAAAAATTATATTAATTTATTAACTGTATTGTGCTTAACAGGATGTGCCGCTAACCCCAGTCACCCACAGTTAGAAAGTAAACTCCAAAAAGAAATTTATTCTAAATATAATTTACTGACGCCAAGTGATGTTACCATCTTAAATATTGAAGGGGAGAGAAATTACTCATACTTAGATTTAAAATATAAGGCAAAAATTGTTGATGGAAGGATGTTGAATTGCACTTCTAAATATGTTCATGATGTTACCATGATTATTGGTTTGGATTATATAACAAACACGTTTTGTGTTGCGGAGAAATAATGTTGATAATATTTATTAAATATTAAATGGTAGTGGGTAACTAAGTATTAAATTAATTTTGAACTGAATGCTATAGGAGGGCGATTATGAAATTAATATCCAAAATCTATAGGGAGATTGATGAGAGAAATTTATCAAGACTTAGTTTTGTTATACTTATACTGTCTTATTATGTTTTTCATAGTGTGGTTATGCTTATAATAACTATGTTTAATGTAAATATTAGTAAAAATGGAATTGGAGCTATTTTTCGCGAATTCGGAGGCTTTATATTCATACCTGCAAACACAATATTTTTAGTTGCTTTTTGCTATATTATGGTCATTAGGGCATATGCAATACAAACAGGTATGTTAAGAAAAGGTATTATGACACTTATTGTTCTTAGCGTTCTTCCATTTCTCCTTTTTTGCCTTAAAGATGAGTTCGTATCAAATCCTGAGCGCGATCTTTTCCCAATAGCACTGAGATACATATATTTCAAAGAAGATTTATCAGTAAGTTTGGGATTTAATTGGCAGATGATAGATATTCTTCTTCCGCTGCTATTGTTACTACCTAAAAATAAAGTCACAATTTAATTTATTTCATACTGTGCGTTTTTTTGAGAGTTGACGGTGATTTCCTAAACAACCGTTAACTCTCTCCTGAATATTAATAACTCGAATATATTGTTGTATTATTCCCATTTGTATTTCCTATCATTTAAAACCTCGTTTGCAAAAGAAATTCTTGCCTCATTCAATGATTTGAATTTAAATGAGCGACATCTATATGGTGGACTTCCAGCGAGAATAGATTTGGCAACACCCATCTTAGAAATATTCCGTCCAAAAGAGGTACGATTTGTTCCCCGATATTCTTCACTACGAGTGAAAATTTCATAGAGATTTACAGATGGAACGATCAGACACCAGCCTTGTTCTGGTGTGGAGATATATCCCCTTTGTAAGCATTTAAACATAAATTGTTGAACATCGGTGAGTTCTTGCTGGTTAGTTGAAGGTGGTGTTGCTGTATAGTAGCGGATTTTCACACCATTAATATTTTTAATATGACTGTAGAGAGATATATTTTCAGCAGCTATGGCAAGGTCTTCTTTGGTGCATTTGAAGGTTTTACAAAGATCACATTCATAAAAAATACTATCATGAGTCTCGGTATCAAGATGATTAATCCATATCTTGATTTTATTTGCCAGCGCCTGAGTATATGGAAGATAAATATCTTTAGTGTCAGAGTCCCCCTCACTTTGTTGCATGGGGTTAATTCCAAGCCTTTTATGCAAAGATGATAAATATGTATTCATATATATTAATCCTTATTATTTTCAGCGTCACAAAAACAAATGGGATAAACTCTGTACTGCTGCCCTTCAATCCTTACCCGAATACTACCACTTTGATTATTTTCCTGGAGTTTCAGAACTCCAGCCTCGGTTAATGCCTTAATAGAACGCTTAAAATCATAGCCTCGTGTGGCCTCACGAAATCCTGCCGAAGTGAACAGATATACTTTCCCCCCAGTCGGGGATTCGTCCCACCAGCCAGCACGTTCATTAATAAATCTGTTTGATGGATAACCTTCTTTACTGCTAAACCGACTGTCACTATAACGCTCAATAAAATCACGGACTTGCTGGAGAATATTCTGTCCTTCCAGTGGCACATTACCTACTGATGTTAACCATGACTGAAATATTGAAATCATAGTGTTCGTTGCATAACCGGCTTCCCACCCTGTCAGTCCGAATTTAGTGGCGAGTTCTCCTGCCAGTGCTAGCAATGCAAAACGTCTGGCAACACGCCTGGCCTGTCCACTCGCGTTAACTGGGTTAAATTCCTTGAGGGATTCAAATTTATGGAAATGAGTGGATAATTTTAACTTGCCATTCACCAGGCGAGAAAGAAATGTACGCCCTGTAACGCCGTAATTGATTTTTGATTGGGCTTTAAGATGTTCTGATAGTTCAGCACCAGAGTTAAAGTGATGAAGATTATCCCATGCACCATGAATCCGTTGAGCAGAAATATCCACTAACCTTACGGCTTGTCCTGCTTTAGCATTTTCACCAGAGAGTTGAATAGTTGCAGAAGTAGTTAATTCACCACTTGAGATAACTGCTGTTTTCCAGTGAGCTATGGCGCGTGCTGTCCCTCTTTTTGATGCGCGTTGCTTACCTTGTCCATTACCAAGAGCGTAGATAATTTGTCCTACTTCACGGGGATTACATTCGCTAATTTCATCCAAAGCCAACAACGTACCATTAAACATAGATGCAGCCCCTTCAATACCATTCGCAGTAGCTCGCCAGCTACGCATATAGTTAGGGCTTCCCCAGACAGAGCAGGCAACCTGGACAAGAGTAGTTTTACCAGTAGATGAGTCACCATAAAAATGCAAGCCTCCACTTTCTGCGTGGCAGGGTTCGATCAATGGACCAGAGAAAGCACAACAAATGGCAGTGGTCAATAACGGGTTACCTACAGCAAGTGCTGCAATATTATTGCGCCATTCTTCTGTAGTTCCGCCGTTGGAGTAAATATTAATAGGATCATCTGTTGACTGAAAGACAATCTCATTCTGTTTATGGATTCCGTAGGTGATATCTGGCATGACGAAAACATCTTCAAACCAGCCTAATTGTGGTGTGCAACGTATTTTTTTATCCGGAACGGTACCGGATAAATAGATATTCAAAAGTTTATTACTGGATATTTTTACGCCGAAAGACAGTAATATTCCACGAACAGGTTCACCATTACCGCTCAGGAGTTCCATAGGCATAGCCCATTTTTGTTTTTTTCCGAGAGGGTTGGTGATTGTCAATAACCGCCCGAAGTTTCTTTCCGATGTGTCACATGTAATAGCATCGATAGTTACTGGGGAACAAACTAACTCACCTTTAACTTCATTTTCATTACTATAAAAATGCCATACGCCAGCACAATAATTACCAGTACTATGATAAACTTTGCTATCAAAAATACGAAAGCAAGGGCATTGGTTGCTACTCGGTACAGGCTGTACTGTCTGACCCACTGCATTTTTTTCGTATCCTGTCCAGCCATGCTGTGTTGCGATATAGTAAAGCGTACCTGCACCAATACCTCCGGTTGGGGCGTATGACTTCCAGAGAATAGTAAACTCATCTTCGTCATATTTTCTGGAGGATTTGCTCCAGTCGCGAGCAATACTTTCTGAATCCATAATATTATGTGATCGTATGGACCAGACGACATTTCGCCAGGTAACATAGTCGCAGTCAGCGCTGATTGTATTCAATGCACTTTTCAGTTTTTCAACATCCGTGAAACTATCCATTGCCTTATCAAAACATTGGTGAAAAATCGTCTGCATATCCTCAGAGATATCTGAAAGCATAATGTTATGGCAGAGGACAGGTTTGTTAGCCAATATAGTTCGCAGTGAATGAACTAATGGTTCAGGTGCTTTTATGATCCTATCATTGATTGATGTGTAGTGCTTACCTGTATCTGGATGGATACTGGGTGGGCAGACAACTTGTTTACCTTTCCCCAGCAGTTCAATAATCCAGCAAGGTTTACCATCATCATTGCAGAATGTCGATTTAGAAAGCGTCTTAGCTGCACCTACCTGGGTGGCCAGATCTTTATCAGTAAATGACACGTAATAGTGACAAGAATTTTTCCCGCTACCAGTAATAACCGTGGGATTATTTGGGTCTAACCCAAATGCCCTGAGCTGGTTATTCAGTTCATCTTTCATATCCTCAGTCAGTGCTGCGCCATGAATATCAATATCCACTACTAATAATATACTGTCATCATCCAGTGGATAACCCGTCCTCATCCCTAAGTTATAATTTTTAACTGCCCATGTGGGAGCCTGATTTTCTACTTCATCAACTGTCAGGAGCGGCGCGGATGACCAACCTTTATTCACAGGGAGCTTAGTCCCAGCTTTCAACGGATGAACAGGAATATTCTGTTTCGCCAGTGCAATAGCTGCTTCAATGATGGGGTGTTTATCACTCATGGCAATCCCCCTCATTATTAGTATGTGCCGCGATAAATGCCTCAATATCAGAGTACCGCCACATCGAGCAACGAGAACCAAAACGGATAGGCTGGGGGGCTTTACCCTCCTGCACCCAAGCATAGAAGGTAGATTTCCCAACAGGAATGATGCGCAGAACATCATTAATACGCAGTAATTTTTCAGTGATTTCACCATGCATCCTTATTCTCCTTATTTAAAAAACTTAGATGATACAAGTGCTATCGGGATTATAATGGAGGTATTAAGAGAATGGACGTAACATTACGGCTGCGGATTTGTGAAAATAGCGGAGTGATATTTATTTATCTGATTTATTGCGCTTTTTATATTTTTTTATCTTCTGATGCTCATATTCCTGATAAGCCTCTGAGCTGAGGATTGTATGTAGATATGTAGGACGAGGGGGGGGAGGTGTCAAAAAGGCTTTCCCATCAGGTTCTTCTTTTGCTCTACGTTCTAATGACGCTAGTTGATTCCTTAATTCATCATAATATAGTTTTGAACTTTCAATGGCGGCTTGTCTGTCATCTTCACTTTGGTATTGTGATTCCTCTATGTCGTAGACTGTCACTGACTCCATGTGGTCTATATTTTGCTGCTCTACTTCTAATTGTTGCTGATGAGTTAAATTATCCAGATAAATTCGTTTAGGAGGCATATGAATTAATGCTGGTATGGAATTAGTATTTTTTGACGGCTTGGAACGAGATTTCTTTATGATTGAACGAATTGCTTCCTCTGATAAATGGTATCTATTGCTTAAAAATAGCACAGCTTCTTTCTCAGTCGGATTCAGAACTTTGCTAAAACTCTTCATTCCTCTTCTATGATATTCATAATAGAGGCGTTCTGCTAGATAACCAAACTCAACATATAGAGTCTCATTGCAGATAGAGCTACATATGCGCTCATAAAGCACAGAATTTTCTTTCCTGTATAGCATCATTACTGCTAAAGGATGGTCCTTTGTAGACATAAAATTCATATAGTCATGAATGATGCGCAGGTCTCTAATCCGTTTAGCTGGATTACCACCAAAGGCATTATTTTTACCAGCAGACACCTTATTTCCTGGCTTGAACATTGTTGTACGCCGTGAATTGCGATCATATTCTTTATGATTATTTTTATTACGCTTCATCCCACAGACCTCAATCCTCGAATACTATTATTTATAATACTGCCGCTATCCGCCGCAGTGACAAAATCAGCCCACCACTGCATCATTGGTTTGCGTTGCTCTAGATAATCGCTGCGGTTGTATGCGCGTCTGACTTCATTTTTATCAACATGAGCTAAAGCTGCTTCGATTACGTCAGGGGGAAAGCCTTCTTCATTGAGTCTGGTACTGCCGATAGAACGCAGACCATGAGAAACTAACATGCCGCTAAACCCCGCCCGTTTGAGAGCTGCATTGACAGTTTGGCTGTTCATCGGCTGGGTTGGTTTTATTCTGCTCGGAAATACATATTCCTTGTTTTCGCTTAGTGGCTTCATTAGCTCTAAAATATTAAGTGTTTGTTCTGTTAATGGAACTGTATGTTCACGTCCCATCTTCATCCTGCTGGCGGGTATACGCCATAACTTAGCAGCAAAATCGATCTCTTCCCAACGAGTGCCAGCAGCTTCAGCAGGGCGAGTCAGTGTCAGCAATTGCCACATAAACAGGCAGCGGGTGGGCAATTCAATGTTCGCAAGCCGCATTGTCTGCATCAGCATTGGTAGTTGCTCTGGACGGATACTGGGCATATGTTTCTTTTGAGGTTTCTCAAAAGCTTTACCGATGTTAATGCTGGGAACCGTATCAATCAGACCTGTGTTTTGTGCATAAATCATGATCTCATTAATCCGCTGGCAGAGGCGACGGACTGTTTCTAACGCACCTCGGGCCTCAACCGGTTCAATTGCCTGAACTAAAGTTCGTGTCTTGATATCGGAGATAGCTACATTACCAATGATTGGAAATATATCTTTCTCTAACGAGCGCCAGATATCCTGGGCATAGTCTTCGGTAACGCTTGTTTTCTTCACTTCCCACCACAGCTTAGCAATTACCTGAAAGGTATTGGCTCGTTCTTGTTGGGTTTGCCTCAACTGATCACGCTGGTGGTCCTGTGGATCAACTTGTTTGGCTATCAATGCGCGGGCACTGTCACGCTGCTCACGGGCATCTTTGAGGGATATTGCTGGGTATGTACCGAAAGTGAGCTTGGCTCGTAGCCCATTCACTGGCCTTGAATATCGGAATTGCCAGATTTTCTTACCCGTTGTTTTAACTAAGATATTTAGCCCATCTCCATCATAGAGAGAATAGTCTTTCTCTCTGGGCTTGGCTGCTTTGATTTCAGTATCTGTTAACGGCTTTGTTTGTTTTGGCACTCGTCCGGCCCTCAATTACCTGGCACATGTGACACGCATATTGGAGAAGTCACTGCCTGATTAAAAAAGTGTCACAGTAAAAGTCTTTTATATCATTACATTAAATAGCCTGTGACAGATGAGACTTATGTGACGCGCTTTTTCAAGGACACTCGATAGCTGACCAACATTAAGAGGGGAGATAAGGTGTTTGAACGTTTTACTATCCGGGCTTAATGCGTTCATCGTTGGCACCTCATGACTATACGAGATTTCCTTAAGTGCCAAAAAGAGTGCCAAAAAAGGAGGGATATTACAAGATGACACAAGACAACACTGGATAAAGAAAAGCCCGTAAACCTTGATGGTTACGGGCTTTTCGGTCTTTCTTGGATTTCTTTGGAACAAAATTTGGTGGAGCTGGCGGGAGTTGAACCCGCGTCCGAAATTCCTACATCCTCGGCACTACATGCTTAGTCCAGTCTTTACATTCGCTGGCCAGCTGCGGACGGACACGCCACTGACAAACTAGCCTGATTAGTTTTAACGCTTCAACCCCAGGCAGGGCTTCCGCGCGATCTCTTTTGGGTTTGACCTCTCTTTATTCCCCGTCTTAAGAGCGGAAGCTAGGGAGAGAGGGCTCTTAGCAGGTTATTAAGCTGCTAAAGCGTAGTTTTCGTCGTTTGCGACTATTTTTTTGCGGCTTTTTACGAGGCCAACCGCCCCTCGGCATGCACCTTGGGTTTCGCGAATCCCGTCGAATCCAGA
>Ga0105250_10001259_pt1 | contig 14002 bp, 11 predicted proteins | sample KBSS54metaG_FD_80425 | JGI IMG/M metagenome (GOLD analysis project Ga0105250, IMG submission 80425) | Switchgrass rhizosphere microbial communities from Kellogg Biological Station, Michigan, USA - KBS S5-4 metaG | ecosystem: Host-associated > Plants > Roots > Rhizosphere > Soil | place...
CACCTCCAACAGCGCATCCAGCAACGGGCGCACCAGTAGCAACCCCAGCAACGCCAAGGTCCAGAACAGGGGCGAGGCGCTGGCCAGCCAGCCCCACAGCAACACCGTCAGCAGGGCTGCGGGCTCCAGGCTGCGGCGCAGGTTGTCGAAGATCTTCCAGCGCGACAGGGCACTCAGCGGGCTCCGGTCGCCACTGCGCTGGCGTAGCAACAGCCACGGCAGCAATTGCCAGTCACCGCGGATCCAGCGGTGACGCCGTTTGGCATCGGCGCTGTAGCGCGCCGGGTATCCTTCGAACAACTGCACGTCGCTGAGCAGGCCGGAGTGCGCATAGCAGCCCTCGATCAGGTCATGGCTGAGGATTCGGTTATCGGCAAAGCGCCCCTCCAGGGCCTGCTCGAAGGCGTCCACCGCGTAGATGCCCTTGCCGATGAACGAGCCGCTGAGGAACAGGTCCTGATACACGTCCGAAACCGCCTGGGTGTAAGGGTCGACCCCCGCATCGGCAGCGAACAGGCGCGCATAGGCCGAGCGCGAAACACTGGGCAGGCTGATGCCCACCCGCGGTTGCAATATCGCGTAGCCCGAGCGCATGCGGCCGGTCTGGGGGTCGAAACGCGGGCGGTTGAGCGGGTGTTGCATGGTGCCGACGAACTTCTGCGCCGTGTCGCGCGGCAGCAGGGTGTCGGTGTCCAGGGTGATGACATAGCGCACATCGCCCAGCGTGTGTACATCGCCAACGGTCCGCATGAAGCAATCGGCACCGTGCCCGCGCAGCAGGGCGTTGAGCTCGGCGAGCTTGCCGCGCTTGCGTTCACGGCCCATCCAGCAGCGCTCGGTGGCGTTCCACACCCTGGGCCGATGCATCAGAAAAAACCGCGCGCAGCCCGGGTTCGGGTACTTGCCATTGAGGGCCTGGATGCCGTCGCTGGCGAGGTCGAGCAGGGCCTGGTCGCCTGGGCAGGTCTGTTGCTGGGCGTCGACGAAATCACTCAACAGCGCAAAATGCAGGTGCGCGTCACGGTTGGCCAGAAAGCGCACTTCAAGGCCTTCGACAAGCGCCTCGACATCACCGGCACTGCCCAGCATGCAGGGCACGGCCACCAGCGTGCGCGCGTCGGCCGGGATGCCCAGGGTGTAATCCAGGCGTGGCAGGAACGACGGCTTGACGGTCAGGGTGACCAGCCAGTTCACCAGGCCCACGGCCAGGCGGCTGGTGGCAAGCAGAAGGGGGATGGCCATGAGGGCCGCAACCCAAGCCGGCCAGCCCTCGCCGACAATCGCGCCGAGAAAGCCCCAGGCCAGCAGGCCTGACAGCAGCACCACCGGCACCAGGTAGAACGCCAGCGGCGCCCGGTGCAACAGGCGTTGCCAACGGTCGGCCAGCGCAAGCCGTGCACCAAGCTGGCGTTCCAGCGCAGGCAGGCCCTCGCCGGCCAGGTAGTAGCCGACATGCCTGGCCTGATCATCTGCCCCGGCGCCTGCGGCCTGGGCAAGCGCGATGGCCGCGTGTGCGACCTGTACTTCGCCAAATGCGCTATGCCGCGCCAGGCGTTCGACAATGTGCCGGTAGTGGTCGCGGCTGGCAAAGTCCATGGCCGGGTAGACGGCGGCCGGGTCCTGGCTGAGCACCTGTTCCACATGGCTCAGGTGCTCGACGAACAGCTGCCAGTCGATGGTCGACAGCAGGCGCAGGCTGCCGATGCTGTTGCTGATGGACAACTGGTCGACGGCCTGCTGTTGCGCATCGAGCTGCACACTGCGCTCGATGCTCAGCGCCGACTCGCCGAGCATCTGTTCGATCCACGCCAGCGGTTGGGTCAGGGTGCTGCCGTGGCCCTGCAGGCGCCTGGCCAGTTCGGCGACGAAGGCCGGGGTCATCGGCGGGGCCGAGCGGGCCATGTCGGCCACCACCAGCACCACGCTCTTGGCATCGCGTTCGGCGGTTTCGCTGAGCTTGTCGGCCCAGCCATTGGCCAGGTCGCGGTCTGCCCAGTTAGCCATTACCCGGGCCGCCACCCGGCGCAGGTTTTCGATCAGCGCCAGGCGCAGCATGATGGGGATCGCCCACAGCTCGCCCAGGGTCAGCGGGGCGGTGTGCTGATAGGCTTCGACAAAGCGGCTGAGGCTGTCGCCATCGACCCGGCCATCACCGTGGGAGATGGTTTCCAGCGCAATGTCATAGACCCGCGGCAGGCCGCTGGAGGGGCCGTTGTCCAGGCGCGGCAGCTGCAGGCTGTAGTCGGACGGCAGATGGCGCTTGGCGATGCGGATATGGGTTTCGACCAGGTAAAAGTTGTCGAGCAACCATTGCGCGGCCGGCAATGCCGGGCGGGCCCCGGGCAGGCTGGCGGCCAAGGCAGAACAGCTGGTGTAGAGCATGCGCTCGTTATCGGCCAGGCGGTCGAGCAGCGAGTCGTCGGCAGGCAGCTGGCTCAACCGATGCTGGCTGGCCAGCCAGATGCCGTGGTCGGCCAGCTGCTTGGCGCTATAGAGCTCCGAGCGCAGCAGGCTCTCGTAGGTGAACCTGTGCCGCGGCGTGCGCCAGCGCCGGGCACGGCTGGCCAGGCGTTGGAGGTAGGCGAGGGGGCGAAGCCAAGGGGCGTCCATGGTGTCGGGGTTACCGCGAGCTGGCCGGTCAGACCCTCAGTCTGCACGGCCGGCGCGAGGCCGGTCTGTTCGGTAGCGAACAGACAGCAGCGGGTGTCAGCCGGTGCGCAGGTTTGCCGCCTCCGGCTTGAAGGGCCGAGTTGGCAGCATAGCGGCTTGCAGCTGCTTGCCCACTTCATGATCGAAGCTCAGGTTACCGTCCACCGGGCGGTCCTCGACGATACGCCCAGCGTCCAGCAGCAGCACCCGCTGGCAGAAGTACCGCACCAGGCTCAGGTCATGGGTGATCAGCACGAACGCGGTACTGCTTTCGCGGCGCAGGGCTTCCAGCCGCTGCAGCAGCTGCAACTGCAGCACCCGGTCGAGGTTCGACAGGGCCTCGTCGAGCACCACCAGCTGGGGCGAAAGCGCCAGCGCCCGGGCGATATTGGCGCGTTGCAGCTGCCCGCCACTGAGCTGGTGGGGCAGGCGCTGGGCATGTTCCTCACCTAAGCCCATTTGCTGCAGCAGGGTCAGCACACGCTGGTCACGCGCTGCGCTGTCGAGGTCACTCAGGTGGCGCAGCGGCTCGGCGATGCTCCAGCCGATGCTGCGCTGCGGGTTGAACGCGCCGGGGGCATCCTGAAACACCAGTTGCACGGCGCTTTGGAAGGCGTGCGCCTGGCGCCCGCGCAAGCGGCTGACATCCTGGCCGGCAAAGGTCACCTGGCCATGGGCGGGTGTTTCCAGCCCCAGCAGCAACCTTGCAAGGGTGCTCTTGCCACTGCCGCTGCTGCCAAGCAGCCCGACCGACTCGCCAGCCTTGAACTCAAGCTGGATGCCGTCGAGCACCTGCAGCCAGCCCCGCCTGGCCAGCAGCCCTCCAGTGCGGTAGCCGTGGCCGATGTCATTGACGTGCAGCAGGGTCATGGCGTGCTCCCGGCAAGGATCTGGTGGGCGTCGAGCAGGGTGCGGGAAGCCGTACTGGCCGGGCGCTCGAACAGGCCATGGACCGTTTGCCGCTCGACAATGCGGCCGGCGTCCATCACCGCAACGTGATCAGCGCAGCGGGCGACCACGCCCATGTCGTGAGTGACCAGCAGCACCCCAAGCCCATGCTGCTGCACCAGCTCCATCAACAGGTCGAGAAAGCGCGCCTGGCTCAAGGCGTCAAGGTCACTGGTGGGCTCGTCTGCCAGCAAGAACGGGGTTTGCGCCATCAGCGCCAAGGCAATCATCATGCGCTGGAGCATGCCGCCGCTCAGCTGAAAGGCGAAGGCCTGCAGCACCCGCTCGCGGTCCACAAGGCCCACGGCTTCCAGGCACTGCGCCATGCGCGCGCGGGCAGCGGTGCCGCCGATACCGCGCAGTTTCAAGGTTTCCTGGGCATGGCTGGCCATGTTGCGCACGGGGTTGAATGCGCTGCGCGGGTTTTGCAGGACCAGGCTGGCGACCCGGCCGCGAACCTGTGCTGCCGGCAACGCTTGGCCATCCAGCAGCAACTGGCCGTGGGTGCGGGTCAGGCCTGCTGGCAGCAGGTCGAGCGAGCCCAGGCAGGTGAGGGACTTGCCTGAGCCGCTGCTGCCGACCAACGCGCAGACCTGGCCGCGGCGCAGTTGCAGATCGACGTCCTCGACCAGCGCGCCCGCCCGCCCTTCAATACGCAAGCCCTGCAGCTCAAGTGTCGAATGCTCCATTCAGTGCACCTCCCGGGTAGGGTCCAGGCGGTCGCGCAGCGCATCGCCCAGCAGGTTGAAGGCCATCACCGAGAAAAAGATCATCAACCCGGGCAACAGCAACAGTTGCGGGTGGGTCCAGATGAATTCCTTGGCATCGTTGATCATCACCCCCCACTCGGCGGCAGGCGGGGTAACGCCAAGGCCGAGGAAGGACAGGCCTGAGACGTGCAGCATCATGTGCCCGATATCCATTGTCGCCAGCACCAGCAAAGGGCCGGCGATGTTCGGCAGCACGTGCTGGCGCAACCGCGCCCAGCGTGAAGCACCGGCCAGGCGCGATGCCAGCACGTATTCGCGGCCGCGTTGGGCGATGACCATGCCGCGGACCATGCGCGCATACCAGGCCCAGTGCGACAGGGCGATGGCGATGACTACATTGCTCAGGCCGGTGCCCAGCAGGGTGACGAAGAAAAACGCCAGCACCAGGGTGGGGAAGGTCATGAACATGTCGCACAGGCGCATCAGCAGCAGGTCGACCTTGCCGCCAAGAAAGCCGGACACGCCGCCCACCAGCAGGCCGAGCAACAGCACCAGGGCCAGGGTCAGCATCACACTGCCCAGCGACAGCTGGGTACCGACGATCAACCGCGAAAGCAGGTCGCGGCCCAGGTGATCTGTGCCCAGCCAGTGGCTGCTGTCAGGGGGCAGCAAACGCTGGCCGAGGTCGACCAGGTCTGGGTCATGCGGGGCGAGCCATTGGCCGAAAACGGCCAGCAGGGCCAGCAGGCTGACCAGCACCAGCCCGATCATCAGGCTGTTCTGACCGGCCAACGCCGGGCGGCGGAGCAAGGCCACGACACTCATGCGCTGACCCCTTCCAGGCGGCTGCGTGGGTCGAGCCAGGCATAGCACACGTCCACCACCAGGTTGCAGACCATCAGCAAGCCGGTGAGCAGCAGGGTGAAACACTGCATCACCGGGAAATCCCGGTTGAGCACCGCCGACACGGCAAAGCGCCCCACGCCGGGCCAGGCGAAGATGGTTTCGATCACCAGTGCGCCACCGATCAATTCGCCGATGTGCATGCCTGTGGCGGTGACCAGGGGCAGCCAGGCGTTGCGCAGTACATGGCTGCCCCAGACCTGGCGCGCCGGCAGACCGCGTGCGCGGGCATAGGTGACATGGCGCTGGCCGCTGGCCTCCAGCAGGCTGGCGCGCAGCAGGCGGGCATTGATCGACATCGACATCAGCGCGATCGCCAGCACCGGCATCACCAGGTGCCCGGCGCCGCCACGCCCCAGTGGCGGCAGCCAGCCCAGCCACAGCGAGAACAGCGCAATCAGCAGAAACGCCAGCCAGAAGTTGGGCATCGACACGCCGAGGAACGTTACCGCGCGGACCGCGTGGTCGGGCCAGCGCCCTTGCCAACGCGCCGCCACAAGCCCCAACGGGATCGACAGCAGCAGCGTGCAGGCCAGGGCCAGCCCGCCCAGCTGCAAGGTGGCGGGCAGGTAGTAGAGCAGGTCATCGAACACCGGCCGGCCGGTCAGGTAGGAGGTTCCAAAGTCCAGCTGCAGGGCCTTCCACAGCCAGCTCAGGTATTGCGCATACAGTGGCCGATCCAGGCCCAGGGCATGGCGTACTTCGGCGATGGCGGCGTCGGTGGGTGGGATATGCGACAGGCGCAGGTAGTCCAACGCCGGGTCTGTGCTGCCCAGGTGCAGCAGCACGAACACCAGCAACGACACGCCGAGCATCACCGGCACCAGCAGCACCAGCCGCAAGAGGATATAGCGCAGCATGTCAGTGCTCCTGTTGCGGCGTCATGGTTTCGAACGGCACGTCGAACAGCGTGCTGCCGAATTGCACGTGGGCCACCGAATCACGCCGTACGCTGATGGCAGTGAGGTAGGAAATGGGCAAGTACACCGCCTGCTGGTGCAGGGTGGTGAGGATGAAACGGTAGTGTTCAGCGCGTTGCTGCTCGTCGGTGCTGGCCAGCACCTGGCCGATGCGCTGGTCGAGTTGGTCCTTGATCGGCAGGCCACGTTGCGCCATGTAGTCGGCATGCCCGGCGTAGCGCATGGAGCTGACGAAGGAGTGCGGGTCGTAGGGCGCGCCCCAGGTATCGGCGAAGATCATGCCGAAGTCGCCGTCACGCTGGCGGCGCACCAGCGCGCCTTCTTCCACGGCGCGCAGCTCGATGTGCATGCCGGCCTTGGCCAGCTCGCCTTGCAGCACCTCGGCCAGGCTCTTCTGCAGGGCGCTGGTGCCGAGGAACACCAGCTCGATCGACAGCGGCTCGCCACCCTTGCTGCGCACCGTATTGCCCGGCGCCAGGCGCCAGCCGGCGGCGTCGAGTTGGCGGGCGGCGAGGGCCGGGTCGTAGGCGTAGGGCTCAAGGCCCAGGTCGGCATAGGGCATGTTGGGGGCGAACAGCGTATCGGCGCGGGGCTCCAGGCCATAGAGGATCTTGTCGATGATCGCCTGCTTGTTCACCGCCTGGTTGATCGCCTGGCGCACCGCAAGGTCGCGGGTGGCGCCACGGCCGGTGTTCATGGCCACACTGCGGGTAGCCAGCGGCGCCGAGAGCGCGGTGGCGAAACCTTGGTCGCGCAGGCGCACGAAGGTGCTGGCGGTGATCTCGCCTGCTGCGCCCTGAATCAGCTGCAGTTCCCCGGTTTGCAGGGCCAGGGCGCGGCTGTTGGGGTCGGGGATGACCTTGACCAGCACCTCGCCGTAGGCCGGTGTCGGGCCCCAGTACAAAGGGTTGCGGGCAAAGCGGTCGTATTCGCCCAGGCGTGAGTCGACACGCATCCACGGCCCGGTACCGGCAGGTTCGCCCGGCTTGGCCTGCGGCGACCCGAACCGCAGCGGGCGCACCTGCGCAAGCTCCATCAGGGTCGGGTAGTAGGGGTGTTTGAGCACCAGGCGCAAGGTGAGCCGGTCGGGGGCCTCGACGTGGTCGAGGGTGGTGACCAGTTCCATCCAGCGGTGGCGCTGGCTGTTGGCCAGGACGGCGTCCAGGTTGGCTTTGGCGGCCGCTGCATCGAACGCTGTGCCGTCACTGAAACGCACCCCGTCGCGCAGGGTGAAGGTGTAGACCTTGCCATCGTCTGACACCTGCCAGGCCGTCGCCAGCCAGGGCTCGATGGTGCCGGATGCGCTGTAGCGTACAAGCGGCTCATACACCATCGCCTGGGCGTACATCTGGTTGGGCGCGTAGCCACGCGGGTCCAGCGGGCCTGCATTGACCGGCCAGGAGTACACCAGCGTCGGTGCGTTCTGGGTGGCATCTTCAGCGTTGACAAAGGTGCTTGCGGCAAGCAGGAGGAGGCCCCACAGGGCGCGCTTTCGATTACCTGGTTGCTGCATCACACGGGGTCCCCCATTTCAACGGAGGCGGTAGGCTAAAGAGGCTCGTGGGTGATGTCCATGTAAAATCATCCGGCTGGAAGTTACAAAATGCGACAGATGCCCTGCAGCTTCATAAGTGCTCGACGCTGATCTCGATCTCCGTCCATTGCGTCTTGGTCGGCCGGCAGGAACCTCTTCGATCGCACACGGTTCACAGGGGAATCACTCACTTTCAGGGGGCTGATCATGCCGGGCGATGACTCGACCGACCTTTCGACAATACCTGCGCAACGCCTGCGCTTTGACGACGACGGAGCAGCCGACTGCCGGTGTTGCTGTACCGCCTGAAGTTCGACCCTGCAGCCGACAAGGCCGCACTGTTCGAGGCGATGTTCGCTGAGCATCACTGGACGCCACTTTGGCGCGACGGGATTTTCGACTACCACCACTTCCACCCGAACGCCCATGAGGCCCTTGGCATCGCCCGCGGGCAGGCCAGGGTGACCTTGGGCGGTGAAGCCGGCCAGACACTGACGGTCAAGGCGGGCGACGTGTTGGTCTTGCCAGCAGGCACTGGCCACCGTTGCGTGGGGCACAGCAGTGTCTTTGTGGTTGTCGGCGCTTATCCGCACTGGCGGGAAAATTACGCTATCCAGCGGCCCGACTCACGCCTGCACAGCTGGGACGCCTGCGATATAGGTCTCAAGACCTGGGCCGCAAGCTCTTTCATGACACTGGGGCCGCCTGCTACTGACATTTGAGGGGCTTTTATTCCGTGGCCCACTCGGACGGGGCGATGGCCACGGTGGCAGACAGTTGAGGGGCCATTACATAGCCACTACCTCAACACATGAGGGGCTATCATTGGGCCATAATGACAATTGGGGGGCTGACTGAACGAATTTACCAGGTCCACCAACCCACTCTGACAATCAACACTCGAGGGGCTTTTGTTGTCCAGGGCCTAGTCCGTCACCACTGGTCCAGGGCGTGGAGACGCTGTATCTGGTGCTCGTATTCGCACAGAGTCTGTTTGGTCGATCTTGCGGTGCCAGTCACCAGTGCACCTACCACACCGCAATCCGCTTCGACGTACTGCTCCCACGCCGCCTGCGCCTGGGGGAACATGGCGGGTACGTCTTTGGGTAGCCAGCCTCCGTCGACGCCAGCCTGTGCGCTGGCCAGGGCCTTCTGGTACTTCTCTTTCACCGCGTCTTTGGCTGCCTCCCTCATGGCATATGCACACAGGCCGGAATCATTGGTGGTTATCGCGGTCTTCAAACACTGTTGCCGTTCGGCCTCCAGCTTCGCCGCATACTGGCGCACCGCAGCATCCAATCTTGCAATCTCTGCTTCCTCCCCGTGTAGCTCGGCGTGGGCTGCGCCCACTAATGCCAGTACCGCCCCTGCGATAACAGTCTTGATAACCGCCTTCATAGTTCTCACTCCTTGAGTTGGTGTACGTCGAAGGCATCTTGCCGATTCACCAGGACAACGACAAGCGCCAAGGCCCACCAGGATCTGTGAGGACAGGGCAGAAGCTGTGCCAACTGCACCTAACAGTTGAGTGGCTTTGACGCTTGCTGGACAGACCAGCACTTGGAGCAGATGAATACCGGTACCAAGCCTGGGAGCGTGAGGGTTGCTCATCCAGCAACCTACACCAGGAACAAATGTCAGCGCCTGGCCTCTGGCTGGCACGAATTGCCGAGGTGGCGGTGCCTTCCCCAGACCCGGTAACGGGTCTGCCGTTGCCTGGATGGCACTGATTGCTAGCCTAATGCCAGTTGTCTGATTCAGTTCGCTTTATCAGTCTGCAGAGTTGCAGCCCTCGCCCCGTCGGCTAGCTTTCTAACCTACGGTATAAGACTAAAGTCGTAGGAGGGCGGCATGCGGATTCGCGGTGATCTGTTCTGGGCTTGGGCTGACCCGATGCTTCATCATCGGACTCACGACGAAACATTGAGTGACGGCACGTTCATCGACGTGCAGGTGAGGCTGTCGCGCACGGGCAATACGCAAATGTTCATTGGCGTCTATGCGGCGGGCGGCATGGCGTTGCACGAAGAGGTGTTCGACTCCAGGCCCGGCGAGTCGATGACGCGCGCCATGGCCTGGGGCGTCGGACGGGCCCGGCGGATTGCGCTGGACGGGCCTGGCGCAGCGGGCGCCAGGCCCGCTGCAAGGCCGTCCGCGCAGGCTGACGCGCAACCCCGCCCTCCCACGGGTGGGTGAGCTGTCACTTGCCGGTGGTAACCCGCGTCCACAACCGGGTACTCAAGCGCATGCCGGTCGGCGATAGCGTCTGGATAGGGAACAGCGTGTCGAGCACCGCCTGCGGTGGGTACACCGCAGGGTTGTCGCGCAGGGCCGGGTCCACGTACGGCAGCGAGGCCGCATTGCCGTTGGGGTATTTCACCGCATTGCTGATATGCGCCATGACTTGGGGCTCGAGCAGATAGTTGAGGTAGGCATAGGCGGCGTCCAGGTGCGGCGCGGCTTTTGGAATTACCACCATATCCACCGCCACCGTAGAGCCTTCGCGGGGGATGCTGTAGCCCAGGTGCACACCATTGTTGGCCTGTTGCGCGCTGGTCATCGCCTGCAGCACATCGCCGCTGAAGCCGATGGCCACACAGATATTGCCATTGGCCAGGTCGCTGACGTACTTGGACTGGTGGAAGTAGCTGATCGACGGGCGAATGCCCAGCAGCGCCGCCTCGGCTTTTTTCAGGTCTTCAGGCTTTTGGCTGTGCGGGTCCAGGCCGAGCACCTTGAGGGTGATCGGGATGATCTGCGTCGGGTTGTCGAGGAAGGCCACGCCGCAGGCGCTGAGCTTGTGGATGTTTTCCGGGTTGAACAGCATCTGCCAGGACTGAGTCACTGCAGTGTCGCCGAAAATCGCCTTGATCTTGTCGATGTTGTAGCCGATGCCCGTGGTCACCCACATGTACGGGATCGCGTAGCGGTTGCCCGGGTCGCTGGTTTGCAGCAGCTGCATCAGCTTGGGGTCGAGGTTGTTCCAATTGGGCAGCTTGCTGCGGTCCAGTTCCTGAATGGCGCCGGCCTTGATCAGCCGGGGCAGGAAGTGGTTTGACGGGCTGACCAGGTCATAGCCGCTGCCACCGGTCATCAGCTTGGCTTCGGTGGTCTCGTTGCTGTCGATCAAGTCGTAGGTGGTCTGGATGCCGGTGGTGCGGGTGAACGTGTTCAGCGTGTCATCGGCGATATAGCCGCTCCAGTTGGCGATGTTCACCGAGTCGGCGGCCTGCGCCGCCAGGCTGAACAACGCCGTGCCGAACACGGCCATGCAGGTGCGTTTCATCATCTTGCCCTCTGTTGTTGTAAGTGTGTGCAAGGGTTCGGCCGCGTCAACGTTCCCGCTTGGCGCGGCGCACTTCCCAGGCCATGCGCAGGGACGCGCCGATGTCGAAGAATGGCCGGGGCGGCAGGTAGCCTGGGTGGGCTTGGCCGAGAACGTCAGTGAGCAGCGCTGAGGTGTCGCCTGTCGCCATCGCCACCAACAGCCGGCCCCACAAGGTGCCGCGCGCCACGCCGGAACCGTTGCAGCCGGCCACCGCGTGCAGGCCCTCATCGATACGGGCGAAGCAAGGCTCGCCCGAGCGCGTGCCGCTCAGGTGGCCCGTCCAGGTGTATTCAAGGTCTTCAGCTTTCATGCCTGGGAAGCGCTTTTGCAGCCCGCGAACGTGCGTGTGCTGGCGCTGTTGCAGTTGTGCAGGGCCGAGATCGCGCTGGCGGTATTCCACGGTGTTGCGGATCAGCAGGCGTCGGCCCGGCAACAGGCGCAAGGTAGCGCCGCCCGGCAGGGTCGACAGCACGCCCCAGGTACGCTCGCCGAACTGGCTTTGCCAGTGCGCTTCGGTCAGCGGGCGGGTGATGCTGGCGCTCAGTTCCAGCGGGAAGGTGCCGCTGTGGTGCACGCCGAGCCTGGGCAAGAACGCCCCGACGCAGGCCAGCACCTGGCCGGCGATGACCTGGCCGGTGGCAGTGCGCGCTTGCCACTGGTTGCCGGCCCGACGCAGGTGCAGCACCGCGCTGTGCTCGAAGGCTTCCACGGCCCCGGGCAAACCCTCGGCCAGGCCTTTTACATACTTTGCCGGCTGCAGCAGCGCATTGCCGCCCGCGCAATGGATGGCGCGGCTGTAGAAGCTGCTGCCCAGGCGTTGCTGCAATGCGTCACCCTCCACGTAGGCCGCGCTGGCGCCCACGGCTTCGAGGGTACGTAGCACGGCATCGGTCTGCTGCAGGTGCGCAGGCTGATGCACGGCAAAGTGATACCCCTTGGCTTCGTACTCGCAGTCGATGGCCAGTGCGTCGAGGCGGTGGCGAAGCTCTTGCCCGGCCGCAACGCCGATGCGTGAGGCCACCTGGTAGCCTGCGAAGCCGGGGTTGCCCAGCAACTCGCCAGGGGCGGGCAGTTCGTGGCTGACGGCAAAGCCCGAATTGCGCGCCGACGCACCCTGGGCGATGCGTTGCCGGTCGAGCAGGATGATGCGCTGGCCAGGGAATCGCGCGGCCAGGGTATGCGCCGCAGCAAGGCCGGTGATGCCGCCGCCGATGATCAGCCAATCGCAGGCATGCTGGCCCTCAAGGCGCGGGTAGGGGGCGGCCTCGCCGGCCAGTGCTATCCATCCGCAACGGTTGTCGATCGCCATCAGCTGCTCCACAATCAATGCGCACGGTTTATCGGTATGAATGGGGGGTGCGCTCTCAAGGCTCAATCTACGGGGCCTTGAGGCGTGTTTCTAACGCTAATATTTCATTCAGCTATTCTCAAAACGCATGGACAAGACGTTCCGCATACCTTCGCTGCAAGCCCTGCAGGCGCTCATTCACGTGGCTGACAGCAGCAGCTTCACCGAGGCCGCCAGGCAGCTGCACCTGACGCAAAGTGCAATCAGCCGGCAGATTCAGCAGCTGGAGGAGCACTACGGTGTGGCGCTGTTCGACCGCACCAGCCGCAAGGTGGCGCTGACCGAACAGGGCCGCGATGTGTATGCGGTGGCAAGCACCGCCCTGGGCGACCTGCGCGCCCTTTCTCAACGCCTGTCCCCGGCCCCCCAGGACCGCCCGTTCCGCATTCGCATTTTCGTCTCGCTGGCGGTTCGCTGGTTGCTGCCGCGTTTGAGCAGCTTCTATGCGCTGAACCCGGCGTTGTGCCTGTCGATCGAGACGGTGAGCGGGGAGGTGGTAGAAACCAGCGGTGATTGCGATGCCTATGTGCTGTACCTGCGTGACGGCCTCGATGAGCGCCCGTTGACGGTGCTGTTCGACGAATACCTGGTGCCGGTTTGCGCGCCGCGCCTGGGCGACGGCCAGCCACCACCGGGTTCGCTGCAGGCGCTGGGCAAGCATGCGCTGATCCATGGCTCGACCGGGCGCCATGAGTGGAACCTGTGGCTGCAGGCGCATCAGGACCCGCCCGAGCGGGCCTACAAACACTTGATGTTCAACCTTGACGACCTGGCACTGGATGCCGCCGCCCGAGGCTTGGGAGTGGCCATGACCGACCAGGTGCTGGCGCACGATGCGCTGGCCCGCGGCGACCTCGTCGTACCGTTCGGCGAGCCGCTGAAGACCGGCGCGGCCTACGCCCTGTGGTTGCGTGACAGTGGTGTGGCGCACCCGGCCTGCACGGCGGTGCTGCACTGGTTTGAAGAACAGCTGGAGCAGACCCGGCCTGTGCGCAGCCGCTGACAACGACTGCGCGATACCCATTGCAGGCTGTGCGCCCGTTCTATCCGCTGATGCTGAGCTATACGGTTGAGTTGTTCAGAGCAGTGCTGGTCGCTTCATCCGTCCGGTGGCCGGCGATGTGCCGGCCGGCCACGTAGCCGAAGGTCAGCGCCGGGCCCAGGTTGATCCCCCCGGACGGGTACCAGCCGCCGAACACGCTGGCCATGTCGGTGCCTGCTGCATACAGGCCGGCGATGGGCTGGCCGTGGCTGTCCAGCACGCGCGCATGGCCGTCGGTGCGCAGGCCGGCGAAGGTGCCGAAGCAGCCGGGCTGTACCTTCACCGCATAGAACGGCCCGTGCTCGATCGGCGCGACGCAGGGGTTGGGGCCCTTGTGCTGTGGGTCGCCCTGCTTGCGGTTGAACGGCGTCGAGCCGCGGCCGAATGCAGGGTCCTGGCCGAGGCGTGCATGGTGGTTGTAGTCAGCGACCGTGGCGCTCAGGCCGGCAGGGTCGATGCCGCAAGCCTTGGCCAGCTGTTCCAGGGTGCTCCCACGCTTGAGGTAGCCGCTGCGCAGGTGTGGCCAGGCCGGCAGCGGGGCCGGGCGGGCATGGCCGAGGCCGTACCGGCGCAGAAAACGGTGGTCGCAGACCAACCACGAGCAGGCCTCTTCGCCCTCC
>Ga0105250_10001260_pt1 | contig 13993 bp, 14 predicted proteins | sample KBSS54metaG_FD_80425 | JGI IMG/M metagenome (GOLD analysis project Ga0105250, IMG submission 80425) | Switchgrass rhizosphere microbial communities from Kellogg Biological Station, Michigan, USA - KBS S5-4 metaG | ecosystem: Host-associated > Plants > Roots > Rhizosphere > Soil | place...
ACGAGTTCGTCCATCATCTAAACCGAAACGAAGACGTAGAACATTTTCTTCACGATCTGTTAGTGTATCTAACACATCTTCTAATTGTTCTTTTAGCAATTCATACGCTGCATGGTCCGCAGGTGATGTTGCTTCTTGGTCTTCAATAAAATCGCCTAAATGTGAGTCATCCTCTTCACCAATTGGTGTTTCAAGAGAAACTGGCTCCTGTGCAATCTTTAAGATTTCGCGTACTTTTTCTGGAGCAAGATCCATTTCTTCTCCAATTTCTTCTGGAGATGGTTCACGTCCTAAATCTTGTAATAATTGACGCTGTACACGGATTAATTTATTAATTGTTTCAACCATATGAACAGGAATACGAATTGTTCTCGCTTGGTCTGCAATGGCACGTGTAATCGCTTGACGAATCCACCAAGTTGCATACGTACTGAATTTAAAACCTTTACGATAATCGAACTTTTCAACAGCTTTAATTAAACCCATGTTTCCTTCTTGGATTAAGTCTAAGAAGAGCATACCACGGCCTACATATCGTTTTGCAATACTTACAACAAGACGTAAATTCGCTTCCGCAAGACGGCGCTTCGCTTCTTCATCACCTTCTTCAATGCGGGTTGCAAGTCGAATTTCTTCTTCAGCAGATAGTAGATCCACACGGCCGATTTCTTTTAAATACATGCGAACAGGGTCATTGATTTTTACACCTGGTGGCACACTTAAATCATTTAAATCGAATTCTTCTTCTGTCTTTGTGATTTGGTGATTATTCGGACCTTCATCGTTGTCGCCAACTAAATCAATTCCTTGTTCACCTAAATATTCATAATATTCATCCATTTGATCGGATTCAATTTCAAATCCATTCATGCGTTCTGCAATCTCTTCATATGTAAGAACGCCACGTTTTTTTCCAAGCTCAGTGAGTTGTTCTTTCACTTGCTCAAGAGTCATATCAGTTTCAATTTGTTTAGAACGAGCTGGTTTATCAGCCATCTGTTCCCCTCCTTACGCGAGATACAAACATTCATTATAATAAAATTTTATACAAAAAGCTATCTTCTTGCTTTCTGATTTTGTAAATATGCTACATAAAATTTTGCAGCTTCTACTGGATCTGTTTTTTCCATTTGCTTTAATGCAAAAATGGTTTCCATCTTTTTAAGCTTTTGCTTATGGCGGCTTAGCGCCTCTAAGTGACCTTGCAATATTTCATCACTGTATTCTGGATTAATGAATTCATCCGTTGAAATATTGGTGATAATATTTTTCAATTTCTCATCAGAGAGCCAGCTCAAGAAATTCCCGACTGAAGGTTCATTTCCCTTTTCATAATATGCATATAGTTCATATAAAATCCCTTTATGTTCTTCCGTATGAAAATCTTCTATATGAGGTTCAATACGGAAAGCAACTTCGGCACTTTGTAACATATGGTAAATGAGCTCTCTTTCTGCCCTTTCAAAACCTGAAAATTTCGGTTTTGCCTGAACAATTTGAGGCGGCTTAGAAATTTGTTTCGTTTGTTTTTGCTGTATCTTTTGTTCTTTGCGATATTGGTGCAATTGACCTAAAAGTGTTTCCATTGAGTAAGAAAATTCTTGCGATAATGATTTTAAATACGACTCCGCTTGCATTGCATCTTGCAATAATGCTAGCTCTTTTAAAACACTTTTCACATATTCTTCTTTACCAGACTCATCTTGCAAATTTTTCCCTAAACGCAAGTAATTTATTTTGAATCCAACAAAACTTATACTAGCCTTTACAAGATTTTCAAACGCCGCTGTTCCATATTGTTGCACATATTCATCAGGATCAAGCTTATCTGGCAATGAAGTAACCTTCACATGACAACCAACTTGCGATAACAATTGTCCTGCTTTCATCGTCGCTTCTCGTCCTGCTTTATCACCATCATAGCAAAGAACAACAGTTTCAACATTACGCCGCAGAAGTTTTGCCTGTTCTTCTGTTAAAGCTGTTCCCATCGTCGCAACTGATTCTTCAATCCCGCTTTTTACAGCAGCTAATACATCAGCATATCCTTCAAATAGAACAACTTGCCCTCGTTTTCTGATAAACGGTCTTGCTTGATGGAAGTTATACAGCAATTTACTTTTGTAAAAAATAGGTGTTTCTGGGCTGTTTAAGTATTTGGGAGTATCATCCCCCAACGCCCTTCCACTAAACGCTGCGACTTTTCCTTGTAGTGTGTGAATGGGAAACATAACCCTTCCGCGAAAACGGTCATGATGACTGCCATCCCTTTCACTCCGCACAAGCAAGCCAGCTTGTTCCATGGTCGATAACGAAAAACCTCTTTTTTGTAATATTTTTGTTGCTGCATCCCAACCTGGAGATGCATAACCAATTTCAAACTTTGCAATCATCTCTTTTGTAATACCTCGATTTAGTAAATAAGAAAGAGCTTCATTTCCCTCTTCAGTATTTACTAAAAGATGGTGATAGTATTTTTTCAAAAGTTCGTGAGCCTGTAACATAATGACACTGTCATCAGATATGTTCTCTTGTTGATCTTGTCCTGATGTATAATCTACAACCGAAATATTATTTCTTTCTCCTAGCTTTTGCACAGCTTCTATGAAAGAGAGCCCTTCCATCTTCATGAGAAATGAAAAAACATTTCCTCCCTCTCCACATCCGAAGCAATGAAAAATTTGCTTGTCTAATGAAACAGAAAATGAAGGTGAATTCTCACCGTGGAATGGACAAAGCCCAAAATAATTGCGCCCTTGCTTTCTGAGCTGAACATACTCACCAATCACTTCTACAATATCAGATGATGTCCGAATCTGTTCAACAACTTCTTCGGGAATTCTGTTCCCCATAACTCCATCTCCGTGTCGTATTTTGTATTCGATACAAATTAAAGGATTCCTTTATAATTCGACAATATTTTTTCTAAATTTGTTAAAAAGCATTGTCGATCATGGGTTGAAAATGCTTTTGGACCTTTTGTGTAGGTCCCTTGTCTGCGTAACTTCGCAGATACATACCTACTATATAAAATTGTATCCATTTGCTCATCAGTCACAAATGTACCTCGTGGAGATAATACATATACTCCCTTTTTTACAAGAAGACCAGCAAGTCCCATATCCTGTGTGATTATGAGATCTGAAGCTTTGGCGTGTTTATAGATATAAAAATCCACCTCATCTTGCTCAGAATCCACATATATCCAATTCCCTTGCTGTTTTTTCGAACGATGGGCGTAGGATGCGACAAACAAAATTTCGTCATGGGATTTTATTCCAACTTGCACAATTTCATCCTTCACAGGACATGCATCTGCATCAACTAGAATCTTACTGATGTTTTGCATATTTCTGTATTCTACATCCCTTCTGTGAATCCTTCCATAATGTGCGTTTTCTTGTCCAGATTTTTGTCGATTTTACGTAAATGCATACCTTTTCCGTAAATCCTATCCCTAGTTTATTCTGAAAAATTAAAGTCTAAACGTAAAATGTACCTTTTTATCACAATTTTTTATTATAATATATTTTCTCTAACTTCGCTACATATCCTTTTAAATTTTATCTAGCTATTCACGGGCAGTAATACTCCCATTTCAAAATTCAGATTAAAGTAAAAGGTTAAGTGAGGGACAACCTACCCGTAAAAGCCCAAATAGTAAAGGATGAAGAACTCCACTGATTAAAGTTTTTCTTTATCTTGAGCGAAAAAAGCACATTCACCCTTGGTAAATGTGCTAAAACATTTTTTGGTTTTGCACTGCATTCACAATAATATTCGCTGTCTCCTCAATTGCCTTATTTGACACATCAATAACTTGACAGTTTATTTTACTTACTACCTTCTCAAAATGATCAATTTCTTCTTTAATACGATTGATGTTCGCATATGTTGCTCCATCATTTAGCCCAAGTGATTTTAATCGTTCTTTTCGAATGTGATTTAACTTATCCGGTGTAATTTTCAAACCGAAACATTTCTCTTTTGCAACTTGATATAATTCTTCAGGCGGATCCACTTCTGGTACAAGTGGTACGTTCGCAACCTTCAATCGTTTATTATGAGCTAAATATTGTGAAAGTGGCGTCTTTGATGTACGTGATATCCCAATTAAAACGATATCAGCTTTTAAAATCCCACGTGCATCTCTACCATCATCATATTTAACAGCAAACTCAATTGCTTCAATCTTTTTAAAATATTCTTCATCTAATCTACGAACAACACCAGGTTCATACCTTGGAACTTGTCCTGTAATCTCTTCGATTTGATCGATAAGAGGCCCGATAATGTCATATGCCTCTACACCCTCTTTTGCCGCTTCTGCTAGCAAATACTGACGCATTTCTGGTTTTACTAACGTAAAGCAAATAAGCGCTCGATTACTTTTCGCAATTGAAATTACCTCTTTTAATGTCCCTGTATCTTCCACATACGGTACACGTCTAATATCAGGAGCAAATGGGAACTGTCCCATTGCAGCTCGAACAACTAAATCAGCCGTCTCTCCAACAGAGTCAGATACGACATATACGATTTTATTATCCATTACATTACCTCACTTTAAACAAATTACACTTATTCATTGTTTACTAAATTTACAAACGCACGCGTAATATTTGTTTTTGTAATTCGACCAACAACTTCTAACCCTTGTTTCGTGTCTTTTACAACTGGTACAGCATCAATCTGTCTTTCTATTAATTCCATCGCAACATCATATAGAGAATCCTCTCTACGGCACATTGCGATGTTTGGCATCCTTGTCATGATAATATTAACCGGAAGCGATGTTAAATCCTGCTTTCCTAAGCTTGCACGTAATAAATCTTTACGAGAAACTACCCCAACTAGAAGCGTCGCTTGATCTACAACAAATAAAGTACCAACATCTTCTAAAAACATGGTACAAATCGCATCGTATACGGAAATATTTTTATCAATTACAACCGGTCTAGATTGATAATCTTGTACCTTAACTTTCTTAACAGCTTCTGATAATAACTGTCCCCCAGTTTTTCCTGTATAAAAATAACCGACACGTGGACGTGCTTCTAAATAACCTGCCATCGTTAAAATTGCTAAGTCAGGTCTTAATGTTGCACGTGTTAAATTTAATTGTGCCGCAATTGATTCCCCTGTAATAGGACCGTGATCTTTTACAATCTGAATGATATGTTCTTGCCGTTTATTCAGTTCTATGATAATCACCACCTTCAATGCAAAACGAAAAAAGTTATACTATCTCTTAAATATTATATACTAAATATGCTTTTTGAAAAAGAAAGTATGTAAAAAGGACCTATATATGGTCCTCATTATATTTGAAATTTATCAAGTTGTTCAAGAAAACGCCTTGATTTCAAATAGATTCCGCAATATTCATCATAATATGTATTTAATACTGTACGTATTTGCCGCTTCGTTCCATCCTTAACAGATACATTACCAAGGCGAGCTAAATCAAAATGATAAAAGAGGCGTAGCAATTTATGAACAGCCTCTCCCACCGGAATACGGTATGGATCTTGCTGCGCATGACGCGAGCACAGAAAACCGCCTTCTCGGACAGAGAAGGCGACAAAATCTGCTTCTTGGTGACAAATTGCACATGTATCAAAGTATGGATGCATCCCTAGTACTGGGAGCATTTTCGTTTGATAAATTAAAGACAATACTTCAGCATCAACACCCTCACACATATAGTGCAACGTTTGATGTAACATTTCAAATAAATACGGATTATGTTTCTTATCTTCAGTTGCTTTATCGGTCAATTCCACGATAAATGATGCATAAGCAGTTAAAAATATATCTTCACGAATTTCTTTCATAGATGAAATTATTTCACCTTGTTGCAAAGTCCCAAGTCCAGACCCCATTTGAATCAGAAAGTGACCATGCATCATAAGTTGCGAAATAGATGCTAACCTACTTTTCGGTTTTTTCGCCCCTCTTGCCATTGCACTTACCTTTCCAAGCTCACGGGAGAATATCGTAACAATTTTATTCGTTTCTCCGTAATCTGTTGTCCGGATGACAATTCCCTCAACTTTTTGAAACATGTTTGTCACCATCCAAGGTTTGAACAAAACGGGTCAAGAAATTGGAGAATCTAGATGCGCTAGCTCCTCTTCATGTTGATCCATCTCATCGTTTACGTCTTTTTCCATTTCCTTCAAAAGCAAATACGTTTCAATGCTTCCTGTCTTGGAGAAAAACTTCCAGGTAAAATCTAGCATAAGAATCCACCTTTCTCAGTAAGCGTAGCATATAAACCAATTTCTTTTGTTGTTATTAAAATGACCCATTTTGTCCATTTTCATGTGAGAAAAATTTTCCTAATTTCTATTAATACTCATCTTCACGGAAACCAAGATCGCGAAGTTGTGACATTTTATTACGCCAATCTTTTTGTACTTTTACCCACACTTCTAAGAATACTTTTGAACCAAGAAGTGCTTCAATATCAAAGCGAGCTCGCTTTCCAACTTCTTTCAGCATCTTCCCTTGTTTTCCGATAATAATTCCTTTTTGCGATGGACGCTCTACAATAATTGTCGCATTCACATAGACCGCTCCACCTTCACGCTTTTGAATCGCATCAATCACAACCGCTACCGAATGTGGTACTTCCTCACGTGTTAAATGAAGTACCTTTTCACGAATAAGCTCAGCAATAATAAATCGCTCTGGATGATCCGTTACTTGGTTGTCTGGATAGTATTGTGGTCCTTCAGGTAAATATTTTTTAATCGCACCGATTAACGCCTCAATATTATTACCATCTAATGCAGAAATCGGAACAATTTCTGCAAATTCATGTAACTTACGATATTGATCAATTAATTCCAGCAATTGTTCCGGATGAACTTGGTCAATTTTATTGATTACTAGAAATACCGGTTGCTTTGTTTCTTGTAATTTTTCGATAATAAACTCTTCACCACGACCAAAACCTTCAGCAGCATTGACCATAAATAATACAATGTCAACTTCTTTTAATGTCGTTTGTGCCATTTTCACCATAAAATCGCCTAATTTATGCTTCGGCTTATGTATTCCTGGCGTATCAATAAAGATAACTTGTGAATCATTTTCTGTGTATACACCTTGAATTTTATTACGAGTTGTTTGTGGTTTGTCGCTCATAATTGCAATTTTTTGACCGATAATTCGATTTAAAAATGTAGACTTTCCAACATTCGGTCTTCCAATTATAGAGACAAAACCTGATTTATAACCTTTTCTATTCATGTAAATCCTCCGCTAAAAATGCTCCTGGTAACAATTCTCCAACTGTTGTCTCCTGAACGTCACCATGTAAATTTGATAAGTATACTTTCGTATCCTGTTTACATAATTCTATCATAACTTGACGGCACGCTCCACAAGGAGGTACTGGACGCTTCGTATCCGCTACTACCGCAATGGCTACAAATGCTTTATCTCCTTCAGAAACTGCTTTGAATAAAGCTGTTCTTTCTGCACAATTACATAATCCATATGATGCATTTTCAACATTACATCCTCGGTATACTTTTCCATCTTCCGTTAATAATGCTGCACCTACTTGAAACTTAGAATATGGTACATACGCTTGTTTACGCGCTTCGATTGCTTCTTGAATTAATTCTTTGCTGTTCATGCTCTCGCATCCTTTCCATTCACAATTGTGAAAAGATAAAATGAAACTTTCATTAACGGCGTTCTTAACGCTACCAAAGCATAACAAAAGCTTTGGAATGCAACTATACCATATAAGGTAAAAAGATAATAGCACCAATTATAACAGCTATAACAGTAAATAATAGCACTGCACCAGCAGCAACATCCTTTGCAATTTTCGCAAATGGTTTAAAATCCGCTGTGACTAAATCAACTGTTTTTTCAACTGCCGTATTGACCATTTCCAAACCCATGACAATTCCAATTGTAATGAGTAATATGAGCCATTCCGTTCTCGTTACACGGAAATAAAAGCCGCAGCATATAACAATAACTGCGGCCCAAAAATGAATTTTCATATTTCGTTCGTGACGAAGACAAAAGTATATACCAGCTATAGCATATCCAAAACTATTTATAAGTTTTCCTTTTTTCATCTACCTAATCCGAACGCCTCTAAAATTTCTTTTTGCTTTCCAAACATTTCTTTTTCGTCTTCATCTGTCATATGATCATAACCAAGTAAATGCAAGAATCCATGCAAAGCTAAAAATCCTAATTCACGATCAAAGGAATGCCCATATTCTTCAGCCTGTTCTTTCGCTCTTGGAATAGAAATAATAAGATCTCCTAGCATACGCGGCATTTCCCCGCCAACGATCTCCATCTCTCCTTCTCCCATATCCTCCATTGCAAAAGAAATAACGTCTGTCGGTTGATCTTTGTCGCGATAATCACGATTAATTTCTTGAATACGTTCATTATCAACAAATGTAACAGAAAGCTCTGTTCCATCTTCTACGTTCTCCATTCGTGCAGCTTGCTCTAGCAAATCGCAAATCATATTCACATATTCTTCTTTCACTTCTTCTGTTTCATCAAAAAAATCTATTAATAAACTCATTCTGTCCCCTTTTCTTCCGGCGGTTCCGGATATTTAATACGAGAATGAAAAATACCATTTAACGTTTCACATAAAGTTTTCCCAACAATTTGTAATTCTTTAAACGTCAAATTACATTCACTAAATTGTCCATCCTGCAAACGATCTTTTATAATACTTTGTACTAAATTGTTTATTTGTTCTGGTGTTGGATGGTTCATAGAACGCACTGCCGCTTCGACACTATCCGCAATCCCAACAATTGCAGACTCTTTTGACGTTGCTTTTGCTCCTGGATAACGGAACATTCCCTCTGTATATTTCTCTTTATCTTCTTTAATTGCTTTGTAGTAAAAATATTTAAGTAACGTCGTTCCATGGTGCTGTCCTGCAATATCAATAATTTCTTGCGGAATATGGTGTTCTTCTAACATTTCCACTCCATTTGTCACATGAGCAATAATAATATCTCTGCTCGTTTCAGGATCTAATTTATCATGTGGGTTTTCAATCCCCATTTGGTTTTCTATAAAGAAATGAGGCTGCACTGTTTTCCCAATATCGTGATAATACGCACCAACACGTGCTAAAACTCCATTTGCCCCAACAGCCTCACAAGCTGCCTCAGAAAGGTTAGCAACCATAACGCTATGATGATATGTTCCCGGTGCTTCTAGTAAAATTTTACGAAGGAGTGGATGATTCGGGCTTGAAAGCTCCATAAGCTTCATACTTGATACAATACCAAGACCACTTTCTAAATACGGTAAAATCCCCATAGCTAAAATGGACGAGATAATACCAGAAGCTGCAGCCATTAATAATTGTGAACCAATTTCAAGCGGTGAAAAATTACCATTGCGTAAGAGTAACAGTGCAGCTAATACAACTACATTTAAAACAGAAACAAGTATACCTGCCTGCAAAATCATCGTACGTTTGTTTTTCTCTCTCAAAAAGATGCTAACAGATAACGAACTTAGTAAAACATAAATACCTACACTATAATTCAGTGTACTCGTTACACCTTCATTAAACATGATACTCCCACATACCGAGAAAATCATACTTGTTATAAAAACAAAACGATCACCAATCATTAATTTTACCAGTATTGTTCCCATCGCGACCGGAACAACATATGCGATACCTGCGTATTCCAGCTTTTGAAACAAACTAATAATTTTCATCAAAACAACTGTAATCGCTACAATTGTTGTATATGCTAAAATATATGGCTTTTCTTCTCTTTTCAATTTTAAAAACGATTCAAATTGTTTATGCATAAAGAATAAGAGCACACCAATAATGATTGCTAATCCCACAAATGGTTGAAATGTATTTCCTTGTTCAAGAAGTCCCACTAATTTCAATTGATCGTATACTTCTCTTGTAATCGTGTCGCCTTCCTTCACAAGAATTTGACCTTGAAGAATATAAACTGGCGCGACTGCGTCTTCTGTTACCTTTTTTCGGTCTTTTGTAGCGGTTGAATCATAGAAATAATTTGCTCCAATTGCATATTTCCCAAGTGCGTTAAGCGCGTCTTTTAAATCGCTATTTACATTAACATTGCGTATTTCATTGACAAATCGCTCTCTCGCATTGTCTTCCTCGTTCATTTTAATATGCTCGCTCATTATATTATTAATCGCTGTTACCACAGCATCTCTTGCCAATGACAATTGATCTGGCTCGGCATTTACAAACTGTAACAGCACAGAATCAGATAAGCTTTTTGTTAAGTCAGTAGGCAATTTCTTTTTTAGCTTTTCTAATTGTTCCGCAGCAGAAACCTTTTTCTGTTCATCAGGACTGGCAGATTTCGTCTCATCCTTCACTTCATTTATCGCTAAAAAGACAGAATTTACAATCTCCACTTTATTCTGCTTGTATTCGCTTCGATATGTATATTGATCTTCAACCTTTTGAGTGGCTTCCCTCTTCTTTTTATCCGTCGTTACTTTATCTTCAATTTTGATAGGAGAGTGGATTGTTTGTTTAGAAATAGATAGCATTTTAACATCTAGTTGTTCTGGTTTTACATTGTTCATAAGTGCAAAAAACAGTACCGCTCCTAATAAAATATAAGAAATCCAGCTTAATTTTTTCGAATGTTGTATATTACGAAACCACCTAGAAATTTCTTGAGATCTTGACATGATTTCAATACCTTCTCCTCTCCAGACATAAAGTGAATCTTTAATCAACGGGAGTTTTTTTATCCCCACTAATGATTAACCCTCACCAATCGGGCTTTTTATAAGCAGGCTTCTAAATTGCACTGCACATTCACAAGTAAATGAATCTACTTGTCCATCCTTTAATGATAGTAAAAAATAGGCTATTCGCCAACCCTTTCATCTATCTCTACCATACAAAAAGAAATGATCCTTACAAATAGGATCATTCCATTTTATCATATGCCTCGATAATCCGCTGCACAAGGGGATGTCTTACAACGTCCGATTGCTCTAATTTAACAAATGAAATCCCTGATACACCTGATAGAACATTCGCAGCAATTGAAAGCCCCGACTTTACCCCCTTCGGTAAATCAACCTGCGACGGATCGCCAGTAACAACCATTTTCGAACTAAAACCTAGGCGAGTTAAAAACATTTTAATTTGAGCACCAGTTGTATTTTGAGCTTCATCTAAAATAACGAAAGAATCATCCAGCGTACGTCCCCTCATATATGCAAGAGGTGCAATTTCAATCGTTCCTCTCTCTAGCATACGCTGTGTATATTCTTGCCCAAGAATATCATGAAGCGCATCGTATAAAGGACGTAAATAAGGGTCTACCTTTTCTTTTAAATCACCTGGTAAAAAACCTAAGCTTTCCCCTGCTTCTACAGCTGGTCTTGTTAAAATAATCTTTTTTACATACCCTTGCTTTAATGCTCGTACAGCCATTACCACAGCTAAATATGTCTTCCCTGTACCAGCAGGCCCTATTCCAAATACAATATCATTCTTCTTCATCGCATGAATGTACTGTCTTTGACCCATTGTTTTCACACGGATGGATTTACCTTTTGCTGTTTTAAAGATCTCCTCTTCATATAGCTCTTCAAAATGAGTTATTTTCCCTTGACGGCCAAGCTGAATTGCATATGCAACATCTCGTTCAGAGATTGATACACCTTTACGAATAACAGCAAGTAATTGCTGTAAAATTTTTTCAACAAGCGCCACGGTTTCATCTGTTCCAGATACACGAACAGATTCACCTCGCGTTACGATAGATACAGCAAGTTCTCGTTCAATTACTTTTAAATGTGCATCATTCACCCCAAATAGAGCAATTGCTTCATTAGGATTTTCCACTTGTTGATTCATTTCTATTAATTGTTCTGCCATTACTCAGTCTCCTTGAATATCGGATTCAGATATCGGTTGTGGCTCTGCAATATTTTCAATCACTGTATAATGTAATGTTACTCTTAGATGATTCGCCTCAACCTCGTTGTGCAAAATCTTATCACTTACAATCATAGCATGTTCATCCAATTTTTTCTTTAGTTCTTTTTCAGCCATTTCTTTCGCTACTCGCATTGCTTGTTTTTCTGTATATTCACGATTCGCTTCTTCCTCTTCACGCACAATTTCCCTTTCATAGGAAATAGGCAATATAAAACCAAACAGTTTCACATCATGTTTGACATTTTCAGTACGAGACCGCTTATACTTATCATGCTGAAATCCCCATATTTTTATTTTAACACTTCCAAGACGAAGATAATGCTCATTATATGAATTTCCTGTATACACTTGAAATGTTGTTTTTAAAGGAACTGTCACTTCAGATTCATACCACGTTTCTCCATATACAATTCCTTTAGCAGAAACAATCGTTGGATTATCCTCTTTTCCAAACATCCCTGACACAAGAAGTTGTCCCTTTTGCACATAATCATTTTTCATTACAACTGGTTTTCCAGTTTCCACAAATGTTTTTGTAATGATCGCCTCTTTTTTGGCAACTAAATTTTGTGGTTTTTGCTCTTTCTCCTTCTCCGGCTCATTTTTTTCAACAATTTTAAAATGATATGTTGTCCCCTTTATCTCTAGGCCAGCCCATGTAATCGCATTAATATTATCTGTCAAATGACGCTGAACATCTTCTACATTCGGCATTTGAAATTGCAGTCTTCCTTTTTTAATGCCCATTTTATCCAATTCTTTTATAAGAATATATTCCGTTTCCGGTTTTGCCCCTGTAATCTCGATTTTCCAGACCATATTTGATAAAGCAATCATACCGAAAAAAAAGATAAGAAAACCGATTAAAAAACCACTATTCTTAAGCAAACGCTTATTCCAAAACGGAAAACCGAAACGTCCAATAAAGTATAGCTTACATTCATTTTTTCGATAGATCGGTCTCAGTCGCTTCACATCACGAAGCAACATACAAAATACTAATGTATCTTCTGCAATCTTCTTTACATCCCATACAACTAAATTTCTGCGCACACATTCATTAATAAAACGCTCCGCTCCTCTACCTTCAATTCGAACTTTCACATACCCAAGCCATCGTGTGAACCATTGATTTTTCATCGTCCGTCCCACTACCTTTCTCAAAAGCACAAATGTTACGCCACTATTTTCGTAGTGCTTTCTTCAGCTTTTAACATTCAAATAGCTCGTACGAAACGAAATAAGAAGAAAAACTTCACTAATGGAAGTTTCATTATAATTTATCTTTCTTCTCATTTTCTAAAAACGTTACTTGTTCAATAATCCCTTCAAGCAAAAGCTCTTCTGGAAGAATTGTTTTAATAACAAACGATTGCCCTTTTATTAATAGTTGACCATGTTTTAATAACAACCGCACCTCTTTATCTGTAAATACTAATAACCCTCGATGATTTTCTATATAAATATGTACTTGCCCGACAAGGGTAATACGAGGTAGATCCATTAGTACATCCACTGGTAGGTCTATTTGCTTCGTTAGCCAATTTTTCATTTGCACTAATTTCTTCATCTCCAAGACCCCCCTCTCATCCCATATGTATGAAAAAAGAGCTTGTAATATCACGTCCAAAAAGAAAAAAGCATAAAAAAACGTCTCATTTCTCATGAGACGCTTTTTTATGCTAATAGCTGTGCAACCAGCTTATTCACTTGTGATCCGTCTGCTTTACCTTTTACTTTCGGCATAACAGCACTCATCACTTTACCCATATCTGCTTTAGAAGCAGCACCAACTTCAGAAATAACTTGCTTAACTACATTCGCTAGCTCTTCTTCTGTTAGTTGTTCAGGTAAATACGTATTTAAAATCTGAATTTCATTTTGCAGTTTATCAACAAGGTCATCACGACCCGCTTTTTTAAATTCAAGGAGGGAGTCCTTATGCTGTTTTACTTCACGAGTTAAAACTGTTAATTCCTCTTCTTCAGTAAGAGTATGTTGCAGTTTAAT
>Ga0105250_10001264_pt1 | contig 13933 bp, 15 predicted proteins | sample KBSS54metaG_FD_80425 | JGI IMG/M metagenome (GOLD analysis project Ga0105250, IMG submission 80425) | Switchgrass rhizosphere microbial communities from Kellogg Biological Station, Michigan, USA - KBS S5-4 metaG | ecosystem: Host-associated > Plants > Roots > Rhizosphere > Soil | place...
CATGCGGTCGCCATCCTTGATACTGGCCGACACCACGCCAGTGCCGATTACCAGCAAATCATCCGACGACGCGCCGTACGCCAGAATCAACTGATCTTCCGGGTATTCCACCGAGCGCATGCGCTCGGCCAGGTGGTCCTTGTCGTCGCTGCTCAGCGAGCGGAACACCCGCACGTCCTCAAGGAGACTGCGCTGGCGCGACCAGGGCCGCTCCACCGTATCGGCGGCCCAGCTGACGCCCGAAGCCTGCAAATGCCGATGAGCCAGGTCGAACATCAGATTTTGCGCCTCGGTTTTCTGGTCCATGGAAGGAATGAACCCGCTCGCTTCGTACTCCATGTACTCAAGGCTCGACGCCTTCACCGCCGCTTTTGGCTTGGGCGAAATCAATAGCGCGGTAGTGCCTTGCAGGGCCTTGTCCAGCGCGTCCAGCACCTTGCGCGGACGCACCTGCGACGGTACGCAAATGCGGATCGACACGCCATGCATGTTGCTGGGGCGGCTGAAGTTGAGCACCTTGACCTTGGCCGCCACCGAGTTGGGAATCACCGCCATGGCGCCGTTGCTGGTCATCAGGTGCGTGGCGCGCCAATCAATGTCCACCACCTTGCCTTCGGTGCCGTCGATGGAGATCCAGTCATCCACCTGGTACGGCTTGGTGGTGTTGAGCACGATGCCGGAGAACACGTCGCTCAGGGTGCTCTGCAACGCCAGGCCGACGATGATCGCCATGGCCCCCGAGGTGGCCAGCAACCCTTTCACGGGTAGCTGCATCACATAAGCGGCAGCGGCGACGATGGCGATCAAAAAGATCACGGCACCCATCACATCCTGCAACAGTCGACCCGTATGACCATTGCGCTGGAACAGCACGGCGCCCAGCACCACCGTCAGCACGCGCGCGGCGAACAGCCACCAGACGATCTCCAGCAACGTGGCGACCATGTTCAAGGTGGCGTCGTCGGGCCAGGGCGCCGGAGTCAGCGGACTCATGCCGGTGGAGTTGAGCACCCAGCTGAACAGCACGAACGCTGTCACCCGGGTGGCCAGGCGGGCGATGCGATGCTTTTGCGGTATTGAGTGCCAGACCGCAAGGTCGAGCAACAGCAGCACGCTGCCGATGGCCAGCGGATGGTTGGTGATCAGTGAGAACATGGCGGCCCCAGGGCGATTCGGCTGTTCTAGTGTGTTCGAGTATCCGCCATGCCGCCACTGCGGATCTTGAATGAATGAGCTTCGCCAGGCATCACTGATTATTGGGCCGATACTGCAACGCCTCCGCCACATGCCCCCGGCCAATCTGCTCCAGCTCCTCCAGGTCTGCTAGCGTGCGGGCTACCTTCAATAACCGATGCGCTGCCCGCAGCGACAGTGTCAGCCGTTCACACGCGGTTTCCAGCCATTGCTCGTCCGTTGTGGATAACTTGCAGTGGGCCTTGAGCCCCGGCAGGTCGAGAAAAGCATTGGCACAGCCCTGGCGTTTGAGCTGGCGGTCGCGAGCTTTCGCTACTAGAGCCGCGGCATGGGCCGTGTCGTCACCAGGTTGTGGCACGGGGTTGAGGGCGGTGGTCTCACGGGCCACGGTGAGATGCAGGTCGATACGGTCCAGCAGCGGGCCGGAGAGTTTGTTGCGGTAACGGGCGATCTGATCGGTGCTGCAACTGCAACGGCTGCTGGGGTCGCCGAGATATCCACAGGGGCAGGGGTTCATGGCGGCCACCAGTTGGAAGCGGGCCGGGAAACGGATCTTGTCGCGGGCACGGGCGATGACAATTTCGCCTGACTCCAGAGGTTCGCGCAGCACCTCCAGCACCTTGCGGTCGAACTCGGGCATTAGAATCATGGGCAACATCTGTCCTAGTGGAGGGCAAGCCATGATGCTCCTGGGAACCCGAAAATCATCTGTAGAGCCCCTCAAGACCGCATATTTCAAGAGGCTTGATGCAAAGTACGGCGATTATTTGAGGTCGATAAACTCACCGATCCCGGTAATTTTGACCAATGAAGGCGAGGTCGTTCGCGAAGTTCACTCTTTTTTACTTGAGAAGTCGACATACTCTCGTTCGAGTAACGCAGCAAAAACCGTAGAAACGTATGGGCATTGTCTCTATATATGGTTGAAATACTGTGCAGAGAATAAATTAGATTGGCGATTAACAACTCCTAAGTCATTGATCAATTATCGAAACTTCATGAAGGCCGGGGTGGGAAGTCGAGCAAAAGCGCTTAAGCCAAATACTATAAATCTGCGAATGACAGTAGTAATGGAGTTTTTGAAATACTTTTTGAATCTTTCGGATTTAAATTCGGAATCAACGGCCGGTTCGATGTCGCGATTAGCTAAGATTCAATCAGTAAATTTTTTCGTGCGTCGCAGCAAAACTTTCCCAATAGCTCTTAGTCCCGCTGAATGCACTCAGATTTTCACTAGACTCGCTGATCCTCATAGACTGATTTTTATGTGGGGGCTATCAACAGGTTTGAGGATAAGTACTCTGCTGTCTATAAAATTGTCGGCATACTATGCTGCTAAGGGAGTTGGAGAGTCGGGGTTTATAGGGGTGTCAACCAAAGGTGGGAAGCAACAGACGGTATACGTGCCGAAACACCTGACTGAGGCAACGGACAAATATATATCGATAGACAGAAGAATTAGGGAGCTTCGAGGTGGAGGCATTCCAAATTCTTATTTGTTTTTAAATCATAATGGGAAAGAGGTTACAAGAGGGTGTTACTACGCCGCGTACAAACGTGCTTGTAAACACCTTCGTTTAAACTCACACCCACATCAGGCGCGTACTACATTCGCCACATTTATCGAGAAAAAGCTCAGAGAGTACGGAAAAGCCAACAGTCTTGATCATGTGAAAATCGTCCAAGGTTTGCTAGGGCATTCCAGCGCAGCGACTACGGAACTGTATTTAGAAAGCCTGCAGGTTCAGAATTTTGACGTGCTCACTATAATAGACAGCGTGGTGGGAGCGTCGGAATGGGGATTTTAAATAAAGCCACTAAGACATTCTTTGATGAAAATAGAGGTAGATATATCACTTATGAAATACCATTTGATTGCTTGGGAGAAAATATTGCAAGTGAAATCATAGAAGCCTTTAGTCAGTTGACAGGGCACTATCACGCGCGGAGTCGAGATCAGGCGTGGCGGTCCGTAACGCGGTTTGTCAGATACTTATGGCTGTGTCATTTTGATGAGAACTCAGACGGCGTAGACATCGTTACAGGCTTCGGCAATCATATAAAAGAAAACAAACAACTGAAAAAAAGTAACGGAGTGCACTATGTATTTGTAAAGCGTCTAGTAAATTGGCTTAGTGAAACTACGGGAAAAAATTATTGGAAGGGCCATGATGCCCAGTATGTCGATTTCAAGCGTGAGGCTCACACATTTCGAGGTAACGACTTAAGCAGTGAGCAGTTGAAAACCATTGTTGATGCTTGTAAAGCGTCGATAGCTAGGATAAAGCATCAATTTTCCTTAAGGGAGAAAGTCCTATCCGGGGGCGAAGTGACAGATCAGGACCTGCCCAGGAAAGATAGGGATAAATTAAAACGGCTATTAGCATTTGAAAGCCAAGGCATTTGGACTAAAGCTGAAATAGCAACCGCCGGCGGCGCAACGATGACCAAGGATGGTTTTAGAGAGCTCGCCGCGTTTAGAGAACTAACCCAAGAAGCATGTTTGCCTATATACCTGATGCTGATGATACATACCGCTGCAAACCCATACGCGTTGATGGAGGTTAAGAAGGACTGTATGGTCACTAATCCCATGGACGTAGGGTCAGTGTATCTCAACTGGGGGAAGGGCCGTGCGAGTAAAGCGCAACAACTATCGCTGAGTAAAAGCGGTAACTATTCCGTGTTTACCCTCGTTAATTTAGTCGTCGATATGACTGCCCCGATAAGGCATTTGGCAGCAGACGCGGACAGGGATTTGTTGTTTATAACTCGTCACGGTGGAAAGTCGAAGAGGCTCAGTAGTCAAGGGTTGCACAACTATCTAGCGGCTTTTAGAGAGCAAAATAATCTTCCTTATTTCACTTTCTCTGATATCCGAAGAACTATCGCGGAGTTGGTATTTTCCAGAACCAAGTCGATTGAAGAAGTTGCAAATGTGTTGCAGCACAAAAATCATAAGACTACACATTTATATCTTCGAAGTGATACCGCAAAGCAGCAGAGCTATCAAAATGTAGCAAAGTTCCAAGGATTGATGTTGAGCGTTGTCACCGCCACTAGCCACACCTCGCCAGAAAGATATGAAACAGTTTACGGCTTTGAGTGTGCTTCACCATTATCTGGAGAGGTCGGAAGGTCACGTAAAGGAGAGCCGTGCCTAGAATTTTTAATGTGTGCTAGCTGTAAACATGCGTTGATTCCAATTGATGACACTATGGTCATTGCCAGAATTATCCGAGCCCGGGAGCATTTGAAAGAAATGTCCTCAAAGTCTATGCTGGATTCGGAGTCGAGGGTTCGCTATGAAAGCGTATATAAGCCAATATTGGATATTATTGAAACTGAAATTTTAGCGAAAGTAAAAGGAAGCATGCTCAAAGAGGCTGAAAAAGCCGCTGACAATCTCGTGCGCCTCCCGGTGATGTACTAATGATTCCACAACCGAAAAAAACTGTTGCGATAGAGTCACTTGTAAAGAGAATGAGTGAAATAGGGGGCGACTATAACTCAGACTGTTGGAGCTTCAAACGGTCGACGAACTCAGTGGCAGATAAAAGTATATTATTCGATTGGGCAAAGATAGGAAGCGCGCGAGGTGAATATCAGGCTTTAAACAGATATTATTCCGACGTAATGAAGAGATTCACTGCTGCCTTGATTTTAGGGTTTGATGGACCCTATTCTGCGGTGACCGTCAAAGGGAAAGTAATTTGGCTGCGGCGATTGTTTGGAGAGTTCCAGCTTGAAGGATATGATGTTCTTGAGTCGGTCCCTGATTCTTCGGTGACTCGACATGTATTAAGCGATGCAAATGAAAACTCCAAATTGACTAGGGCGACAGTTGAGGCTAGATCAAGAACCGTCAAACAGTTATTTAAGCTCAAACATGTTATCGGATGTGGATTTTTGCATGCGCCACTGGATGATAAATCAATGCATAAAGTCCTTAAGGCTATGCCTGGTTTAGGCTATTGGGAAGCTCCCCCTGAACCTTTTTGCGTGGCATTGATAGGTGCATCAATTCAGTTTGTTACAGATTTCTCTCAGCTAGTCATTGATCTGCACTCTAGCTATGCATTAGCTGTGGAGCAAGCGTTGGATTCAGGGCTTCAGGGGAAGAAGCAGATATCTAGGCATGTTGCAGCTATCATACAAAAGTCAGATTATCAGAATCTTTTGTCAAAGATTCCCCAAGCTCACGATTGGCAACCAAATCACTTATCTGTCGCAAGATTAGTAAGGTTTCTGCATGCTGCTTGTTTAATAATTATCTCTTTTACCTGCGGCGCAAGAATAAGCGAAATCCGGCGGGCAGGATCAAGCAGCGTTCAGTCCAGGAAGCATAACGATGGAACAAAGCATTATTACTATTTCGCAGCACGATCGAAAGTTAGATTTTCGGCGGCTAGCAATAAAAGTTCGGGAACAGAGAACATCAGTGATCCATGGATTTTAGCCTCTGCAGCTGTACAGGCGTTTGAAGTACTTAAGGGTATAAGTGCTCCAGCGAGAAAGAAGTCGGGTATAGATAACCTATGGCTTACAACATACGGTAATGCTTTATGGCCCCACAGTCCTCGTAATGGGTTTATTGTAATCAGCGCGTACCGTATGAACGCTGGCATGAATGACTTCGCGCGATTTTATAAGCTAGACGAGCACGAGTACTGGATAGGCCCACTTCACTCTCACATGGGCCGTAAAAATTTAGCTCGGTTTATGGCCAAGCGAGATAAGTCTTCATTGGGTGATTTGGCCAGACAGTATTCACATGTTTCCGGAGAGAGCATAGATATCAGTTATGCCCGTCCAGACTCGGAGTTTCGGCGTTTAGTAAAAGATGAACTCGATTCAGAGTTGGTTGGGGTCGCTCAGGATCTGCTCAACGTAAGCACGGACAATGTGTATACTAAGCTGGGAGGGGCTGATACTCGAATCAATCGCTTCATAGGAGAGTTAAAAGCATCCAGAGATTTGAAGTTGTTGCTCTCTACTGGTACTAAATTAGTCCCTTGTCAGTGGGGCTATTGCTTATATCAGCAGCAGACAAGCGCTTGTGCAGGTACTGCGACGAATCCTAATCCAGCAAATAGGTCTCCCGAAATATGTTCGGCATGCACAAACTTTATTGTAAGCCCCAAGCATGCTCTGTGGTGGGAAGAATTTATGAATGACTGTCAGCGAGTACTCAAGCAGTCAGGATTACCGATTCAAATCCGTAGTTTGATGAATGATCGCCGCACTGTCGCCGAGGTTATTATGAATAAAATCAAGTCCAATAGGGGGCAGCCATGAGTTTAGCTATGAAAGAGCATCTCATTGAAATTATTGAGAGTAAAATAAAATCTGGTAAGGTAAAAGCAACTATTGCTGCTTTGGCCAAGGAAGCTGGTGTGAATCGCACTACGCTATACAAGTACTATGGTGATGTCATTATTCTTGTGAAAGCGATAGCGTGCGGGGCACCTAAACTCACACCAAGTATCGATTCTAGAAAAATTGAATTAATGCGTAAAAAGCAAAAAGTCCAAACGCAGACAATAGAATTGCTAACAACTATTTGTTCTAACCAGCTTGTGGAGATAGCCGAACTCAATGATCGGTTGAGCGCGTTGAATGCAGAGAGCAATTTTCGGATCGCAAATTTAGAACGGACGATTGCCTCTTTATCCAAAGGCGGCTTGCAAATTGTCAAGTGATTTTCATGTGTTGTCGAGCTGATGTCTAATAGCCTCTAGAAACTGATCGGCCGTCTGGTTAGGAGATTTGATTAGGCTCGCCCTAATAACTAGCACAGCAGGATCAATACCTAAAGTTGCACAGAGCTCTTCCAGTTTTCCTATGGTAAGAGATTTTTTACCCCTTTCAACATCACTAATAAACGTTTGGCTTAAACCAAGAGTTTCTTGAGAAAGTCCATTGCTAATCCTCAATTCCCTCAATGCCATACCCAGAGCTTGATTCAGGTTCATTTTCAGCGCCTATCCAAACCGACGATGAAGCCTCGTGGGTATGGAAAGATCTATGCTCAATAGAGTATATTGCCACTCCGAGCTACGGCTCCTGGGTGTGGCAGGCCTGCTGTATTCGTAAATAGTCTTTAGAACCTGTAGGAGTGATCTATGAGTGACCAATGGGAAGAATGCTTCTGCAGGACGCCAATATCAGGAATAAAATATTTTCTCCTACTTGAGTGCAATGATTTAGAAATAGCTTTCTACAGTAAGGGGATAAGCTGGGAGAATGATATGGAAGTTAGAGCACCAAGAGCGGTGAATGGAAGTTCGGTTATCGAATACTATCGAGCGAAGTCCAAGAGGATACCCATTTTGAATGAGACGTGGGAGATAGAAATGTGGATGGCTCGCAACGGTCGGGAGGCACTAGTTGTCGCATCGACATGGAGTCATTTTCAGACTGCCTACCTTTAAGTTAATTTCGCCAGAGTTTTTTCCAAGAGCTCTATGCTTACATCGTGAAATTGACCACTTGCAATATTATCCCAAGAAGCGACCTCTATCTCAGTCAATTCGCTAAATGCCAGCGGGCTGAGTTTTTTGGATTCTATGTGGTTGAGAATTCTAGCGACGATTTCCGCTTTTACGAGCATTTCCTCGGCAGCGTCTACACCGATTTCTGCATAAACGTTTCTCGGCATGCCTTCCATTGATAATGTCCTCGAGGGGTGGATACGCGCCTTTACCTTGATCCGGCGTCTGTCGACCAGCACCGTCCTCCTGGCATGCAGCTTTCCGGTTGAGGCGGGGGGCGACACAGTGAGTCTAGCATGGGCCACGTGTGCCGTAGACTACCCCCGACGCTTCGAATATGCTGTGGCCATGGATGCCTCACGCCAAGGTGCTACGTCAGTGGATTCGAAGCTCACAAAGAAACACGATAAGGACTTTCATACCTTTACAGTAGACGCAGCTTTGCTACGAGAATTGGGCGAACGCTTAGTTGGAAAACCCTATGTTGCTTTAGCTGAACTTATAAAAAATAGTTACGATGCTGATGCTTCACAAGTTACCGTAAAATTTGAGCCCGGTAGTATTACTGTCATTGACAACGGCAGCGGTATGAGCCGTTCAGAGTTTGTTTCCTACTGGCTGCGTGTTGGTACCACTCATAAACAAGATACTGACATTACACCTGCCGGTCGTCGGGTGACTGGTTCCAAAGGTGTTGGTCGTCTGTCTGTACAATTCTTGGGTGAAGAGCTCGAAGTTATTTCGAAAAAACGAGGCTCGAAAATATTTCGTGCTGATGTGAATTGGGGGGACGCGAGACGTGCAGCGGAGCTCGTCGAAGCGGGAGCATACGTGTCTCATCCGTCCAACATTGATACTGTTGGCGGAACCTATAGCCACGGCACATCGGTAAAAATTGTAGGGTTAAAACATGACTGGTCAGTGGACGATTTTATCGAATTAGCCAGTGAGCTTTGGTTTCTCAAGCCTCCAAGCGAGTTGATAGACGACGAAGATCTACACCCTTTTGATATTGTTGTAAAAGGGTTGCACGAAGAAGCTCGAATCGCGTTTGATAACCAAATGAATCGCGCGTTGGAAAATTGGATCGCCATTATTGACGGTTCGCTGTCATCCGGCAAGGCAGATGGTGAAAATCGGATCACAGTAACTTTTAAGAACGGAGATGTCTATCCGGCCAAATACAAGCCCAAGACTAAGATGCTCGATAAAGTGGATTTTAAAATCTACGTCTTCAAGCTTTCTGGTAAACAAGCAGGCGGAATTAACGTACACGAGGCGCGAGATTACTTTCGTCGGTTTGGCGGAATCCATATTTACGACAATAGTTTCAGGCTTCCATTCTACGGCGGAGGTGATGAGGACTGGCTTGGCCTCGAAATTGATCATTCGCATCGACTTAATAAATCTAAGCTGCTTCCTGCCAATCTCCAGGTTACTAGTGGTTTAAATGACCTACCGACTAACGGTAGGATATTCGGAGCGGTAAAGATTTCGACTTCACACGAGCGTAGTACCGCAAGCGCTATTGAGCTGAACCGTGGCCGATACCTCAACGTTCAAGTCACTCGTGATAGGTTGATTGATAATCTAGCTTTTAATGAACTTAGACATAGCATCCGGTGGGCAATAGATTTTTATGCTATGCGCTCTTTTGAAAGGCGGAATATAGTCAAGGCTTCGCAACGGCTAGAGGTTCCAAAAACAGAGCAAAAGGTATCTGAAATCAGAGACCAACTATTTCAGCTATCGATGAAAGTTCCTCCGAAGTTGGAAGCGGAGGTGGATGCGGTCTCTACAAAACTGCAGGAGCTGGAAGCACTTGAAGAACGGCGCGCGTTGGCGATAAGTGAAGAGAGGGTTCTTCTCGCTGCGCTGGCTACGTCGGGAATGGCTGCACTGGCGATGGAGCATGAGCTTTATAAAGAGCTTACTGTCTTGTCCGACATACGCAAACAGTTGCATGAGCGGCCAGCTGACCTAGATTATCCGAAGCTTATCAGGTCGATCGATAATTGGGCCGAGCGTACAACTAAAGCTCGAAAGTTATTCTCTCCGCTAATGCACGAGTATGATCGCGAAAAGCGTAATAGTTACAATGCGGAAAAGGTTCTAAGTAAGGTTGTTGAAAACTCTGAAGCTTTGCTGAGGCAAGTTAATGTGGAGCTGGATTTTTCTGAAAAAGTAATGCTTCCTCCGGCAACCTTTGCCGGATGGAACGCCGTATTTCAGAATGTCTTGATAAATGCGGTTAATGCTATGATCGAGTCTAAAAAGCGCTCAATTTACTGCTTTGGAGAGCGATCAGGTAGAAAAACTGCCATATATGTGGCTGATACAGGCGTTGGTGTAAGACTCACTGATAGCGCCGACCTGTTTAAGCCTTTTATTAGGCGGCTGGAGATTCCGGAAGAGCGGAAGGCGCTTGGTCTTGGTGGTATGGGGATAGGACTGACTATTGTAAAGATGGTAGCAGATTCGTTGAATTGCACCGTGTCCTTCGTACCACCCCCTAGCGGGTATAGTACTGCATTCAAAATAGAGTGGTCTCATGATGAGTGATTTAAAAGTTCTGATACTTGACGACGAGAATGATAGAGCTCTTAGCTGGAAGGAGAAACTTTCAGAGTTTGTCAAAGCAGATATTACCGTTTTTGAGAAAAAGGACGTTTCCAAGCTAATAACTGAACTGCATCGCTCGCGCTTAGCATCAAGGTCAGGAAAGTTTGAATACGCTGTCGGCTATGATGATTATGATCTTTTCATAGTAGATTACGACCTGCTCGGCCTTGACGAAACAGATACGGCAGCTTGGTCTACGGGAGCGGAGATCGCTTATACGTCAAGACTAATGACTAAAGTAGGCCCCATCGTTGTAGTTAATCAGTACGGTACTTGTAACTTTGACTTAACTATGAAGCGCACGTTGTCTTCGTATGCAGATTATGATGTCGGCAGCGAGCAGATAACTAATCCTGGTCTATGGAAAAGCGAAGATTTTTCCGGGTTCCGACCATGGCATTGGCCAGATATTCTTGCAGAGGTTGACCGCTTAAAAAGATTCCGTAAGTTCATTCTAGAGCGTTTAGATGAGCGTGTTATGGACACGTTAGGCTTTGAGCTTCAAGATGTTACATCTCCATGTTATCTCAGCTATGACATTGCAGGACTTTTAGGCGTAAAGTCAGGTGGATCTGAAACTTTTCGGGATATTGCTGTCAACGGCGTTGGGCTTAGTGTGTTCAATATTCTTGAAAAGGACAAACCTATCGTTGAGTGCATGCCTGATGAGCAGCTTGCAAGCTTGTGCTGCGCGATTGTGTCCCATTGGTTAGAGCGCATCGTTTTACCTGGGCAACAAGCCGTAGCCGATGCCCCACACCTCATTTCCAGGTTTCCTTGGCTCTTGAATTCTCCAGAACAGAGAGAGGCGTGGACAGCGGCTTCGACGTTAAACGTCCCTGAATCAATCAACCAAAATTTGGGCAATTTTGTCGCTGGAGAAAGCTTTTTTTACTCCAAACCCGCCTACTGGATACAGAAGGTTGAGCAGGCATTTCCGGTTCCTGAGCAGTTTGACATTTCTAAAGTTCCAGACTTGGTTTTTTGTGAAGACTCTTCGAGATTCAATGATAAATCCGCGTCTTCGAGCTACCCAAGCGACCTAGTTGGTCACGACAATGAGCGGTGGGTAGAAGGTAAGCTAAAGAGTGGAGACAAGGATGTTAGTTATGAGCCCCAGGCTTACCTCTTGATGTAGATTCGGACAAGAAATCATGGAAAAATCCCAGGCAGATGCGTTGGCTGTGCTTTTAACCAATAGCCACGCCGAGAACTTCAAGCTGATTAACAGTCAGCCTGAATTGAAGCGATATGGAATGTTCAAGGCTGCATCCGTTAAGATTGCAAAAGGAGACTTGTCATTTTATGATGGTCATCCAGCTACTTTAAAGATATTAATAAAATCTTTTATGCTAAACCCGTCGCAGCAGAAAGAAACGCCGTACATGATTGTCGACATTGATGATCGTTGCGGATGGATAAAGCTGATGAGATTCGTAGGGAATAAGCACGCGGAGCTCAACACAGAAACTGTATGCATCCTGCTTTCGGAGGACAGAACGGTGACTAATAGCTTCGGGTTTAGATATGAGCATCCTGAGAGGTTTGAAGGAAACAAGCACGGGTTTTTCCACATCCAACCGATAGTTCGGGATAGCTCTGCGGTTGATTTGCCAGGGCGCTCACCTTGGCTTCCAGATAATTTCCCAACATTCTATATGTTTGCCACCTGCGCTTTTGAATTGGCGCTATATACAATCCATTCGTTGGCTGGATGGGAGCCGCTGAGTCAGTTGCAAGTGCGAAGTCGGGATTCAAATGGGGTATTGAAACATTTAGTACGAGTTGGCGACAGTTCGCGCCTCCCCTATCCGTTCAATAGCTGATGGAAACCACGTCTGCGGTTCGTAGCAAGATCATGCGGAGTGTTAAGCGTGAGAACACGAAGCCTGAAATTAAAGTTAGGCAGTTGCTGCACTCATTAGGGTATCGCTTTCGTTTGCATCGCAAGGATCTGCCTGGTTCGCCGGACATTGCGTTGCCAAAATACAAAACTGTGATTTTCGTTCATGGCTGTTTTTGGCATCGGCATGCGGGTTGTAAACTCGCGTCAACCCCAAAGAGCCGTGAGGCTTTTTGGGGAGCGAAGTTTAATGCCAATGTTGAGCGGGATGCCCGAAACTATGCTGACCTAACATCCATGGGCTGGAATGTCATTGTGGTGTGGCAATGTGAGCTGCGAGACTTGGCTGCCGTCACGAGCAAGCTAACTGATGCAATCAGGTGATCAAGGGTGGATAAAATTCCTAACATGTTGAGTTAGGCTCAGCCCGATAACTTCCCCTAAGCGTACTGGTACAGCGTTGCCAATCATCCTTCCTACAGTACGAAAATTTATCTTCTCAGGGGGCAAAAATTTATAGTTCTTGGGAAAGGACTGAAGTGTAGCCGCTTCGCGTAAGGAAATAGCTCGGTTTTGATCAGGATGACCAAATCGGCCATTTCCAAATCCATAGCACAAAGTAGTCATAGTCGGGCTAGGATCGGACCACCGCATTCTACCGTAAACGCTTGGGTACGTTTTCCCTGATGCTTTCCTGTGACAATCTGCTCTTAATTCCTCAGGCCAGTCTCGCCACGTACCACCAGGTTTAGACTGGATAATTCTCGATAGGTTAATATTTGAAAGCCTCGCGGCCCGATGAAGGGTATCGAAGTCATCGCACTGTCCAGCAGTTAGCGCAGGAAGATCTCCGATAGCCTCCTTCACTGATACGGGATGTTGATGGGTAGGCGAGATAAGTTTTATGGGGCCTAGTTTGGAGGCCAGGAGAACATGGCGCTGCCTTTTTTGCGGAAGTCCGTATTCCGCGCAAGAGACTTTGCCAGACCAAATATGGTAATCTTGGAGTTCAAGCGCTTTCACGAAATCATGGTAAACCTGATGTTTAGTAACATCAGGTACATTCTCCATTGTGACCAGATCAGGGCCTACACCCTTAATTAGTCGTTGAAATGCATATAACAACGGCCATTTTCTATCTAGGCTTGTATCTTTCCCTTGATTGTAACTTGAAAATGGCTGGCAAGGCGCACAACCTGCCAATAGTCTTATTTTACCATCCCGATACCAATCGTTAACTTCATCAACAGTTACATCTTCCACACTTTTTTGGATGAAATGAGCTTTGTTATTTTCTGTATAGGCGTATTCGCAATTGCCGTCATTGTCATAGCCGGCCCTCACATCAATTTTTGCTTTCTGCAAGCCTGCTGTGAGGCCGCCAGCGCCACAAAAAAGGTCAACTGCGTCGATCATGAAAAAAACTCTCCTAGGTTCAGCCAGTTTACCTTGTTTTGCCTTGCTGATCGAGGTCTAAGCTGCATCCGAGCTGGCGACAGGTGTTGACAGGTCTTCCTAAGTGAAAGTTCATCGAGGAACAGTACCCCGTGGTGGGCGAGGGTGATTTCGCCGGGTTGCGGGCGGCTGCCTCCTCCGACCAAAGCGGCGCCTGATGCAGAGTGATGCGGGTGCCTGAATGGGCGTTGGGGCCAATGCTTGAGCGGGGCCAGGCTGGCTACCGACTGAATGGCCGCGACCTCCAGCGCTTCGCGTTCATCCAAGGGCGGCAACAGGCCGGGCAGGCGGCTGGCGAGAAGGGTCTTGCCGGTGCCGGGTGGGC
>Ga0105250_10001282_pt1 | contig 13794 bp, 14 predicted proteins | sample KBSS54metaG_FD_80425 | JGI IMG/M metagenome (GOLD analysis project Ga0105250, IMG submission 80425) | Switchgrass rhizosphere microbial communities from Kellogg Biological Station, Michigan, USA - KBS S5-4 metaG | ecosystem: Host-associated > Plants > Roots > Rhizosphere > Soil | place...
AAAAATGTTTTAGACTATAGAAAAAAGTATTAGAATGTTAAAAAATAGTTGTAGACTGAAAAGGTGTTTTCTGTACATGAAAGCACCTTTTGTTAACATAAAATCAAAGTATCGCAAAACCTTTAAAAATCTCTTCAGAAGAACTGAAGGGATTTTCCATTCACATAAGAATATCGTTTAATAGAGTAACCTTGTTTTGAGCAAGAGTCTTCTATATAAGTGTTCTTTCAAAATGAATAATCATTTACTTATTTTATAAGAGAAAGAGCATCTGTTATGGATGCTCTTTTTTGATGTGTATATATTACACAGTAAATTCAATTCTAAACAAAGTGAAAATTCTATTTGTTTTTACCGCAATTACATCCTTTTTTCTTTACATATCCTTGGCGATATAGGTTTTGTGATGATTGGTAATTGGAAGATTGTGAAGATGAAGTGCGGATATCTTTATTGTTAGAAGAATCTTTGTTAGAATCGTACTCTTTATTCATGATACCATCACCTCCAGTTTGATATATAAATAGTATATGTGAAAACTCTAGTAATCGTTACGGTAGTTTAAGGTAATGAAACAAGATGAAAATATGATTCGTACATACAAGATTTTTACAGTTCTAAAAAGATGTTTACAGAGTAAGTAAACATCTTTTTAGAACTCATTTTTCAACTTGTTAACTCAAGTAAAATTCAATGTAATTTCTATAGGGTCTTAAGTGAAAGATACTTAAACTCTAATTTACTGGATAAAGAATAGCTTTGGGATTTTCATATATTTATAAAATTTAATGATAACTCCTCCTATTAATACCCCCAATATGGATGAAATGGAAACTGTTGTTGGTAGTATGAAGGTGGCTGCTCCAGAAATACAGTAAACAAGTTCAGCTGCATTTTGATGTACATGAGGTTCAACGACGTTACCAGTGCTTAAAAAAATATCTAATAACGATGTATTGTCTAATGTATTTAATTGTTTAATTCCCAGTACATTTATATAATTTTGCTCATCTTTTTTAAAAAAATTACTCGTACTTAGATCATGAGTGAAACGGACAGAGGGAGAGGTGTAATCTATATAAGAAGTCATTTATTCTTCCTGCCTTTCTGTTTTGGAATGGGATTAAGTATACGAATTAGGATATGAGTCTAGTTATTTTAGTATGAAGTATTGATTGTACCTATTCGTATACAATGAATGTATTTTTGAATCAAATATAAAATAGAATTAGAGCGAATAAATGATGGTTTTTTTGAAAAAGCATGGGCTTCATTTACCTTGCAAATATCAAACTATTTTCGTAAATACATTGATACCTTTGAGTGATGTAACGTTTAAAGAAAAAAGGTATCGTATTCTTCCATTCAGAATGATAAAGGAGTGAATGGCCATGTCATATAGTGAAATGATTAGAAAAGAAGTGCTGATCTGGGAAGGGGTTTCTGAAAAACCAAATCGATTTGGTGGTATTGAATTAAATTATAAAAAGAAAGAATTGGGTCACCTTCACGGAGATACATTAGCTGATCTTCCATTTCCAAAATTAAAACGGGATGAATTGGTTAACCAAGGGTTAGCGCAGCCCCATCATGTATTACCTGAATCAGGATGGATTAGTTATCATATAAAAAGCGAAGAGGATCTTCCGATTGTCATTGAATTTTTTCGGATGCAATATGATAGATTTACAAAAAAATTAGAGAAAAGATAAAGTTGGTATTTCATTTAAACACAAAATAACTAGGTATTTATACCTAGTTATTTTGTAAATTACAGAGGGATTTTGATTAATTCTTTGGAAAATAAATATGACCCGTACATACCTAATATTCTGGATAAAATATTATTAATATAAAAATAAGGTAGTAAATTAATAATGTTTTTGAAAGTTATAAAAGGATAAAAATATTAGATTTATACAAAAGGGTTTCGTGATATGTTAATAAATTTGATAAAAGTAGTGTAACAAGTCCAGTAAAATAAGAAATGATATTTGTATGTGAAAGTAGATAGTATGAAATTGGAGTTTAAAATAAACAAGCTGATTAATCTAGCTTGTTTATTTTAATATTATGCATTATTGCATGCAAACGATTGCGTCTTTCCGTTTATAATGAAAGCGGATACATTAAATTTGTAAATTAAAGAGGAGAGAAGCAATGAAAAATCAGTTTCAATATTGTTGTATTGTCATTTTGTCTGTAGTGATGTTATTTGTATCATTATTAATTCCACAAGCGAGTTCTGCAGCTGTAAATGGAAAAGGAATGAATCCAGATTACAAAGCATATTTAATGGCGCCATTAAAAAAGATACCGGAAGTAACAAATTGGGAGACATTTGAAAATGATTTACGATGGGCAAAACAAAATGGTTTTTATGCTATTACAGTTGATTTTTGGTGGGGGGATATGGAAAAGAACGGAGATCAGCAATTTGATTTTTCATACGCACAGCGCTTTGCTCAATCGGTAAAAAACGCAGGTATGAAAATGATTCCTATTATTTCCACACATCAGTGCGGTGGAAATGTTGGAGATGATTGCAATGTACCAATTCCTCCATGGGTTTGGAATCAAAAATCCGATGATAGCCTTTATTTTAAGTCTGAAACAGGAACTGTCAATAAAGAAACATTAAATCCACTTGCTTCAGATGTAATTCGAAAGGAATATGGTGAACTCTATACAGCATTCGCAGCAGCTATGAAACCATATAAAGATGTAATCGCAAAAATATATTTATCTGGAGGACCAGCTGGTGAACTAAGATATCCTTCATATACAACTTCCGATGGGACAGGATATCCCTCACGTGGAAAGTTTCAAGCGTATACAGAGTTTGCAAAATCTAAATTTCGTTTATGGGTATTAAATAAATATGGTTCTCTAAATGAAGTGAATAAAGCATGGGGCACGAAACTGATTTCAGAGTTAGCAATTTTACCACCAAGCGATGGGGAACAATTTTTAATGAATGGATATCTTTCTATGTATGGAAAAGACTATTTAGAATGGTATCAGGGCATCTTGGAAAATCATACAAAATTAATTGGTGAATTAGCACATAATGCATTTGACACAACTTTCCAAGTACCAATTGGTGCAAAAATTGCAGGCGTACATTGGCAATATAATAACCCAACAATACCTCATGGAGCTGAAAAGCCTGCAGGGTATAATGATTATAGCCATTTACTTGATGCTTTCAAAAGTGCAAAGCTAGATGTAACATTTACTTGTTTAGAAATGACAGATAAAGGTAGTTATCCGGAATATTCAATGCCAAAAACATTGGTACAAAATATTGCAACATTAGCCAATGAAAAGGGAATTGTATTAAACGGTGAAAATGCTTTAAGTATCGGAAATGAAGAAGAGTATAAACGAGTTGCAGAAATGGCTTTCAATTATAATTTTGCTGGATTTACGTTACTTCGTTATCAAGATGTAATGTATAACAATTCATTAATGGGGAAATTTAAAGATTTATTAGGTGTAACCCCTGTTATGCAAACGATTGTAGTAAAAAATGTTCCTACAACAATAGGAGATACTGTTTATATTACTGGGAATCGTGCGGAATTAGGAAGTTGGGACACAAAACAGTATCCAATTCAATTATATTATGATTCTCATAGTAATGATTGGAGAGGAAATGTTGTGTTGCCAGCTGAAAGAAATATAGAATTTAAAGCATTTATTAAAAGTAAAGATGGAACGGTTAAATCATGGCAAACAATACAACAAAGTTGGAATCCAGTGCCACTAAAGACTACCTCTCATACAAGTTGGTGGTAATTATATTATGTAAACAAAAAGATCCTTTAGTATGTGATAAAGGATCTTTTTGTTTTTGAAGGAAAAATAAATCTTAAAAGATGTCACATTCTTCTTTCTTCATCCGTCTTGTGTGTAGAACAATAAGGAGGGAATATATATGGAGAATTTTAATGTGGCAATTATAGGCGGGGGACTTGCTGGATTAACAGCTTCGATTTATTTAGCTAGGGAAGGTAAAAAAGTTGTTGTATTAGAGAAATCAAGTCGCTTTGGTGGAAGAGCAATAACAACGAATAAAAACGGCATCCTTATGAATCTTGGGACGCACGCTTTATATCGCGGGGGAGAAGCACTATCAACTTTTGAGGAACTTGGAATCAACATTCCAGGAGACATACCTTCAACTAGCGCACATGGTATATGGAAAAATGATGTGTATACAATACCGACAGATTTTCGGTCAATCTTATCTACACTATTACTTTCATGGCCTGCTAAAATACAATTCTCTCATTTGATGTTAAAGCTCGGAAAATTAGATTTAAATACACTTCCTAAAATGAGTTTGAGTGTATGGGCAGAAAAAGAAATTAAAGATCCGATGGTAAGAAATATGTTTTATGCATTATGCCGAACATCGACTTACACATATGCTCCTACATTACAGCTAGCATCCTCTGTACTAAAACAAATACAACGATCAATGAAAGAAGGAGTTTTTTATGTAGATGGTGGTTGGGAGACAATTATAACAAAGCTAAGAGACGAAGCTACAAATGCTGGAGTTCATTTTATAGCGAGTAAAAACGTAGTTGAAATTGAGCACTGTGGTCATATTCAAAGAATTCGTTGTTCTGGTGACGAATTTTTTGAAGTTCCTACGGTTGTTGTTACTATACCACCAAAAGAAGCTTGTAAAATTGTAAAGGGAGCAAAAGACACCACGCTGCATATATGGGAAGACCAATCAGTGCCAGTAACAGTTGCTTCATTAGATCTTGGCTTGAGAAGATTGCCTAATTCATTACATCAATTTGCTTTAGGGTTAGATCAACCTGTATTTTTTACGAATCAATCGAGAGCTGCTAAGCTGAGCGCAGATGGAACGGTAGTAGTGGGATTGATAAAATATCATAATCCTACATTACAATCTAGTAACTTTAATGATGATAAAATTTTGTTAGAACATACAATGGATTTACTACACCCGAAGTGGCAACAGGAGTTAGTTGAAAAGCAATATTTACCTAAAATAACAGTTGTCTATGATTTTCCTCATATTGGGCGTACTGAAAATCCAGGGCCTACTGTTCCTGAAATGCCAGGGATATATGTTGCAGGAGATTGGGCTGGACATGATGAATTATTAGCTGACGCTGCGGTTTCTAGCGGTAAACGAGCAGCACTACAAATTTTAGAACAAAGTAAAGTCACAAATTGAAAGAGGGTCATGTGAGTGTGGAAATGGAACAATTGTATCAAGCGTATAAACCATTATTGTTTTCTTTAGCCTATCGTATGCTCGGGAGTGTTATGGACGCTGAAGATATTGTTCATGATACATTTCTTTCATTAAATCAAATAGAAGAGCTAGAGTCTGTTGATAATGTAAAAGCGTATTTATGTAAGATGGTTACGAATCGTACAATCGATAAATTACGTTCAGCAGCTCATAAACGAAATGTTTATATTGGCATGTGGTTACCTGAACCACTTGTTGAAGAAAATGATGATCCCTCAATGACATATATAATGAAGGAGTCTATTTCTACAGCGTATCTTTTGCTTTTACAACAGTTATCTGAAGTTGAACGGGCAGTGTTTATATTACGAGAAGTTTTTGGTTACGATTATGATGAAATTGCATCAATTGTTGATAAAAACAGTGCGAATTGTCGGCAAATCTTTCATCGTGCTAGAAAGAGTATTGTGGATAAACCGAAAGCTTCAAAATTAAGTACAAAGCAGATGGCTGCATATGTGGAACAATTTGTCGCATCTTTGCAGCGAGGAGACGTACAGGCAATGCTAGAAATTTTAAAAACAGATGCGATATTCAAATCAGATGGTGGAGGGAAGGTTACAACGGCTCTTAAACCAATTTACACATCTGAAAGGATTGTTCGTTTATTCTTAGGGATTACCAAAAAGTTACCAGAAGAATATTCCATTACATTTAGAATGGTAAATGGTACACCAGGTATTATTGTAAATATAAATAATCGCGCTACGTATGTGCTTTCGTTTGAATTTCAAGAAGAGAAAATAGCATCTATTTATATGATGATGAATCCAGAAAAGCTTATGCATTTAAATGAGAATGCATAGAATGAAAAAGACGCATCTCAACAGAGATGCGTCTTCGATTTAAAATCATGTAAATTACTTCTCTAACATTTCAAGAGGAACATCTTTTTCGCCTAATACCTCGCACTTAATTTCTCCGTCCTCTTCGTAAATACGCTTAATAATCGGTATAGTTATCATTCGCTTTTTGTGCTGCTTACGTTTTCTAGCAGCCTCTAAATTAATCACGTTCATGTTCAAAGCATCCTTTCTTACATACAGTTATAAACAAAAGAAAATGCGTCCGAAAAGGGCGCTTCTTTAATGTGAAATACCGATTAAAAATGATTTTATAATTGCATTTTGATTGTAAAATAATGTGAATGGAATAATTACACGTAGAAATTAACTTTACCAAAAAATGAAACAATACGCTACAAAAAAATTCAATTCTTTGTCTTATAACAGGAAAAAGATTTTCGTTTCGCATATAATGAAAAATAGACAAACATAATTAACTTTCTCATCAATTTTTAATCATTAAATTTGTTAGAAAGGCGATGAATAGCATGAATTCATTAGAATTATTGTTGTTAGAACTTGAAAAGTACGGGGAAGAGCATGATAGCAAAAAAGAAAAGCGAGAAGAAAAGTTAAGAAATGTTTCTCGTGAGATGGGACAATTTTTATCTATTTTAATAAAAGGGTGTAGTGCACAAAAAATTTTAGAAATTGGTACTTCAAATGGATATTCAACATTATGGCTGGCAAATGCGGCTGAAGAAACAAAAGGAAATGTTACAACTGTTGAGCTTTCTTCAGAAAGGGTCGCAGAGGCACTTATGAATTTTGAAAAGGCAAATCTTAGATATCGGATTGATATTCATAATCAAGAAGCAGGAGCGTTTCTAGATGTACAAGTAAATCGTTCATTTGATTTTATTTTTCTAGATTCAGAGCGTACGCAATATATGTGGTGGTGGGAAAATATAAAACGCATATTAGAACCACAAGGATTTCTTGTCATTGATAATGCGACTTCGCATGCAGAAGAGTTAGCAGAATTTATTCAGATGATTGAAGAAGATGATACGTTTGAAACTGTATTACTAGCCTTTCAAAAAGGAGCGTTTGTAGCACGAAAAAAATGAAGGGATATAGCCATAACGAATTGTGTCTCTACACGTGCATCAGCTTTTACACAAGATGGAGCGATACCAGGGCGTGTTTTTATTATGAAATTAGAAAATTGTATGGAATGGATTCGAGATGCGCTTGCAGTTTCAGAAATTGGTGGAATTATAATGCCAGTTCATCCAGAAGTTACAGGAGTTGAATGGAAGCGATTATAAATAGAACGGAGCTTAATTGGATTATCACATCTAAAGAGACTGTATGTCAAACGATTGAGCAGAACAATATTGATTTTCCTTTTAGATATGTGAGTAGACCTGATGATTTATATATTTCTTTGGTTATAATTCAGGTTCAACAGGTACACTGAAAGGCTTTGATAAAAGTCATTGGACTGTATTATCACAATTACCGAAGAAACTGAATGGGAAGGTAGACAAAATGAAATTGAAAGCGGAATTACTAAACAATAAACCGTGTAACACGTGAAGAATCCGCCTTCAGCACCTGACCTTCTAGGTCTTAAGTCTGAGGAAAATAATGTAGAGAACAGGTATACTTATGATAAGAAACAGGGAATGACTGCATAAGCAGGAGTTTATTGAAAATCGATTTCAAACCAGTACCATACATGTTGAACACGATATCTGAGATGAAATATAGTGCAAATAAATTCGCACATATAAATAAAGGAGCGATTTTGTGACTGAATTAGAGAAAAAAGAACATGTATCAGTAGTGAAAGATAATATGCAAGTAGTTGTTGATACAGTTATTAAAGATGAAGAGCTTGTTGAACTGAATAAAGAAGCTGATTTATATGTACAAAAGTTAAATAGTGAACAAAATACTGACCTTTCAAAAGTATTATCCCAGCTGGGAGATTTAGGAGATAAAGAGCAGCAAGCAGCAGGGCAAACATTATCAGCACTAAAACGTCCTGTAACTGCAATGATGAATGGAAAGAATGAAGAAATTCCAAATACGTTATTAGAATTGCGTAAAGTGGTATCAGAACTCGACCCTAATTCATTGAAAGCATCAGGTATGAAGAAATTTATGTTTAAAGTTTTTAAGAAAAATCCACTTGAAACATATGTGCATAAATATCAATCCATAGATAAACAAATTGAAGAAATAATAAGAGCGCTGCTTATTGGACGTGACAATTTACAAGAGGATACAGTTGGTTTAGAAATGTTAAAAGAGCAATCACATGATAAAATCCATGCCCTTGATAAACAAGTGTATCTAGGGCGTAAGCTTGCCGGGATGCTTGAGGCTGAAAAGCAAAATCCAGATCGTCAAAAGGATATTCCATTAATTAATGATGCATTAGAAAAAATTCTTGTGCGTACACGCAATATGCAGCAAGCAAAGAGCGTATTACTGCAATCTATCGCATCTGTAGACATCATTAAGAAAAATAATGAAAAGTTAACAGAAGCAATTCGTAATGCGATTACAATGACACAAAACGTTATTACGGTTTCCGCAGCAATTCAACTCGCATTAACAAATCAACGGAAAACGATTGATGCAGTTAACGCAACGAATGAAGCAATTGAATCGATGGTATTAAGTAATTCACAGGCTTTAAAGCAAAACACAGAAGAAACAACGAAGCTGCTTGAAAATCCAGCAATCAGTATGGATAAATTGCGCGAATCATTTCAAAATGTATTTGCGGCTATTGAAGCATCTGAGAAATCATCGGAGCGCATTATTGAATCTAGTAAGAAGTTTGTTATTGAACTTGACACATTTAATAATGAAATGAAGCAGAAGCTCATTCAGCGCCCGAAGAAATAAAGAGGCATTAGAGGAGGTGAAAAAATGGGTTTCTTCGAATTTGTTTTAATGATTGGTGGGATTTTGCTTTTATTAGGGTTTACAGTTGTTGTTTTACTTGTTTACTTCGGTCGGAAATTTTACTTGTCATGGGCGAAGCCGTATAAACGAGCGCATGAATCGGTTGAAAAGCTATCAAATAAATCAACGCCGTTTTTACAAGAGTTTACGCAACATCCACTTTTTTATCGCTGGATTCGTACAGAAGGGAAAAAGGAACAAAAAGCATTGAATACCCTTTTCTGCGTTTCAGGTCAGCGTACAAGAGAACAAGTTTTCTCTATGTTACCGAAAGATAAACAAAAGAAAGTGCATGTGATGGCAAAAACAACGAAAAAAGTGACAAATGAAGATATTGATGTAGCAGTGATGAAAGTAAAAGATTTCTTAAGGCAAGAATCACAGCAATCATCCAAGCCAACAGATCTATCGTTTTATAAACTGTATTTTTATGATCGTTATCCTGATGCATTGAATACCATTCAGGCATATAAACGTTCAATTAATCCGTCACTACAAAGAACAGTTGATGACATTACAATTTCCGTATTAAATGCACTTCCGTACTACCAAGAACAACGCATGTTTGAACAACAACATAAACTGGAAACGTTCTTGATGAAAGACTTAATTGATATGTTATCACTTGTAGCACAGTTGCCACCATCACAACGTCCTGAAAAAGAAGAAGAATTACAAGTTTACTTACAAAACTTCCAAAAAGAAATGGAAGTAGTAGAGCGTGATATTCGTGACTCCATTGATCATGATTTGAATGTGAAGATGAGAGCGGCGAAGGAGAAGTTTAAGAATAAGTAAAAGAAAGCCTCTTGAGTCATGTACTCAAGAGGTTTTTGTTGTTTTAACATATATTCATTCTACCCTTAGTTGGAATTGCAGCATATAGATATAAAAAAATCATGCAAATCTGATAGATTATTAAATTTTGCAGTACCAAATATGCATAGAAATCACTTTTATTGTGTACTAAACAAGCACATTTTCTATAGTTTAAAATTTTTATTATATTTCACTCTATAACATCTTAAATACTTTTGGAGAATATAACATATCATTATCAGTAGCATAATGATAAGGGGAAATTGAAAGGATTGCTACTTAAAATATTTGAAAAAAGCAGTTTGATATACAGAGTACTTATGAAGTACTATATTCTTTCGAGAAAATTATACGTTTTAACACAAAATACATCTTTTGTTGTACGTTAAGAGATATTTGTTCAGAAAACTATATCAACGTTTTCTAGTCCTTAGCGTGCAATTTTCCAAGAATGGTGTTGTATTTTAATAAACCCCGATAATTTCCATTTATCAATAAAAATTAAATATGCAGTCTTCTTTGTTTTTCAAAACATCTCTTGACATAAAAATCTACTGTATTGCATAATATAAAAAATTAAAATTAAAATCGTTGAAGGGAACTAGTACATATGTTTTTTTGCGCAAGAGAGTGGAATCCACAGGCTGAAAGATTCATATGTTAATGAAAAAACGTTTAAAGGTACATGATAGCAATATCGCCGGATACTACCTTTAACCCTATTAGAACCATATAACATGAAAAAATGGATGAACAGATCAAATATAGTTAATGCATACCCTTCCTAAGCCTGGGGAGTTTGTTTTTTGAATATGCGTAAGGTAAAATCCCTCATATATAGAGTGAGGGATTTTATGATTACTTCGCTTGTATAGTAGTTTTGCTAGAAGGGATACTCTCGTTATGCAACCGATCCAAAGCAGTCACCACATACGTATACGTCTTACCAGACACTGCCGTCTTATCTACATAAATTTCTCCAGGTTTTGTTTTTCGTACAGTAGTAAGTAAATTCTCAGGATTTTGAATATCGACTTCATTCTTTCCGTTTACTCGGTAGATGGCGTAATAGGCAGAGTCGTTGTTTCTATCATCAATAATGCCTAAAACGATACCTTCATCTCTTACAATAGCACCTTTTAAAGTGGGGTGTTTAGGTGGATCATGATCTAGCCAAGGCATTGGCGGGATTAATGCAGGGTGTTTATAAATGTCTTTTTGTAGTCGATTTTTTATTCCTAATGGATTACTATTAATATCTTTTAAGCTGAAATGCATGCTACCTTTTATTTGTGAAAATTGATGATTTAATGCAATTTGTCTTGGATATTCTTCAGGGTTTGACCAAGCGGGGACTGAGTTATTATTAATTTTGTATGCAGCTTGTCCAATGTATAAGTGAATTGGTTTGTTTTCTGTTTCTTTTACCCACCAATCTAGTAAAACGTCATATGCTGCAGGTGCAAAACCGATATTCCAATAGATTTGCGGTGTAATATAGTCAATATACCCTTTTTGGATCCATTCTCGTGTGTCAGCATATAGGTCATCATAATTTCTTTGTCCAGCAGTTGTATTAGAACCGGTTGGATCGTCAGCTATATTCCGCCATACACCAAATGGACTAATTCCAAATTTGACATAAGATTTTTCTTGTTTAATAGCGGTATTTAAACCACTTACAAGTTGGTTGACATTATCGCGACGCCAGTCTCCAATGTTAGTGAATTTTCCATTATTGTAAACTTCATAGGTATCCTGGTCTGGGAATTCCTCCCCAGCTACCTTATAGGGATAAAAATAATCATCCATATGAACGGCATCAATGTCGTAATTTTGTACGACTTCTAATATTCCTTCGATTATAAAGTTTTTCACTTCTGGAATACCGGGATTATAGTATAGTTTTCCTCCATAAGATACAACCCAATCGGGATGTTGCTTAGCGGCGTGATTTTCTATTAATTGATTTAAATTTGTGTGGTTCATGGTTATTCGATAAGGATTAAACCATGCGTGAAATTCAAGGTTTTTTTTATGGGCTTCTTCAACCATAAATGCAAGCGGATCATAGCCAGGGTCTTTACCTTGTACGCCTGTAAGATATTCGGACCAAGGACCGTATCGGGAAGGGTAAAAAGCGTCTGCGGTTGGTTTAATTTGAACAACAACTGCGTTCATGCCTAGATTTTTTATATCATCTAGTAGTTTGATAAATTCTTGTTTCTGCTTTTCGATAGGTAATCCTGGCTTAGAGGGCCAATCAATGTTGAGTACAGATGCAATCCATGCGGCACGTAATTCATGTTTTTGATACGTAGTAGGTACTTCAGCTTGTGTGGACTTAGAGCTTATGAACAGGAAGAGAATAATCAAGATGACGCTACAACAACTCATCAATAATTTTCTAAAAATCATCGTACGCCTCCTTACATATTCTATTATTGAGACTACTATATCATGTGAATGTAAGATTCACAATTGAGAAAATAGAGAGCTGAAACTTTTATTTAAAATAAAAAATATTTTTACTGAAATTTCATTTCGTCAGAACTAATTTGTCTACATACCTCATATGATTTTTAATAACGTGAAGCTTCCTTTCATTGATGGTTTGACAGTCCTTGGAAAAGGATGAAAATTACTTAAAGCATATAGGAGGATTATGAAATGAAGGTTCTATTTGTATGTTCTGGAGGAATGTCCAGTTCAATTGTTGTAAACGCTTTAAAAAAAGAAGCGGAGAAAAAAGGAATTAGTATGGATGTACACGCAATTGGAACAAGTGAAGTGGAAGAAGAGGTGAAAAATGGTTGGGACGTAGTAATGGTTGCTCCGCAAATAAGGCATAGATTTGATGCAGTGAAAAAAATAGCAGATGAGCAGTCTGTTCCTTGTGGTGTGATTCCGCCGCAGGCTTATACACCACTTGGTGGTCCGACGTTATTAAAAGTAGTGCAAGAACTCATTCATTAGGAGGGAGAGTAGTATGAATAAGTTTATCTCATTTCTTGAGAATAACTTATCTAGTCCGATGGCAAGGCTTTCTGAGCAAAGACATTTACAAGCAATTCGTGATGGTGTTATTTCAGCGTTACCGTTTATTATTGTAGGAAGTTTCTTTCTAATAGTAGCATTTCCACCTCTTCCAAAGGATAGTTTTATTTCACTATGGGCGGCTAAGCATCAAACGAGTATTTTAATACCGTATCGGTTAACGATGTTTATTATGTCGCTCTATATCGCCTTTGGTATTGGATATAATTTGGCGAAAAGTTACAAATTAGATGCCTTATCAGGAGCGCAGCTTGCAGTTTGTTCCTTGCTCCTTACATTGACCCCTGAATTAATTGATAAGAAAGGATTTATGCTCCCAATGACAAACCTTGGGGGACATGGGTTATTTGTTACAATGATTGTTTCTATTTTATCGGTTGAGATTTTGAGATTCTGTAAGACGAAAAATGTAATGATTAAGATGCCAGAGCAAGTACCACCGTCTGTATCTCGTTCTTTTGAAGCACTTATACCTGCTGCTTTCGTTATTATTATTATGAGTATTATTACTGTTGTTTTTAGCATTGATTTACATCATTTAGTTGATAAGCTAGCTGCACCATTAGTAAAAGCTGGTGATAGTTATTTTGGAGTTATTCTACCTGTGTTTCTAATTACATTCTTCTGGTCATTTGGCATACATGGTGTTTCTGTTGTTGGGACAGTTGCCCGTCCTTTATGGGAAGTTTATCTTGGTAAAAACTCTGCTGCAGTTGCAGATGGAGCGAACAGTATACCATTTATTGTACCAGAACCATTATACCAATGGTTTATATGGATTGGCGGTTCCGGAGCTACACTAGGGCTCGTATTAGCTATGATCGTCTTCGGTAGATCGAAATA
>Ga0105250_10001283_pt1 | contig 13792 bp, 13 predicted proteins | sample KBSS54metaG_FD_80425 | JGI IMG/M metagenome (GOLD analysis project Ga0105250, IMG submission 80425) | Switchgrass rhizosphere microbial communities from Kellogg Biological Station, Michigan, USA - KBS S5-4 metaG | ecosystem: Host-associated > Plants > Roots > Rhizosphere > Soil | place...
CGGCTGCTGCTGGCGCTGCGACACCAAGGTCGAGCGTAAAGAGATCCCGCAGTGGTTCATCAAAATTACCGACTACGCCGATCAGTTGCTCAACGATCTGGATACGCTGGAAAGCTGGCCAGAACAGGTGAAAACCATGCAGCGCAACTGGATTGGCCGTTCCGAAGGGGTGGACATCACCTTTGACGTGGCGGGCAGCGACGAGAAGCTGACCGTTTACACCACCCGTCCGGATACCTTCATGGGCGCCACCTATGTGGCCGTCGCGGCGGGCCATCCGCTGGCGCAACAGGGTGCGGTGAATAACCCGGCGTTGGCTGAATTTATCGAAGAGTGCCGCAATACCAAGGTGGCCGAAGCCGACATGGCGACGATGGAGAAGAAAGGCATGCCGACCGGCCTGTTCGCCCTTCATCCGCTGTCCGGCGAGAAGGTGCCGGTTTGGGTTGCCAACTTCGTCTTGATGGAATACGGCACCGGCGCAGTGATGGCGGTTCCGGCTCACGACCAGCGCGACTGGGAGTTCGCCACCAAATATGGCCTGCCGATCAAACCGGTGGTGCTGGCGCTCGACGGCAGCCAGCCGGACGTACACGCCGAAGCGATGACCGAAAAAGGCACGCTGTTCAACTCCGGCGAGTTCGATGGCCTGGATCACGAAGCCGGTTTCAACGCCATTGCCGACAAACTGGTCGCCATGGGCGTGGGCCAACGCAAGGTCAACTACCGTCTGCGCGACTGGGGCGTGTCCCGTCAACGTTACTGGGGCGCACCGATCCCGATGGTGACGCTGGAAGACGGCACCGTAATGCCAACCCCGGAAGACCAACTGCCGGTGATCCTGCCGGAAGACGTGGTGATGGACGGCATTACCAGCCCGATCAAGGCCGATCCCGAGTGGGCGAAAACCACCGTTAACGGCCAACCGGCGCTGCGTGAAACCGACACCTTTGACACCTTTATGGAATCCTCCTGGTACTACGCGCGCTACACCTGCCCGCAGTACGACCAGGGCATGCTGGATCCGGCCGCCGCCAACTACTGGCTGCCGGTCGATCAGTATGTCGGCGGTATCGAACACGCCATCATGCACCTGATGTATTTCCGCTTCTTCCACAAACTGCTGCGTGACGCAGGCCTGGTGGATTCGGACGAGCCGGCAAAACGCCTGCTGTGTCAGGGTATGGTGCTGGCGGATGCCTTCTATTACACCGGTAACAGCGGCGAGCGCGTCTGGGTTTCCCCGGTCGACGCCACCGTTGAACGCGACGACAAAGGCCGCATTGTTAAAGCCACCGATCCACAAGGCCGCGAACTGGTCTATGCTGGCATGAGCAAAATGTCGAAGTCGAAGAACAACGGCATCGATCCGCAGGTGATGGTCGAGAAATACGGCGCGGATACCGTGCGTCTGTTCATGATGTTCGCCTCTCCGGCAGAAATGACGCTGGAATGGCAGGAATCCGGTGTGGAAGGGGCAAACCGCTTCCTGAAACGCGTTTGGAAACTGGCCTACGAACACCTTGAGAAAGGCGCTGTCCAGCCGCTGAACGTCGCGGCGCTGAACGAAGATCAGAAAGCGCTGCGCCGTGATCTGCACAAAACCATCGCCAAAGTGACCGACGATATTGGCCGTCGTCAGACCTTCAACACCGCCATTGCGGCCGTGATGGAGCTGATGAACAAACTGGCCCGCGCACCGCAGGACAGCGAGCAGGATCGCGCTCTGCTGCAAGAAGCGTTGCTGTCCGTCGTTCGTATGCTGTATCCGTTTACCCCGCACGTTTGCTTCTCGCTGTGGCAGGCGTTGGGCGGCGAAGGCGATGTGGATACCGCAGATTGGCCACAGGCTGACGAGCAGGCGATGGTCGAAGACTCCAAGCTGGTCGTAGTACAGGTAAACGGCAAAGTTCGCGCTAAAATCACTGTGGCAGCAGATGCAACCGAAGAGCAGGTACGTGCGCGTGCCGCCGAGGAACATCTGGTCGCTAAATATCTGGACGGGGTTACGGTTCGTAAAGTGATCTATGTTCCGGGCAAATTGCTTAACCTGGTTGTGGGTTAACACAAGGAGGAGTTGTGCGACATCGTATTCTGACGCTGTTGCTGGGGTTGGCGGTGCTGGTCACCGCCGGCTGCGGTTTTCACCTGCGTGGCACCACGCAGGTCCCCTCGGAAATGAAAACGCTGATACTGGACAGTGGGGATCCTTACGGTCCGCTGGCCCGCGCAGTGCGTGAGCAATTGCGTCTGAACGACGTGACTATCGTCAAAGATCCGAAACGTAAGGATATTCCTTCCCTGCGTCTCGTCGGTTCCAGCGAAAGCCAGGACACCGCCTCGATCTTCCGGGACGGCAAAACCGCTGAGTATCAGATGGTGCTGACCGTTCAAGCGCAGGTCCTGATCCCCGGTCATGATCTGTATCCGCTGAACGTGAAAGTCTTCCGTTCGTTCTTCGATAACCCGCTGACCGCGCTGGCAAAAGACTCCGAACAGGACATTATTCGCCAGGAAATGCGTGAGCAGGCCGCCCAGCAACTGGTCCGCAAACTGTTGACGGTGCATGCGGCGGAAGAACAAACCCAGCAAAAAGCTGCCGCCGCCGGTGAAAAAGCGGAAAGTCTCCCAGCGCAATGATCCGTATTTATCCTGAACAACTTGCCGCGCAGCTCCGAGAGGGGCTGCGCGCTTGTTATTTATTGAGTGGCAATGAGCCGTTATTGCTGCAGGAAAGCCAGGATCTGATCCGGCAGGCCGCGCAACAACAGCAGTTCACCGAGCACTACAGCATTTCTCTCGACGCCCATACCGACTGGGATGCCATTTTCAGCATCTGCCAGGCCATGAGCCTGTTCGCCAGCCGCCAGACCCTGCTGCTTATCTTCCCGGATAACGGCCCGACGGCCCCGCTCGGCGAGCAACTGATCAAGCTGGCGGCGCTGCTGCATGACGATATTTTGCTGATGCTGCGCGGCCCTCGCCTGACCAAAGCGCAGGAAAACAGCGCCTGGTTCAAAGCGCTTAGCCCAAATGGTGCTTACGTCAGTTGCCAGACGCCGGAACAAGCACAGTTACCCCGCTGGGTGGCACAGCGCGCCAAAACCATGAAGCTCGAGCTGGACGATGCGGCCAACCAGTTGCTGTGCTATTGCTACGAAGGCAACCTGCTGGCGCTATCGCAGGCGCTGGAAAGGCTGTCGCTGTTGCATCCGGACGGTAAGCTCACGCTGCCACGCGTTGAACTGGCGGTGAACGACGCCGCTCACTTTACGCCATTTCATTGGCTGGACGCCCTGCTGGCGGGCAAAAGCAAACGCGCCTGGCACATTCTGCAGCAAATGCAGCAGGAAGATGTCGAACCGGTGATCCTGTTGCGCACCCTGCAACGCGAGCTGCTGCAACTGCTCAACCTGCAACGCCGCATGGCATCCGTGCCGCTGCGCACGCTGTTCGATCAATACAAGGTCTGGCAAAACCGCCGTAACCTGGTGACGCAGGCCCTGCAGCGGCTGTCCGGCGCTCAATTGCAGCAGGCGGTCCATCTGCTGACGCAAATTGAGATCACCCTGACGCAGGATTACGGTCAGTCGGTGTGGCCGGAACTGGAAACCCTGTCTATGCTGCTGTGCGGCAAACCCCTGGCCACGAGTTTTTCAGATGCCCACTAATCCGCAAAGCGCGACAATCCTGCATGCCCTGTTCGGCGGCACCTTTGATCCTATCCATTACGGCCATTTGCGGCCGGTGGAAGCGCTGGCCGCAGAAGTCGGCCTGAACCAGGTCACGCTGCTGCCAAACCACGTCCCCCCGCACCGCCCGCAGCCTGAGGCCAATGCCCAACAGCGGCTGAAGATGGTTGAGCTGGCGATCGCCAATAATCCGCTGTTCGCCGTTGACGATCGTGAACTGCACTGCACCACGCCGTCCTATACCATTGAGACGCTGGAAACCCTTCGTAAAGAACGTGGCCCCGCGTTGCCATTGGCCTTTATTATTGGCCAGGATTCTCTGCTGACGCTGCACAAGTGGCACCGCTGGCAGGCATTGCTGGATGTCTGCCATCTGTTGGTGCTGGCCCGCCCTGGCTACAATGACCAAATGGATACGCCGGAACTGCAACAGTGGCTGGAGCGTCATCGGGTCACCGACGCCGCGCTGCTCAGCCAACGGCCGCAGGGACATATTTACCTGGCCGACACGCCGCTGTTGGAAATTTCCGCCACGGAAATCCGCCAGCGCCGCCATCAGGGCCTCAGCTGAGACGACCTGTTGCCGCGTTCGGTACAGCGCTATATCGAGTTACAGGGTTTATATCGCTAGCCGGAGTCGCGTGATATACTGCGCCGCTATTTTTCAGGTATTCGCTGAAAACCCCGGAAACCTTAGCTGCCGGGCAATTATCAGCTGGCTTTCAGCGGCATCCTGCCGACATTATCATTGATTCAGGCCGCATGCGGGCATTTGCCTGCCGCAGTCGAACAAACAGAACACACCCGAGGGGGAACCTTTGCAAGGTAAAGCGCTCCAAGATTTCGTCATCGATAAAATCGATGACCTGAAAGGCCAAGACATTATCGCTCTGGATGTACAGGGCAAATCCAGCATCACCGACTGCATGATCATCTGCACCGGGACCTCTACCCGCCACGTGATGTCGATCGCCAACCACGTAGTGCAGGAAGCCCGCTCCGCAGGGATGGAACTGTATGGCATGAAAGGTCAGGAAGCCTCCGACTGGGTCGTGGTCGATTTGGGCGATGTGATCGTACATATCATGCAGGAAGAAAGCCGTCAGCTTTATGAGCTGGAAAAACTCTGGAGCTAAGCGGTGAAACTGCAACTGGTAGCGGTCGGCACTAAGATGCCAGACTGGGTGCAGACCGGTTTTATGGATTATCTGCATCGTTTTCCGAAAGACATGCCGTTTGAGCTGACCGAAATCCCGGCAGGCAAGCGCGGCAAGAATGCCGACATCAAACGCATTCTGGAAAAGGAAGGCGAGCAGATGCTGGCTGCGGTGGGCAAAGGCAACCGCATTGTCACGCTGGATATCCCCGGTACGGCGTGGGAAACGCCGCAGTTGGCGCAACAGCTCGAACGCTGGAAGCAGGATGGCCGCAACGTCAGCCTGCTGATTGGCGGCCCTGAAGGGCTGGCACCGGCCTGCAAAGCCGCTGCCGAACAAAGCTGGTCGCTCTCGCCATTGACATTGCCGCATCCTTTAGTGCGCGTATTGGTGGCTGAAAGCCTCTATCGCGCCTGGAGTATTACAACAAATCATCCTTACCACCGGGAATAACCGGTGGTGACAGTGACAGAGTGAAATAAAGCAGCGGGATGAAAATAGAACGTAACCCTTTTCGCGACTATACGGCTGAATCTGCCCTGTTTGTACGCCGCGCCCTGGTGGCGTTTTTGGTCATTCTGGTGCTGAGCGGCACCCTGATCGCCAATCTGTATAATCTGCAAATTGTCCGCGTTGAGGATTACCGCACCCGTTCCAACGAAAACCGCATCAAGCTGGTGCCCATAGCCCCCAGCCGCGGCATTATTTACGATCGTAACGGCACCCCGCTGGCGCTCAACCGCACTATCTATCAGTTGGAGCTGATGCCGGAAAAGATCGACGATCTGAAAGCGACGCTGCAGGCGCTGCGTCCGGTGGTCGATCTGACCGACGACGACATCACCAACTTCGAGAAAGAGCGCAAGCGCTCACGCCGTTTCGTCTCCATCCCGGTGAAAACCGCACTGAACGAAGTGCAGGTCGCCCGCTTTGCGGTCAATCAGTTCCGCTTCCCCGGCGTGGAAGTGAAAGGCTACCAGCGCCGCTATTATCCTTATGGTTCCGCCCTCACTCACGTCACCGGTTACGTCTCGAAGATCAACGATCGCGACGTCGAGCGGTTGGACAAAGACGGCAAGCTGGCGAACTACGCCGCCACCCACGATATCGGCAAGCTGGGTATCGAGCGCTATTATGAAGACACCCTGCATGGCAAAACCGGCTACGAAGAGGTCGAGGTCAACAACCGCGGTCGGGTAATCCGTCAGTTGCACGAGCAGCCGCCCTCCGCCGGCCAGGACGTTTACCTGACGCTGGATCTCAACCTGCAACGCTATATCGAGCAATTGCTGGTGGGCAGCCGGGCGGCAGTGGTGGAGAGCGATCCGCGCACCGGCGGCATTCTGGCGATGGTCTCCAACCCCAGCTATGACCCGAACCTGTTCGTGGACGGCATCTCCAGCAAGGATTACCAGGGGCTGTTGAACGTTCCTAACCGGCCACTGATCAACCGTGCCACGCAAGGGGTTTACCCGCCTGCGTCAACGGTGAAACCCTATATTTCCGTCTCGGCGCTCAGCGCCGGGGTGATCACCAAAAACACCATAGTGTTCGATCCCGGCTGGTGGCAGTTGCCCGGTTCGGAAAAACGCTTCCGCGACTGGAAAAAATGGGGCCACGGCCGCCTGAACGTCACCAAAGCGCTGGAAGAATCGGCAGATACCTTCTTCTATCAGGTAGCATACGACATGGGCATCGATCGCCTGTCGACCTGGTTGACCAAGTTTGGCTACGGCCAGTACACCGGCATCGATCTTTCCGAAGAACGTTCCGGCCTGATGCCGACCCGCGACTGGAAATTCAAACGCTATAAAAAACCCTGGTATCAGGGCGACACCATTCCGGTGGGCATCGGCCAGGGCTACTGGACGGCAACGCCGATCCAGATGTCCAAGGCGCTGAATACCCTGATTAACGACGGCAACGTCAAAACGCCGCATCTGATGCAGAGCACCCGAATCAACGGTGCGCTGGTGCCGTTCCGTCAGGAAGAGAACACGCAGATCGGCGATATTCATTCCGGCTTCTGGGAAATTGCCAAAGACGGCATGTATGGTGTTGCCAACCGCCCTAACGGGACGGCGCGTAAGTACTTCGCGGATGCACCCTACAAAGCCGCGGCAAAATCGGGTACCGCACAGGTATTCGGCTACGAAACCTATAACGCCCACAAACTCGCAGAGCATATGCGTGACCACAAACTGATGACCGACTTTGCGCCGTACAACAATCCAACGGTGTCGGTCGCCATCATTTTGGAAAACGGCGGTTCCGGTCCGGCGGTCGGGACGATTACCCGTCAGATCCTCGACCATATCCTGCTGGGCGACAACAATACGCAATTACCCTCCGAGGCTCCACTGCCGCCTGGTGTAGAAGGTGATTAAGGTAGAACATGACTGAAAGCCAACAAAAAGGCTCGATCTGGACCAAAATCCATATCGACCCCACTTTCCTGTTATTCATTCTGGCTCTGCTGGTCTACAGCGCATTCGTGATGTGGAGTGCCAGCGGCCAGGATATCGGCATGATGGAACGAAAAATCGGCCAGATCGTCATGGGCCTGATCGTGATGGGCGTAATGGCTCAGATCCCGCCGCGGGTCTATGAAAGCTGGGAGCCCTATCTGTACATTTTCTGCGTGATTCTGCTGATCATGGTGGACGCGTTCGGGCAGATCAGTAAAGGTGCTCAGCGTTGGCTGGATCTCGGCTTTGTGCGCTTCCAGCCGTCAGAAATCGCTAAAATCGCAGTTCCGCTGATGGTTGCGCGCTTTATGAACCGCGACGTCTGCCCGCCTTCGCTGAAGAATACCGCCATTGCGCTGGTGCTGATTTTCCTGCCGACCCTGCTGGTTGCTGCGCAGCCGGACCTGGGCACGTCGATTCTTATCGCCGCCTCCGGTCTGTTCGTGCTGTTCCTGTCCGGCATGAGTTGGAAGCTGATCGCCGTTGCCGCCGTGATGCTGGCGGCCTTTATTCCCGTGCTGTGGTTCTTCCTGATGCACGGTTATCAACGCGACCGCGTCATGATGCTGCTCGATCCGGAAAGTGATCCGCTCGGTGCCGGCTACCATATTATTCAGTCGAAAATCGCCATAGGTTCCGGCGGCCTATCCGGCAAGGGCTGGCTGCACGGCACCCAGTCGCAGCTGGAGTTCTTGCCGGAGCGCCATACCGACTTCATCTTCGCGGTATTGGCCGAAGAACTTGGGCTGATTGGGGTGCTGGTGCTGTTGGCGCTGTACCTGCTGGTGATTATCCGCGGGCTGATGATCGCCGCCAAGGCGCAGACAACCTTCGGCCGCGTCATGGTCGGCGGCCTTATGCTGATTCTGTTCGTTTATGTGTTTGTTAACATTGGTATGGTCAGTGGCATTTTACCGGTAGTTGGCGTACCTTTGCCTCTGGTCAGTTACGGGGGTTCGGCGCTGATCGTACTTATGGCTGGGTTCGGCATTATCATGTCGATCCACACGCATCGGAAAATGCTGTCTAAAAGTTTATAAGAGGTGAGTAATGCGTAAGGAATGGCTTTGGGTCGGCGTAGTGGCTGTGTTGCTTTCCGCCTGTACCTCCCCGACCACGGAACAGCAGGCGCCGCCGCAGCAGCCGTATAACGGGCCGGTGGTGGAAATCGGCGGCGTTGAGCCTCAATATGAACCCTATAAACCTGGCACCCTGCAGGATTATAAGGTTAATGGCGATACTTACCGCATCGTGAAGGACCCGCAGAATTTCTCGCAGACCGGTCTGGCCAGCTCCTATGGCGAAGAAGCCCGGGGCAACACCACCGCGCTGGGCGAGCAGTTCGATCCTAACGGCCTCACCGCCGCGCACCCCACGCTGCCGATCCCAAGCTACGTGCGCGTGACCAACCTCGCCAACGGCCGTCAACTGGTGGTACGCGTGAACGATCGCGGGCCTTACACCAATGGCCGCATTATCGATCTGTCGAAAGCAGTTGCCGACCGTCTGAACCTGTCCAACAACACCAAGGTTAAAGTTGATTTCATCAACGTGGCGCCGGATGGCACCCTGAGCGGCCCCGGCACCATAGGGACAATCGTCGCCAAACAAAGCTACGCCCTGCCGTCGCGCCCGGATCTTGGCTCGAGCAGCATGGGAACTCCCGTGCAGCAGGAAGCCCCCATCGCCAGCGGCGCCGCAGTACGACCAATAGATAACAGCAGCCTGGACACCGGTGACAACGCCCCAGCCGCCGCTGCCGGCAGCAGCCGCACCGGCTTCCTCGGCGCACCAAGCCAGGTTCCCGCCGGCGTGTTGGAAGGTTCAGAACCTGAACCGGCCGTCACCGCCGCCGCCATTGCAGCCCCCGTCGCCGCCACCGCAGCCGTTGCTGCCGGAGCCTCTTCCGCCGGGAGCTATGTCGTCCAGGTTGGTGCACTCAGCAGCGCTGAACGCGCACAAACCTGGCAACAGAGCCTGAGCCGGCAATTTGGCGTGCCAGGCAAGGTTGCGGCCAACGGCGGTGTCTATCGCGTGCAGTTAGGCCCGTTCAGCGATCGCCAGCAGGCGGCACAGTTGCAACAGCGCCTGGCTGCGGAAGCGCAACAACAATCTTTTGTCACTGCCGCACCCTAAACAAAGATACCCGATCAATTTCAAGCTGCAGCCGACACTGCTGCAGCTTGAAAGGTCAAAAGCATGAAGCCCCGGCGGGCGATCGCGACTGATAAGCGTTTCTCTAGCTGAAACATTTTCTTTCAGCAAAATGCCGGTAAAGCGCTATTAGTCAGATGAATGGATAATGCCTGCCGGAATCTCATCTGTTATAGTGTGGCTCGTTTTTAACTTTACCCTCATGTATGTTGTCCTCTCGATCATGAAACAAGTAACTTCTTTTCGCTTAATCAAGAGCATAGCGCTCGGCTCCGTTATCGCGATGAGTGCAGCTTCCGTTGCGCAAGCCGATGACGTTAATATCAAAACCATGATCCCAGGAGTGCCGCAAATCGATGCGGAAGCCTACGTCCTGATTGATTACAACTCCGGTAAAGTTTTGGCGGAAATGAATGCCGACGCGCGCCGCGATCCGGCCAGCCTGACAAAAATGATGACCAGCTACGTCATCGGCCAAGCGCTGAAAGCGGGTAAAATCGGCCCGGAAGACATGGTTACCGTGGGGCAAGACGCCTGGGCGACCGGCAACCCGGTATTCAAAGGTTCTTCGCTGATGTTCCTGAAGCCAGGCGATCGCGTGCCGGTATCCAAACTGACCCGCGGCATCAACCTGCAATCCGGTAACGACGCCTGCGTGGCGATGGCCGATTACGTGGCCGGCAGCCAGGACGCGTTCGTTAACCTGATGAACACCTACGTCAGCAAGCTGGGCCTGCAAAACACCCACTTCCAGACGGTACACGGCCTCGACGCACAGGGCCAGTACAGCTCGGCGCGCGATATGGCGTTGATCGGCCAGGCGCTGATCCGCGACGTGCCGGACGAATACGCGATTTATAAAGAAAAAGAGTTCACCTTCAACAATATCCGTCAGATGAACCGTAACGGTCTGTTGTGGGACACCAGCCTGAACGTGGACGGCATCAAAACCGGCCATACCGATGCGGCAGGCTACAACCTGGTGGCTTCCGCCACCGAAGGCCAGATGCGCCTGATCTCTGCGGTACTGGGCGGTCGGACTTATAAAGGCCGTGAAACCGAAAGCAAGAAACTGCTGACCTGGGGCTTCCGCTTCTTCGAAACCGTTGCACCGCTGAAAGTGGGCAAAGAGTTTGCGTCTGAACCGGTCTGGTTCGGCGATTCGGATCGCGTTGAGCTGGGCGTGGACAAAGACGTCTACCTGACCATCCCACGCGGCCGGATGAAAGATCTCAAAGCCAGCTACGTGCTGAACACACCGGAGATTCATGCGCCACTGGCCAAAAACCAGGTTGTCGGCAGCATCAACTTCCAGCTGGATGGCAAAACCATCGATCAGCGCCCTCTGGTGGTAATGAACGAAGTGAAAGAAGGCGGTTTCTTCAGCCGCATCGTGGATTATATCAAACTGATGTTCCACCACTGGTTCGGTTAACAGTTGAAACGGGCAAAATTGCCCTCATATACTGATTAACATTAACTCCCGCTCCGGCGGGAGTTATAATTTATAGATTCGCTATGTTGATAGCAGCACTCTGGAGCGCACATGAAAACTAAACTGAACGAACTGCTCGAATTCCCTTGCTCGTTTACCTACAAGGTAATGGGCCTGGCACAACCTGAGCTGGTGGACCAGGTGGTTGAAGTGGTGCAGCGCCATGCTCCCGGGGATTACAACCCTGAAGTCAAACCGAGCAGCAAAGGCAATTACCACTCCGTTTCCATCACCATCAACGCCACCCATATCGACCAGGTTGAGACGTTATATGATGAATTGGGCAACATTGAAATTGTCCGCATGGTGCTGTAATTCCAGCACAAAACCCTGCTAACCAACCCGGGCCAGAGGATCGTCTGCCCGGGTTGCGCATTTTTGGTCAGCTAAATGCTGGTCGCCGGCCAGAGCGCCCGGTATAATGGCATTACCACTTCTGTAACCTGACGATGACTCTTTTGCAACCAGACAAGATCATTTTGCGTCAGCTGGGGTTGCAGCCCTATGAGCCTGTATCCCAAGCCATGCACAACTTCACCGATCGCAGAACCGATACCACGCCCGATGAGCTGTGGTTGGTTCAGCATCAGCCCGTGTTTACCCAGGGCCAGGCCGGTAAAGCGGAGCATCTGTTAATGCCGGGTGATATTCCGGTGGTCCAGAGCGATCGCGGCGGCCAGGTGACCTACCACGGTCCAGGGCAGCAGGTGATGTACGTGATGATCGATCTGAAACGCAACAAGGTTGGCGTTCGCCAACTGGTCACGGCTATCGAAGATACCGTTATTAATACCCTCGCCCACTTTCATATCGAATCGCGCGCCCGCCCGGATGCGCCCGGTGTTTACGTGGGGGAGCAAAAAATCTGTTCGTTGGGTTTGCGGATCCGCAAAGGCAGTTCATTTCACGGCCTGGCGCTGAATGTGGCCATGGATCTCAACCCCTTCCAACGTATCAACCCTTGCGGTTACGCCGGTATGCAAATGGCGCAGGTCAGCGCGCTGGTGCCCGGCGTAGGCATAGAAGACGTACACCCAATCCTGGTACAGGAATTTGTTCATTTACTCGGCTACCCGAAGGTCGAGCTTCGTAACTGGAACCTGCACGATTATGAGTAAACCAATTCAGATGGAACGCGGCGTTAAATACCGCGATGCAGACAAAATGGCGTTGATCCCGGTTAAAACGGTGGTCACCGAACGGCAGGAGCTGTTACGTAAACCCGAGTGGATGAAGATCAAACTCCCTGCCGACTCTACGCGCATTCAGGGCATTAAAGCCGCCATGCGTAAAAACGGTCTGCATTCGGTGTGCGAAGAAGCTTCCTGCCCGAACCTGTCTGAATGCTTTAACCACGGCACCGCCACCTTTATGATCCTGGGCGCTATCTGTACCCGCCGTTGCCCGTTCTGCGACGTGGCCCACGGCCGTCCGGTGGCCCCGGATGCCAACGAACCGGAGAAACTGGCTCAGACCATCGCCGACATGGGCCTGCGCTATGTGGTGATCACTTCGGTTGACCGCGACGACCTGCGTGACGGCGGTGCTCAGCACTTTGCCGACTGTATTGCCGCCATTCGTGTGAAAAACCCGACCATCAAAATTGAAACGCTGGTGCCGGATTTCCGTGGCCGTATGGATCGCGCGCTGGAAATTCTGACAGAGACGCCGCCGGACGTGTTCAACCACAATCTGGAAAACGTGCCGCGCGTCTACCGCCAGGTTCGTCCGGGCGCCAACTACGAATGGTCGCTAAAACTGCTCGAACGGTTTAAAGAAGCACACCCGCACATCCCAACCAAATCCGGTCTGATGGTCGGCCTGGGGGAAACCAATGCGGAAATCGTTGAAGTCATGCGCGACCTGCGTCGCCACGGCGTCACCATGTTGACCCTGGGCCAGTACCTGCAGCCAAGCCGTCATCACCTGCCGGTACAGCGCTATGTTAGCCCGGCCGAATTCGATGAAATGAAAGAAGAAGCGATGGCGATGGGCTTTACCCATGCGGCCTGTGGCCCGTTTGTTCGTTCCTCCTACCATGCCGATTTGCAGGCGAAAGGGATGGAAGTGAAGTAAATGCGGTAACAATTTGTTACATTTGAGCTTGCGGAAACGCCAAAAAACGGATGTCCTTGCGGCATCCGTTTTTTATTGCCAAACAGAAAACGTGATTACACGTCTTTCTTTTCGACGCTCTGCGGGTTGGATTGGCTTTCTGCCGTGTTTGCCGGCGTCGGAGTCGTGTCGTCGCCCACGGCCTTTTTAAAGCCCTTCAGCGCAGCGCCCAGATCGGCACCCAAGGTGCGCAGTTTGCTGGTACCGAACAGCAAGATAACCAACACCGCAATCACCAGAAGTTTGGTAATACTGATACCTTCCATACTCACCTTCTTATTCATATAGCGCTGCAGAGGCAGCGAAAAACAAACCTTGCCTAGGGTTATTTACCTACTTTCGCCAAGCCAAGACAACAGCAACATGTAACAGAGTGAGATCCCTGCGGCGAGACCTCTTTTAAATGCATTGCGCATTAATCAGACTATTCTGAGTTATCACGCTGCATGGTACGCTGTCGTTACACCTATCAGGGAGCCGCAGGATGTATGCACCATCAGTTATCGATACCAGACGATCCGGCCTCAGCTTCGCCAGACGTACCTATCTGCCACGCATCGTCGGCCTGGGGATTGGTTTTCTGTGCGTGTTTTCGGTGCTCCATTCCCAGCCTTCGGCCCCCTGGGTGTGGGGCCTGCTGATTTTTCACGGTTTTATTTGGCCGCATGTCGCCTACCAATGGGCGCGTCGCTCTGCCACGCCCTTCAAGGC
>Ga0105250_10001292_pt1 | contig 13740 bp, 10 predicted proteins | sample KBSS54metaG_FD_80425 | JGI IMG/M metagenome (GOLD analysis project Ga0105250, IMG submission 80425) | Switchgrass rhizosphere microbial communities from Kellogg Biological Station, Michigan, USA - KBS S5-4 metaG | ecosystem: Host-associated > Plants > Roots > Rhizosphere > Soil | place...
ACATGACCATGGCGTTAACCGGCAAAGTGGCTCCCTACAAAATTGGTTTTGGCCCATTCCCAGGGTCCGTCTTCCATGCGCCGTATCCGTCCGAACTGAACGGGATTTCCACTCAGGATGCGGTGAAATCCATGGAACGCCTGTTTAAATCCGACATTGAGGCGACTCAGGTAGCGGCGATTATATTCGAACCTGTGCAGGGTGAAGGCGGCTTCAATGTAGCTCCGCCTGAATTTGTGGCGGCGATTCGCCAAATTTGTGATACCCACGGCATCGTGATGATTGCTGACGAAGTGCAAAGTGGTTTTGCGCGCACCGGCAAAATGTTTGCCATGAACCATTACGCGCATCAACCTGACCTGATGACTATGGCGAAAAGCCTGGCAGGCGGCATGCCGTTATCTGGCGTGGTGGGTAAAGCGGAAATTATGGATGCACCTGCGCCTGGCGGTTTGGGCGGGACTTACGCCGGTAACCCGCTGTCGGTGGCGGCAGCCCATGCGGTGCTGGATATTATTGCTGAGGAAAAACTCTGCCAACGAGCCGAAGCACTGGGTGAACGGCTGACATCTGCGCTGCGCGAGATCAAACAAAATTGCCCGGCCTTAGCGGAAGTGCGTGGCCTTGGCTCGATGATTGCCGCAGAATTTTACGACACCACAACTGGCGAGCCGTCTGCGGCAATTGCCCAGCAAGTGCAGAAACGTGCGTTGGAGCAAGGCTTGCTGCTACTGTCCTGTGGTCAAAATGGCAACGTGATCCGTTTCCTTTACCCGCTGACCATCCCTGATGCTCAGTTCGATAAAGCGCTGGATATCATTAAAACCGCGACGCAAATGTGAGACCCAAGATGATCAATTTAAACAATACAGACCTGCTGCTCGACAGTTGCCCGGTTGGCGGCGAGTGGAGCCACGCGCAGTCGGGTAAAACCATGTCGGTGGTCAATGCCGCGACGGGGCAGAAAATCGCCGAAGTGCCGTTGATGGGGCAAGCTGAAACTCAGCAGGCGATCGCGGCGGCAGAGATGGCGCAAAAAGCGTGGAAGATGCAGACTGCGGCAAGCCGCGCAAAAATCCTCCATCGTTGGGTGAGCCTGATTCAGGAAAACACTGAAGATCTGGCGCGGCTGATTACCAGTGAAGGCGGCAAACCGCTGGCTGAAGCGCGTGGCGAAGTAAACTATGCTGCCTCGTTCATTAGCTGGTTTGCGGAAGAGGCGAAAAGAGTCGATGGCGTGTTGTTGCAACCGACCAACCCGGATCAACGTTTTATCGTCTCGAAACAACCTGTTGGTGTTTGTGCGGCAATCACCCCGTGGAATTTCCCGGCGGCGATGATCACCCGCAAAGTAGCTCCGGCATTAGCCGCAGGCTGTGCGATTATCGTTAAGCCCGCGGAACAAACACCACTGACCGCGCTGGCGTTAGCCAAACTTGCCGAACTGGCAGGTTTGCCAAAAGCCCTGTTGCAGGTCATTACCGGAGATGCCAAAGAAATTGGCGGTGAACTGTGTCGCAATGCCACGGTACGCAAACTCAGTTTTACCGGCTCCACGGAAACAGGGCGTTTATTAATGGCGCAATGTGCTCCGACCATCAAAAAGCTCTCGCTGGAGCTTGGCGGAAATGCGCCGGTTATTGTCTTTGACGATGCCGACCTTGGGCTTGCCGTAAAGGGCATTATGGCGTCGAAATTCCGTAACAGCGGGCAAACCTGCGTATGCGCCAACCGCATCTACGTGCAGAGCGGGATTTATCAAAAGTTGTGCGATGAACTGGTGAAAGCGGTTGAAGCCCTGAAAGTCGGCAATGGTATGGATGACGGTGTGACACAAGGGCCGCTTATCAATGCCAAAGCGATTGAAAAAGTTGAGCTGCATCTGAATGACGCGCTGCAAAAGGGCGCCACGCTGTTAACTGGCGGCCATAAACATCCGTTGGGTGGCAATTATTTCGCTCCGACCGTGGTGGCCAATATCACGCAAGAGATGCGTTTTGCTCGTGAAGAAACCTTCGGGCCGGTGGCTGCGCTGTTTAAATTCGACCGTGACGACGAAGTAGTGAATTACGCCAACGATACCGAATTTGGCCTTGCCGCGTATATATTCACGCAGGATGCGAAGCGCCAGTGGCAAATTCCTGAAGCACTGGAATACGGCATGGTAGGGGTCAACACCGGGCTGATTTCCAACGAAGTTGCGCCATTTGGCGGCATCAAGCAATCAGGGCTGGGGCGCGAAGGCTCACGCTTCGGGATTGATGAGTATTTAGAGATGAAATACGTCTGCGTTAACCTCGCTTAACCCACTCACATTTACAACCTTCTGGCGGGTGACGCTACGCTTACCCGCCCTACAAAATCCAAATTTCTGGTGGGTGACACTACGCTTACCCGTCCTACAAAATCCAAATTTCTGGTGGGTGACACTGCGCTTACCCGTGCTACAAAATCCAGACTTCTGGCGGGTGACACTGCGCTTACCCGCCCTACAAAATCCTGACTTCTGGCGGGTGACGCTGCGCTTACCCGTGCTACAAAATCCAAATTTCTGGCGGGTGACGCTGCGCTTACCCGTGCTACAAAATCCTGACTTCTGGTGGGTGACGCTACGCTTACCCACCCTACAAAATCCAAATTTCTGGCGGGTGACACTACGCTTACCCGCTCTACTAAATCCAAATTTCTGGTTGGTGACACTACGCTTACCCGTGCTACAAAATCCTGACTTCTGGCGGGTGACGCTGCGCTTACCCGCTCTACAATATCCAAATTTCTGGTGGGTGACACTGCGCTTGCCTGCTCTACAAAATCCAAATCGTAGGTCGGATAAGCGTAGCGTCATCCGACAATTCTCTTGTTAAAATCTCGCTCAAAATCTTTAACAATTATGTGACATTAAGCGTATACATATAACATATTATGTTTTATAAAATATACACACTGCCTGCCCTTATGCCACATAAAGAGAAAAGATATGGACCAGACGACAGACAAACAACATCACCAACATCAGCCAGTTAAAGGCGAGCAATTCAACCGCTCGATAGGGCTGATGTCTAACTTCGCATTGGGATTTACCTACCTTTCGCCACTGACTGCGGTTTATTCGCTGTTTGCGTTGGCCGTGACGCTCGCGGGGCCACCGGCTATCTGGTGGATATTGATTGTGGCGTGCGGGCAACTACTGGTGGCGTTAGTCTTTGGTGAAGTGGCCTCGCAATATCCGATTACCGGTGGCTTATATCCGTGGGCGAGAAGACTTTGGGGTAAAAAATATGCCTGGATTGCCGCCTGGATCTATCTTTGGGCGTTAGTGGTTACCATTACTTCGATTGCGGAATACACCTCTACCTTCGTGGCCTCGTTATTCCACTACGCCACTAGTGCGGGCAATATGATGGTGACGTCTGTCGTCTTGCTGCTGATTATGATGGTCGTGAATATGTCAGGCACCAAAAACCTGGCTCGCGTGGCGAGAATTGGTTTCTGGTGTGAAATCGTCAGCGTTATTGCACTCGGCATTTATCTGCTGATATTCCATCGCTCGCAACCTTTCTCCGTGGTATTTGACTCGATGGGCGTGTTGGCTAACGACGGCAATTACACCACCGCCTTTATGTCAGCATCTTTGATGGGGTTGTTTATGTTCTTCGGCTTCGAAGCCTGCGGTAATGTGGCAGAAGAAGTGAAAAACCCAGGTAAGAAAATTCCCGTGGCGATGATTTTAAGTATCGTGTTTGGTGCCATCTCTGCGGTAATTTCGATTATGGGTTATTTGTTATCGTCCCCAGATTTAGTCAACATTGTAAACGGTAAAATTCCCGACCCGATTCCGGCGATTCTCAACGAAGCGTTGGGGCCAACCGGTGCTACGGTCTTTATTGTGGTCGCGGTGATTGCGATGTTGTCTTGTATTCTTTCTTTGCAAGCTGCCTTGAGCCGTCTGATATTTTCCTTCTCCCGCGATAACATGCTACCTGGCAGCGAATGGATGTCGAAAATCTCCAAACATAGCGTGCCGGATAACGCCATGATGGTGAGCTGTTTGTTACCGGTGATTATCTGCGTGTGGGTCTATTTCCAGCCTGATAGCCTGGCGCGTATTACCGCATTTGCGGTCATCGGTATCTATATTTCCTTCCAGATGGTGGTACTGGCGGCATTGCGCCAGCGCCTGAAAGGGTGGAAACCTGCCGGTGAATGGACGGTGGGTTCGTGGGGGATTATCGTCAATATTCTGGCACTGGCTTACGGGTTGTGCGGTATTTGGTTACTGGCGCAACCGGCCCAGAGTGAAAACTTTATGGACCGCTGGACGGTGCTGGTAGGACTGGCGATTGTGATTGGTTCGGGCCTGATTTATATGTTCGTCAGCAAACCGTTTGGTCGCTCGAGTGCACCCGAGAATGATGCGATTGAATACGCTCGTAAATTAAATACCGAACAAGGTTAATATCAATGTCGGATGTCGCTTAGCGTAGCGACATCCGACTTATTCACATATATAAATTAAAATAATCATTCTCAAAGACAATACTCGTCACACTGGCATCCAGTAAATCACCGACGCGGAATCGTGGATGGGTAGAGAAAATAATTCTGCGCTCTTTATTGGTTAGAATAACTTTATCATTAGCCGCATAAGGTAATAGCTCATCCTCTACACGGCTGACTAATAAATCTATCGCCGCAACACCTAAAAACTGATCCTGAAAATGAACCGGGACGGCGCAGGTGAGGGTGTACGAAGTATTGCAAATATAGTCGACGTAGGGGCCATGGATAAAGGCGTTATCCACCGATGGCGCTTGCTTAAACCATTCAAAGGTACGGAAATCCAGGCGCTGTTGTGTGGCCTGGTCCAAATCCAGATTCACCTGTTTTACACCATCGGCTTTCTTATACCACCACTCCAGAAGCCAGAATTCCTTATTGCTGACGCTGCTTTCAATATGGCTGGCAAAACCGGCACCCGCACAGTAACCATTACTATTCAGAGTTTGTTTAATATGATCCTGAATGGTTTTTCTGACTGACGGCTCAAGCAGATGCTCCAGCTTAACGTCTTTAATTTCAGCCAGCGAAGCTTCAATTTCCCTGGCAAGCAACACGGTGGATTCAATAGTCGAGTTAATGATTTTATCAATTTTGGTGCTTAGAGTACGGAGTGATGTTGTTTGTAGCATATTTATGCCTGTTGTTTTTATTGGTTATTATTTACGTTGTGCTTCAATTTATTTTCTATCAGATAGAAAGTAAACGTGTCGATTAATTTTTTGGCAATGTTAACTGACTCGATTTCATTGTGAGATTCCAGCGTGTCAATTAACGAGATATACAGATCAACAATCTCGCGATGTATATTTTCTGAACGGAACAGCATCGCCACCAGTGACGACCATTCAGATTGCAAAATCAGCTCCTGGTTTGCCAGACGTGCTGACTGTGAACAGGCGGCAATGGCTAACAAACAGCGCATGTCGGCCTGAGTACGTGCCTCGGGCGTGGTGGAGGCGGCAAGTACTGCAACAAAGTCGCGCAGGCGGGTAATATCGGCGTTCGTCATACGGCGCGACGCAAGCCTTGCGCTGTGGCTAATAATCGCGCAGTGCATCTCGCCCAAATCAGACAGGTAATCAGTGCTCAGGGTTTTAAAAGGATTAAGAGAGTGACTTAATTCCCACGCTTGTTCGCACACAAAACTGCCACCGTTACGCCCACGCACCGTATGAATTAAATTATTCGCGCGCAGCGTGTTTAACGCTTCCCGGATGGTGATGTGCGAAACCCCCATCATTTTTGCCAGATCGGCTTCATTCGGTAGCTGCTCGTTTGCCTCAAGCAGGCCGGTAATAATGGCGTTGGAAAGCCGCTGAACTATCTGATCGGAACGGCTGGCCTGACCGATTGGCGCGAATATCACCGCATGCGTAATCATAATTTTCCCTGAAGAGAGACTCCTTGAATAAGGCCACTGAACATAGCATACAAGCGCTGCGTAAAGAATCACTTCGGAATGGGATGTATATCATATTGTTAGCAAAATGTTATTGAATTTAATCTTCATCAAACATATTACATAATATAATATATGTTTAAACCAGCGGAGAGCACGATGAAGATTCTGAAGCATTTTATCAATGGGCAATATGTCGCGGGTTCGCAGGAGAACCTCTTTGAGCTGGTTAGCCCGGTGAATGGTGAAACCTACGCACTGTCGCCGAGCGCCGGTCGTGCGGAGGTCGAGCAAGCTTATCTGGCGGCGAAAACAGCTTTTGCGGTGTGGAAACACTCCACGCCGTCGCAGAGACAGCGTGCGCTGCTGAAACTGGCGGATGAAATTGAACGTAATGTTGAACGCCTGATTCAGGCGCAAAGCGAAGAAACCGGGCAGCTGCGGCATTTCATTGAAAAAGAAGAGATTGCGGCATCCTGTGATGCGCTGCGTTTTTTTGCTGGTGCTGCGCGTTGCCTGGAAGGAAAAGCTTCCTATGAATATGCCGAGGGCTTAACCTCGACGATTCGCCGCGAACCGCTGGGGATTGTCGGCCAGGTCACCCCGTGGAACTATCCCTTCATGATGGCGGTGTGGAAAATCGCACCGGCACTGGCCGCCGGAAACACGGTGGTGTTAAAGCCCAGCGATACCACGCCCATCAGCACGTTGATTCTGGCGGAACTGGCAGCACCTCTTTTCCCGCAAGGGGTATTTAACGTGGTGCTCGGCAAAGCGGAAACCGGCTCGCTGGTGGTGTCCAGCACCGAAGCGTCACTGGTTTCGATAACCGGTTCGGTGCGCGCGGGGTTGCAAGTTGCGGCCTCTGCTGCGGCTAATTTGACCAAAGCGCACCTTGAATTGGGCGGTAAGGCTCCGGTCATCGTCTTTGCCGATGCCGACATTGCCAAAGCGGTGGAGGTCATCACCACCGCAGGGTTCTTCAATGCTGGACAAGACTGCACCTCGGCGACGCGAATTTTGATTGAAGACTCTATCTATGCGCAATTCCTCGAAAAATTGGTCACCAAAACCCGCGCCATCAAATTTGGCACGCCGGAAGATAAAGACGCGTTGTACGGCGCGTTAAACAGCCGCAACCAACTAGAACAGGTCAAAGGTTTTATCAGCCGCCTGCCGTCACACGCCGTCATCGAAACTGGCGGCAAAGCGGGGGATGGCCCAGGCTTCTATTTTGAACCGACGATTATTTCCGGGCTTGATCAACGCGACGAGGCCATCCAGCACGAAGTGTTTGGCCCGGTGATGACAGTGCAGAAGTTTTCCTCCGAGGCGGAAGCACTGGAGAAGGCCAATGATGTGGAATATGGCCTGGCGGCGAGCATCTGGACCAGCAACCACAACCGCGCCCAACGTTTCAGCATTCGCCTGGATTTCGGCACCGTATGGATTAACAACCATATTCCTCTGTGTGCGGAGATGCCTCACGGCGGTTTCAAAAAATCTGGCTATGGTAAAGATTTATCATCCTACTCACTGGATGAATACACGCGAGTGAAACACATCATGTGTGACATCTCTGAATAATTAACGCCGCTCCGATTAGACTTTAAGGTGATGAAATGAAAGCAATGAAAGTCGCTGTTCTGTCCCTGGCGCTGTTCTCAAATTTGGCATTAGCGGAAGTGTCTCCGTTAACGGTGGTTAAAGATTATATGTCGGCGTGGAATGCCCATGACGCCGCAAAGGCCGCGCAATATTTATCCAATGATGTGGTGTATTACGATGCCGCCAGCGGTACGCCGGTGAAAGGGAAAAGTAACGCCGAAAAAGAGGTGATAGGCGCGTTTATTAAAGCGGTGCCAGATTTAACCTGGAAAATGACCAGCAAGCCAGTTTACGATCACGACACTATCGCTTTTCGCTGGGAATTCAGCGGTAAAAATAGCGGCGAATGGGCGGGAAGCCCGGCCACAAATAACCCGATTAAATTTGAAGGAGTCAGTTATATCACCGTCAATAACGGGAAAATAACCTGGCAGGGCGATTATTACGACTCCAAAAAGCTCGACGAAGAACTAAAGCCACAAGCTAAATAAGGACTGATATGTCTATCACCAGACGTGATTTTCTCAATGGAGTGGCAATTACTATTGCTGCAGGGATGACACCACTTGATTTTGCAAAAGCTGCCGGAAAAGCCAGTGTGATGATTGGCGATGACTATTATCCACCGCAGCTCACTGGGCTGCGTGGGAATCATCCCGGTTCTTTTGAAATGGCACATGCGATTGGCCGCGATCATGAAAAATTTAGTACCGACCATCTGCCCATCGAAGAAGAATATGATCTGGTGATTGTTGGCGGCGGGCTAAGTGGTTTATCTGCCGCCAGCTTCTGGCATGATTTGGCGGGTAAGAATAGCAAAGTGCTGGTGCTCGATAATCATGATGATTTTGGCGGTCACGCGAAACGTAATGAATTTAAAGCGGACGGCAAAAAAATCATTGGCTATGGCGGCAGTGAAGCCTTTCAATCGCCGAGCCGCAATTTTAGCGATGAGGTAAATGGGCTGCTGTCTACCGTCGGCGTAAGCGTCGTCAGAATGAAGGAAAGCTTTGACGTTAATTTCTACCCCGATTTAAAACTCAGCCGTGGCGTTTTCTTCGACAAAAAGAACTTTGGTGAAACCAAAATTGTCAGCGGTGATCCTGGGCACGCCGTCGCTGATGATATTCCGCGCGATAAACTCAATGGTCGCCCCCTTGAAGCATTCATTAATGATTTCCCGTTGAGCGAAAGCGATCGCAAAGCCATTTTGGATCTGCATGTTAATCCAGTGGATTACCTGAAAGGCATGACCGCCGACGAAAAATCCGCGTGGATGGACACCCACAGTTACCGCGATTTCCTGGTAGAAAAAGTCGGCTTGAGCAAAATGGCGCTGATGTATTTCCAGCAACGCACCAACGACTTTTTTGCCATCGGTATTGAAGGCGTAAGTTGTAGCGATGCCCGAACCTGCGCGCTTCCGGGAATGGATGCCATGGATTTACCGCCGCTTGATGAAGAGGCACAGGCCGATCTCGATGAACCCTATGTTTATCATTTTCCTGATGGTAACGCCGGGCTTGCGCGGCTGATCGTCAGGCACCTGATTCCAGATGCGCTGCCGGGTAACACCATGGAGGATTCCATTACCGCCAGGCTTCATTATGAAAAGCTCGATCTGCCGGAAAACAGCACACGCCTGCGCCTTAACAGCATGGTGATTAATGCGGCCAATAGCGAAGACGGTGTGGTGGTGACTTACGTGAATGACGGTAAAGCGCATCGCGTGAAAGGGCGAAAAGCCATCATGGCGGGTTACAACATGATGATCCCGTATCTGGTGCCTGAAACGCCGGAACAGCAAAAGGCTGACCTGCGGCTCAACGTTAAAGCGCCGCTGGTGTACACCAATGTGGTGGTCAAAAACTGGCAGTCATTCATGCAATTAGGCATCCACGAATTTTATTCACCCGCCGCACCATATAGCCGCGTGAAGCTGGATTATCCGGTCAGCATGGGCGGTTACCAGCATCCGCAAAATGCCGATCAACCGATGTGTCTGCATATGGTTTATGTACCGACGTATCCGGGAAGCAAATTGAGTGCGCGCGAACAATTCCGCCAGGGGCGGGCGTATTTACTGGGTACGCCATTCGACACCCATGAAAAAATGATTCGTACACAATTGCAGGAAATGCTCGGGCAAACCGGTTTTGACCATGAACGGGATATTACTGCCATCACCGTTAACCGCTGGGCGCACGGTTATTCTTACTACGCCACCGCCTTGTTCGATGATATGGACAAAATGCCCGAAATCATTGAGCGCGCGCGTCAACCCATTGGCCGCATTGCGATAGCCAACTCTGATTCCGACTGGGACGCCTACGCGCATACCGCGATTGACCAGGCGTGGCGCGCGGTCAACGAACTTAAAGCGATGGGATGAGCGACATGAAACAGACTTTATTGGCTATTGGCTGCTTGTTCGTCGCGGGGAATGCCGCCGCGAGTTCGGCAGGCGAATATATGGCAAAGATTTCAGATTGCGTGGCGTGCCACACCACCGAAGGCGGAGCGCCGATGGCGGGCGGGAAAAAGTTCTCCACGCCGATTGGCGATATTTACGCCACTAACATCACGCCGGATAAAACCTTCGGCATTGGTAATTATTCATACGAAGAGTTCGAAAAAGACGTCAGGCAGGGCATCGCAAAAGATGGGCATCCGTTGTATCCCGCGATGCCGTATCCGTCCTACGCCAAAATGACGGATCAAGATATTCGCGCACTGTATGACTATTTCATGAATGAGGTTCCAGCGGCGGATACAAAAAACAAAGACAATGAGATCCCTTTGCTCTTGTCGGCCCGCTGGCCTTTGCATGTCTGGAACTGGTTGTTCGTCGAAGAGACGGCCCCTGAAAATAAAACCGGGCAGCCCACTGATTTATTAGCCCGAGGTGCTTATCTGGTGGAAGGGCCGGGGCATTGTGGTGCGTGTCATACCCCAAGAGGTGTGACGATGCAGGAAAAAGGCTATGACGCCTCCAGCGCTGAATATCTGACGGGGGCGATGATTGAAGGTTGGTATGCACCTTCGTTGCGAAACATTTCTATGTCGAGAGATGAATTAAAAGATCTGCTGCGCATGGGGCGCAGCCAGCACGATGCGCTTTCCGGGCCAATGAGTGAGGTGGTGACGCAGAGCACGCAGTATCTGACCGACAAAGATCTGGATGCGATAGCGTTTTATTTGCTGAACTTTAACCACAAAAATGGCGTGCCGGTGGCTGCCGATGGCGCCATTGTTTATGCGCCGACAGACGGTAAAACGCTGTATTCGATGTATTGCTCCACCTGCCACGGTGATGACGGAAAAGGCAAAGATTTCACCGTCCCTTCGTTAGTGAACAACACGGTAGTCAACGCCAAAGACCCGTCATCATTGATTTCTGTGGTTTATCAGGGCGCCGAAACACCGCAAACCCACGGCAATATTTCTTTCAAAATGCCGGCATATAAAGAGGTGATGTCTGACGATGAAATGACCAATGTGGTTAATTACGTCAGAGGAACGTGGGGCAATGGCGCGCCGCAGGCGACCAAAGATGAGGTTAGTGCGATAGCGAAATAGAGTCCTGCGGTGGATGACGCTAGCGCTTATCCACACTACAAAACAAAGCCTTATGAAACCGCGTAGCTCGGATAAGCGCAGCGCCATCCGACATTTTCAGGTGTAACGACAGGCGCAAGCGGTGGATGACGCTGGCGCTTATCCACCCTACAAAACAAAGCCTTATGAAACCGTGTAGGTCGGATAAACGCAGCGCCATCCGACACCACTGGCGTAAATGGTGGATGACGCTGGCGCTTATCCACCCTACAAAAACAAAGCATTAATGAAACCGCGTAGGTCGGATAAGCGCAGCGCCATCCGACATTTTCAGGTGTAACGACAGGTGCAAGCGGTGGATGACGCTGGCGCTTATCCACCCTACAAAACAAAGCCTTATGAAACCGCGTAGCTCAGATAAGCGCAGCGCCATCCGACATTTTCAGGTGTAACGACAGGCGCAAGCGGTGGATGACGCTGGCGCTTATCCACCTTACAAAACAAAGCCTTATGAAACCGCGTAGGTCGGATAAGCGCAGCGCCATCCGACAAAACTGGCGTAAATGGTGGATGACGCTAGTGCTTATCCACCTTACAAAACAAAGCCTTATGAAACCGCGTAGGTCGGATAAGCGCAGCGCCATCCGACACAACTGGCGTAAATGGTGGATGACGCTGGCGCTTATCCACCCTACAAAAACAAAGCATTAATGAAACCGCGTAGGTCGGATAAGCGCAGCGTCATCCGACACAACTGGCGTAAATGGTGGATGACGCTAGTGCTTATCCACCCTACAAAACAAAGCCTTATGAAACCGAGTAGGTCGGATAAGCGCAGCGCCATCCGACATTTTCAGGTGTCTGACGTTGGCTTAACTCCGGCACCCGCGGAACAAATCACTATCCGCGTGGTAATCGCGGGTGGTGATGTCCCAAATCCCTAGCACCGATGAGAACAAGTTGTCATGGGAGTACGGGTTCTTCGCAGCATTATTTTTCAGACACGTCATATTAATGTGCTTATCCGCGATAAAGCCGGGTGACATCCACACCTGCATCGGTATATGCGTTTGCTGATCCGGTGCCAGTTTGTACGGCGTGCCGTGCAGATACAGGCCACTTTCCCCCAGAGACTCGCCGTGGTCGGACACATACAGCAGCACGGTGTTGTACTTGTCGCTATAAAGTTTGAGCTTTTCAATCATTTGTGCCACGACATAGTCGGTATAACGAATGGTGTTGTCGTAGGTATTGACCAGTTGTTCTTGCGTACAGTTTTCAATGTCGCTACGCGCACATTCCGGCATAAAGTGGCGTTGTTTAGCCGGATAACGCTGGAAATAGGTCGGCCCGTGGCTACCAATGATATGAAAGGCAACCAGCTTATCCCCGGCCATTTTTGCCATCTCTTCATCGATATTTTCCAGCATCACCTCGTCGAAACAGGTTTCACCATTACACAATTTCGGGTTATCGGTCGGTTTAATTTCGATAGTCGGTAACCGTTTACACACGCCTTTACAGCCACCGTCATTATCTTTCCACAGCAGCGAAACCCCGGTTTTTTGCACGATATCGAGGAAGTTTTCACTGTTAGTCGCTTTTTTGGCGTTGTACTCGGTGCGGTTCATATTTGAGAACATGCAGGGTACGGAAACCGCAGTGGCCGTGCCGCACGAATGAACGTCCTTAAACGAAATAACATCGCCACTTTGGCTGGTGAAAGCGTTGGTATCACGCTCATAACCGTTCATCGAGAAATTCTGGCTACGTGCGGTTTCGCCAATCACCAGGAACATTAGTGTCGGTTTGTCTTTATTGGCAACACGTTTGGCGTCATCACCCAATGTCTGGAACGGTTCTTTGGTGGTGAAGTAGGTATCTTGCAGATAGCGGACGGTACTGTAGACGTAGTTCGCCGGGATAATCTCTTTGTTTAGCGTTGAGTTATTGCGCCCGACAGAGGCGTAGTCCTGGTAATAAAGTGCGGCCACACCCGCAATTAGCAACAGTGATGCCGCCATAGACAACAAACGGTATGTAATGCCCTTATACCACTTGGCTGGATATTCAATCTTAATTAAAAACAGCAAGATAGCCGGAAGTATTCCGGTCAGCAGCAGCCATAAAATGATCGAGCCATTCAGATAAGAATGGGCTTCTTGTGGATTGGTTTCGACGATGTTTTGGATCATAGACTGATCAAACATCACTTTGTATTTCAGCGTCGAGTAACTGACCATTGAGCCTGTCACAAATAACAGGGCAAAAAACGGTTTCAGCAAAAATCGAATCGAAAAGGGCATAAAGACAAAGTTAAGTGCCGCAACCAATACAAACGCTATGGAGATGGCAAAACCCATTTTGACGTGCTCAAGGTGCGTCAAAATATCGTAAAAATGCAGTAATACGGGCCAGTTAAGCAAGAAGGCAAAAACCACCGCCAACAGTAAAACCAGTGGGATAAGCTTAATCCTGAAAAGTACGGGCATTAATATCTCCGAATAATTGCCGCCAAAGTAAATACCATTTGGAATCTAAAACGTGCTGGCAATTTTTACCAAGTGTTTGAAATTTGCTCAGAACAAATAAGTTGCGGTGAAGTTAAGAAATAC
>Ga0105250_10001294_pt1 | contig 13733 bp, 23 predicted proteins | sample KBSS54metaG_FD_80425 | JGI IMG/M metagenome (GOLD analysis project Ga0105250, IMG submission 80425) | Switchgrass rhizosphere microbial communities from Kellogg Biological Station, Michigan, USA - KBS S5-4 metaG | ecosystem: Host-associated > Plants > Roots > Rhizosphere > Soil | place...
GGGTTGAAACGACCTCGTTCAGGTCGAGCCCTTTGTCCTGCAGCAGGATGTCGAGCTCCGGTTTTTCCGGGGTGTAGATGGCCAAGCAAAGTTTGGCGCCGGCCGGCAAGCTGGCGCTGATCTTCTCCAGCGCATCGCTCGCTGTTTCATGAAAGCGGTTCAGTGCGGACATACGAATTCCTCGCCCGCCGTACACCGGCAGGCTGTTGAGTTGGGAGAGGGGTTACTGCTGGATAAGTTCGGCGGGGACGCTCACCGCGGCACCGCGCTTGGCGAAGACCACCGCGCGGAACACTGCGATGGACCGGGTTTCGCCGGGCTGGCGGTTGAACGGGTCGTTGGTCATGTCGGCCAGCCAAGGGTGCCGGTGGCCAACATCGACCCATACGCCGTACTTCGTGATCAGTTGCTCGGCGTCGGGCAGGGCGAAGAGATCCAGCTGGCCCGCGACGGGCTGCTGATCGCCCTCGATCGCGTTGATTGCCCAGTCCAGCGCCGGGCCGGTCAGTTCTTCGGTGCGGACGCTGACCATGCGGATCATGGCCTGGGCTCGGGATGCCAGCGCGCCTTGTATTGAGTGATGAACTCGGGCGGGTACGAACTCATCCAGCCGCATTGGCACTGGAACTGTTCGCCATTCCATCGGGTTCTCGTCCAAACCATGCAAGCGTCAGCGCCACAGTATGGCGTGTAGCCAGGCTTCCTCATGAGCGCTTCTTCCATGTGGCTCATCTCCACGGCCCCTTGTAGATGAGGTAGGCCATGTAGAGCGGGGCGAAGATCATAGTAGGTGCGCTCCTGCTTCGAGTAGGCCGTCGCGGTCTTCGCGCAGGTTGTCACGTTCAGCCTTGAGCTGGTCGCGCTCTCGGATCAAAGCCTTAATGGCTGTCGAGATATTCCGGTGGCCGAGGGTAATGGTGATGGCCTGAGCTTCGTCGAACAGCTTGACCTTCTGGTCTCGGTCGTCCGCTGCTCGCGCGGCCAGCTCTTTTTCGTGGATCTTGAGGCAGCGCTTGCAGGTGACGTACCGCCAGTCATTGGTGAGCTGCTCGTCGGTCATGTCACCGTCGGTACCGCAGTAAACGTCCTCTGGCGGATCCTGATCGGCCTCGGTTCCGCCGTCCCACGAGTAAAGGTGAATCGCTCGTTTGCTCATCCGATCACCGCCTTTATGGTCAGTACCAATGGAAGCCAGAAGAAGAGGGTGCAGCCGAGTGCGCACTTGGTGATCATGGCGTCACCTGCTTGCGGTACCCGGCGTCAATTGCCCGGAGAAAGTCGAGCCGGCCATTCTCGTTGATGCCTTCCCAAGGCAGGGAACGGCATTCAGCAGGGATCATCGTTTCGAACAGTTCTCGCGCCAGGTTCTGCCGGTTCTGCTCGGCTGTTGCACCGTTCGGGCGAAACTCGCGGGCGCCAACGTATGCGCAGTGTTCGACGTCAGAGCCGAGGTACTGCCAGACAATCACGTCGCTCGATGAGTGGTTGATGGTGCACGTGGAAAATCCAGTTTCACCGGCTGAACCATCAACCTCGCAAACCGTTCCGGTCGGGGGCGGCCCTTCGCCAGACCAGGGCAATACACTTTCTTCAGACATGACTTCGTCCTTGCCGCTATAGCGGCTGACTTTGAAGGGGGAGGGAGTAGATTTGCGGGGGGAGTACGGATGTACTCTTTTCAGGATTGTGGCACTTCGGTATGCCGGCGGAAGCCCATTGAGTAGATCAGCTCTGCTCGGTTCTGGCCGATACCGTCGATGCGCTTCAGCCAACGGATCGATTCGTCTCTGGATGCCACCGATATCGACGAGGGAAGTTTGTGTCGGCAATCCGAGCAGGCGTGGATATGCGGAGACTCTGCGTCGTTTATAAGTCCAGCCCCATGCCAAGGGTGGTAGTCGGGAACGATGCCGCAGTAATCGCATGGTGGAAATTCTTCGCTAGGCCCACGCTCTAGATCATCAATCCGCTGATCCGCTGCGTTCAGGCGTTGCTGCAGTGCGTTACGTTCGGCGGTGACTCGGTCAAAGTCGTAAGCCATCACCATCTGCTCGCCATGAATATCAAAACGTTCTACTTCGCTCACGGTGCGATCTCCGTTGATACCAGATCATGGGCATTCACAACCCGCATGCCGAGTTCCTTGCCGATGTGCACTTCGAGGCTGGCGCCGCGGGAATCCTGCCAGCCGGGCAGGGTGGCCACGGTGTCGCATTCCATCAGGGCCTTGATGTCGCGGCGCATGCATTCGCTCCAGGTGCCAGGGTCTGGGTTGATCTCGGCGGGGTTGATGACGCTGTGCCCGGCGGCGCGCAGGCTGGCGGCTGTGGAATGGAACAGCGGGAAGTTGAGGTCCAGCATGTTGGTCATTGGCCCGCTGAGGTAGATGCGCTTCATGCGGCCACCTTCGGCGTGTAGGTGAGCGTGCCGTCGAGGATCGCTTCCTTGATGGCGTTGAATTCCCAGGCGTAATACTGCGACTGGACGTAGATGCGCATCCCGTCGAGGTAGTCGTGCTTTTTGCGCTTGATGAATGCTTCGGCCGCGGCGTGGGTGAAGTGAGCGTTGACGTATTCCCAACGCTCGTCCCAGCCGGTGACGGTGTGTTCGGGCAGCTCGCCTATCACGTACCACTGATCCGACTCATCGGCTTTCATGAACTGGCATTCAGACCAGTCCTGCATCTTTTTGTTGAGCTGGCTTTTTTGATAGCTGGATAACTGTTCCCAGTATTCCTTCACCGAATACGCCACCGACTCGCCGCTGTCCCAATACACCATGCGCTGCTCGGTGTAATCCATGTCCAGCCCGGAAACGATGCGTTTGGCTTCAACAATGAAGATTGCGTCAGCGGTGCAATGATCGTGCACCCGCTTGCCTTTGCAGTCATAACGCAGGCGCTGGACAAAGTCGGCCCAAGTTGCGGCGTCGAGGTGATGACCAGTTGCCAGGCTCGGTGCCGGCTCAGCGATCTTGTTTTCTGTGGGCATGGGGCGTCCTATGCCGGGGCATGCCCGGGCGGTGGAGGGTGGTGAGGGATCAGCTACAGTTCAGCGATCAACAAACAGGAGTGCTGCTATGTCTTGCCGAATTTGCGGAAATGAAGATGCAGTCGAACATGCGTCGTTAGGCGGAGGTTTGCGTTTCCATTGCCAACCATGTGGTGGCTTTTTTGGAATTTCTTTCACGCTCGAATCCCTTGCTGAGGGAAGGCTGTTTGATGTTGAACGGGCCAGGGAGCGACTTGAAGAGATTCGAGAGCAGAAGAAGCGTCAGCAGCAAGACGCTAATCATTCTCAGAATTCAGAGCCAACGCTTACTTCTGATGACCAGAGGTTACTGATTGATCCGAGTTGATCTGCTTGAGAATTCGCCGGCCGATCCAGCGTACGCACGGCACGGCCTTGCTGTTCCCGATCGCCTTGTAGCGCGGGCCGTCGGCGTCGCGGACGTACCAAGCTTTGCTCTTCTTCGCCTGCCGCACATCCATTCCATCGGCTATGCACTGTTCCGCAGTCTCGTCGGCGTCGAGCTTTCGCCAGCCATCCCACGGGATCAGGGTGTAGTCGTCAGGCATCCCTTGAAGGCGTTCGCACTCGCGGGGGATAAGGCGCCGAACCTTCGAACCGCCTACCAGCATGTTGGCCTCAGTCACAGGATTGCTGTTGTTGCGCATGTTCCCGGAACGAAGCGTAGGCGACAGTTCAGCGAACATAACGGCGTGCTGGCTGGCTTGGTCAAGCGTGTACATCGGGTCGGCAGTTTCTCCTATGCCTATGCCGTTCTGTGACTTCCCGCGAGTAGCGTTCTGGATCGGGTAAGCGATTGCAACCTGGCCGCCGCCATTAGCATGGCTGCCTGAGTGGTTCATTGAGCGCAGAGTGGGTGCGATATTGCCCGCGTCGGCGCCGTGGTCTTTACAGGAGAAGGCAAGGATTGCGTTTTCCTGTCCGTTGTTCCGACCGAGGGCAAAGGCTGTTGATTCGCTCACGCCGGGGTCTTGCGTGCCATGCACTACCAGCAAACCAGACTCGGCATCTTGCTGTGTGGCGCTGCCGGCCGCCTTGCCGTTGGCATTGAGTGTTCCGGCCACGATGAACGCTTCGGAGTCGGCGCGGTGGCTGCTTTGCGCTTGGGCTCGGAGCGCTGGGGCGGTGATCGGGATATCGTCAAGCGAGTAGCCTCCGGACTTGCGTCCGCCGCCTGCGAGCGTTGGCGCAACAAAGAACGTCTCGCTTTCGAAGTCCTGCCGTCCGCCGTGATGGGTGAGGGTGCTTGATCGCTCGACTGATCCTGAGATGTTACCAGCGCCGAAAGCTGGTACGCCGCAGAACACGCCAACCGCCGGCCCTTCATCGCCTTCGCAGTTCGGGCAGCCGTACTGCCCTAATGACTCGTCGAAGGTGTATCCGCATCCGCACTGGAGCGCAGGGCCGAAAGGAGCTGATCCGGTAACGTCTTGCCCCTCGCCTCGGCGCGGCGCAGTATCCCGGCGCACGCCTTCTCGCTCAAAAAGTACCTCGGTGGGATCGAATCCGTCTCGAGCACTTGCGACAACGAACACACGGCGGCGTCGTTGGGCCAAGCCGAAATATTGGGCGTCCAGGATCCGCCACGCGATTGTTCTTTTGGGTCCATACACACAACCAGCGTCCGGCCATTTCTTCCCTGAAGGCTGCAGTTCGCAGTCTTCCCCAGCAAGCGCGCCAAGAAAGCATCCGAAGGCGTTGCCTTTATCGCTGAGGACGCCGGGGACGTTTTCCCAGACGATAACGCAGGCGGGCTTTCGCTGGCCGGCGCGAACATAGTCAACTGCATCTGCTAGCTCCACGTATTTGATGGTGAGGGCGCCGCGCGGATCTGTGAGACCTTCGCGCATCCCGGCCACGCTGAACGCTTGGCACGGTGTTCCGCCGACGAGGACGTCGGGCGCGGCGATCTTTCCGGCCAGCACCTGGGCCCCGAGTTTTGTCATGTCGCCGAGGTTCGGCGTGTTCGGGTAGTGATGGGCCAGCACCGCGCTGGGGAAGGGTTCGATCTCGGCGAACCATGTGGCGCGCATGCCGAGCGGCTTCCACGCAAGCGTTGCCGCCTCGATGCCAGAGCAGACCGAGCCGTATTCGATTTCCATAGGGGATCCTCGCCGGCTGGCGTGATTCGTAGAAGTGGGGTATTTGTGTTCTGCCCGGCATGGGGCCGGATCAGGGAATAAAGAAATGGCTATCAAAAGTCAGAGTGCCCAATCGACCACTAAGAAGAGATCCGCCATACCGGAAGGGGTCCGGAGAGCTGTCAGGCAGCGTTGTTACTTTGGCTGCGTAGTTTGCGGGTGCCCCATTTTCCAATACGATCATCTAACTCCGTATTCTGAGGTGCAAAATCATAATGAAGATAATCTAACGTTATTATGTGCTATGCATCATCCCGACAAGACCCACTCTAGGATGAGTGACGAGCTGGTTAGGTATTATAATTCAAATCCGCATAATGCAAAGTCAGATTACACATCTCCATACAAGATTATGCCTGACCGTAACATTGATATAATTTTAGGCGGCAATAGATTTGTAAAAAGTTTTACCAATGGTGTTGGTGAGTATTACTGCCTAGCTACAACCGCTGCAGATGAGTCCGGGAGTTATCTAAATAGTTTTGCAACGCTGCATGCCGAAGACGGTTGGGTTAGCCTCAGTATGGTTCTTACGGATCGGCAAGGAAAAATTATATTAAGTGTTGATCATGGCGAAATTATATCGTCTTCAGGTGTTTGGGATTTTCACTACGAAGGCTCAACAATTACTATAAGACAGGGCCTTGGGTCGATCTTATTAGATATGGATTTTTCAAGTGATCGTTGCGTTATCAGAAAAGGGTTGTTTTTGGATTCGTTTCTGAACGGTTATATCGTGAACAGTAAAGGGCTCTTCCCTGTGGTTGACGACGAATCAAGCAACTGTATTCAAAATAGCTATGCTGCAAATGGAAGGGGCGGCTTTATTATCTGCCACGAAGCTCACTATCCAAGCCCACGAACTGTGAACTACCCTTCAGGTTTTGGTTTTATGTATTGGGTACCTAAAGTATAAACTTAGGAAGTGTTCGCCGCCTGTCTCTAATCGACAAGAGGCATATTAATGCGCACGGCAGCGCTCTTCGCCGCGCCCCTTTGCGGCTTTCAGCGCTGTTGCATCTGTGTTGATTCCTCTCACGGCGAGCCCGGGAAGGTGATGCGGTTTTCACGGGCGATCAGCCTCGCGCGCTTCGTCGCCATGCCCATTTCCGTAGCCGCTTCGATCACTGTCTTGCCCGAATCGGCCAGCGCCTTCAGCTGTGGAGCCAACTTGTCACGCTCGGCGCGCAGCCTGGAGGCGTGGGAGCTGCCGAACATCGCTTCACGCTCACCACTCACCCCGGAAGCGACATGCTCAATCGTCTTGCCGGCGCCGAAGAACTGATCCAACTGCTGGTTCAGGTTATCGATCAGCTGGTCGCGCGGGTTGGGTTGAGGTACACCGATCACTGCTCACCTCCTGCTGGCCTGTTGGCCTTTTCTTCAAACTGAATCGCCATGTCCAGCGCCGCTTTGTACGTCCAGCGAAACGCCATGGTCTTGCCGGTGGGCAGCTCCACGACGTGGTAGGCCTTGCCGACCGTCTTCACCTGGTAGCGGACCTTCTTCTCCGGCATCACCAAGCCGGCGAGTCGAGCGAACGTCTCGCGCGCTGCCTGGGTGCGAATCATCAGGATGCGCAGAACATCGACGCGCTGTTGCATCAGTGGGTGCATTTGCATGGCTGATCTCTCGGTGGTGGGGTTACGTGTATTCGTCAGCACTCAGTGCCGCCTGCTGGTTGCGTTTGGGCGCAGGGGAGAGTGCTGACGGGTAAACGCGAGATGAAGAAAAGGCCCAACTGGACGGGAGGGCCTTTTGGTGTTTCCGATGCAGTGATCTCAGATGGCGTAATTTTTGGCGGGATCGGTCAGCGCCAGAACGCGACGACCCCGGCGGTACATCGCCATCGCTCGCGGTGTGCACGTTGCGGATCGGTTGGCAGCGCGATAGGGCAGGGCGGTTCTGGCCGCACATGACCAAGCGCTGCGCCGATCAGGATGATGAAGAGCATATTTATTCAGCCTGGAGAGATTCGATTGCCGCCCGGTAATCAGCAGCGTTGGTACGGCTGTTCGCCGCGTCGTCGTACTGGCCTTCACGCTCCTGAATCACTGCGTTCTGCTCGCAGTTGGTGGCGTGGTGTTCAAGCAGATCGATTGCCTTGTCGTTTTTCATGGTTGATTACCTGTCGGTTGTCATCCCAAGCAGCCCTCGCGAGAAGGCTGCTCAGTGATGCCCTGCCGTCGTTTAAGCGATAAAAACACCATCGTTCGATTCCCCAACTGGACCTTGAGGATTCGGACCGTCTGCCTGTCCTACGATGATTTCCCGCCGCATGGCCTCGGCCACCGCCGCCGACTGGCGTTGAACGCCGAGCTTGAACATGGCATTGGAGATCCGCTTCGCGACCGTCCCCGGTTCAACGTCGTGGGAGCGGGCGATTTGTTTGGCGGTAAGGCCCTGGGCAACTAAAAGCAAAAACTGAAGTTCTCTGCGAGCAAGCCCACGGCCGAGATGGCCGATCCATGTGCCGCTCTTGATGATTGATTCCATGCTGTGTGCCTCTCGGTTGATTTCCCAATGCGCCCGGATAACCAGGCGCATCAGTGAAACTTTCCGTGTCCCTTCGGCGCTGCTGGCGCGGTACGGGCTCGTTCAAATTGTTCTTCCAGCCGCGGGCCTTTCGGCTTGTTCTCCCGCTGGATAACTGCTTTCGGCGATTTACGCTGCACGCCCGGGTCAGTTGCCAACCCTCTGAACCGTTCAGGCCGGTTCATCGCTGCCTTCCATCTGGCCGGTTGTTATCCGGCGATGGAGCAAGTAAACAACACGTTTATAAACGCGTCAACACAAATTGTTTATTTGTGTGTGTTTCCTCGTGCTGGCAGGCTTTCGTTTGCAAATCGACAGGCATAAAAAAACCCGGCACGGGGCCGGGTTTCGGAGGTGTTTAGACTTATCTGGAATACATTGCCCACCAGAACACGTGACCAATAATGCTGATCTGTTGCTCCTGAATATCCGAAAACGTGTAGTCCTCGTCCGGATGGTCGTCCCGATTAAAGCTGCGAAGACGAATACCTGTAGGTATGCGGAACAGCTGCTTCACCCGCAACTGGCCATTGTGGTTAATCGCATACATCTCACCGTCAACAATGTCCTTGAGAGAGTTCTTCCCGAGGTTCACCCCAACAGTGGCGCCGTCACGCAGAACTGGAACCATGCTGTTGCCACTGACGGAGACGCATTTGGCGTTGCTGAACTGAACATTGTTCTGCCGAAGATCCCTCTTAAAAAAACGAAGCTTACCGCTATCGCTTTCCTCAATCGCAAACCGTCCAGAGCCTGCCGAAAGCTCCACCTCATGAAGGAATGGGACATAAACCTCATCTTCACCGAGAGGGGTCTGCTCATCCCAGGTGTCAATGTCAGTCAGTCCTCCATCGACATTACGGTCTCGAACATCACCAATACCTTCCATTGTTGGATGGCCGTCGCCGCTTTCCAGCCATTCAAACCTAAGCCCCAGCTCTTTGCTGACTCGGTATAGGTCCTTCTTCGGTATTCCCCGAACGAACCAGTTGTTCACAGATTGAGTGGACACCCCGAATTTTTCAGCAAGCCATGTGGGCGTGATGCTTCGAGGAGTGGTGAATTTTCGGAGGCGATCGCCTGAGTGCTCGATATTCATAAACACAAAGTTTACTCATGTTGCTATGTTTATTAAATAAACGTATCGTTGAGTTATGTTTACTCGCCGATGGCGGAATGTTTATGAGTCCAACACCACTAGAACGAGCAATTTTGGCTGCCGGTTCGGGTAAGGCATTGGCCAGCCTACTTGGGGTGACCCCCATGGCTGTTTCTTACTGGAAAGCGAGAGGTGTGCCAGCGCGCCAAGCGATTCGCATTGAAACGGCCACTGGCGTTCCACGACAAGAACTGCGCCCAGACCTTTACCCGTGATCGGTCATGCCGGCCATTGAGAAGATTTTCTACCCAATAGGCACCTGCAGGTAGTCCTTTGGGATGGCTGTAAATCCATACAGTGCAAAGCAAGGAATAGGGAAATGACAGATAAGAAAATTGAGCCGGGCTATCCGGTAGATGGCGGGGCAGGCAAGAAGCTCGACTACCTCGCCAACCAAGTTTCCAGCACGCAATTAGAAAACAGCGGTGAGGCTCGATCCATCGAGGTACGCCTGAAGGTCGAGGTTGGCCCCAATGGTAAGACCTGCGCCGCTGGTTTCTCCATTGCCTGCGATTAGGTTAAGCGTGAAAGGAACAAACCCATGAGCTGGGAGTACATCGGGCCATTCACGTCCTTGCTTGTAGGTGCCGTCGCTTGCTGTTCTTCGAGATTGCGCTTGAGCGCGGCTTTGTCGAAGCCAGGAGTTGATTGCACTGCATCAATCAGCAAAAGCAGGGCGTTCATATTCGCCACGGAAGCGGTTGCAAGCCCAGTGATGACGTACTCGAACTTTTTATCGATGTCCGCGGTTCCACGCACTGCATCAACTATGTCGACGATTTTCATGTTCGGCCTCCAATGGCCTTTTCGTTTGGAAGCAGAAAGCTATCACGGATGTGCCGGACACCCATAACGCCTGAATCGCAGGCAAAAAAAAGCCGGTGGCTAGACCGGCTTCTTCAAACAACAAAACAACTTGAGGGGCCAGTATGAACATGAACGTCACCCCCGGCAATACCTCCATTCCTGCGACACGTTTTGCGATTGACCAAAACGTGTCGCGACACACGTCATCTCGTTTTGCCGAATTGAATATCGGAGCCTCGCTGTGAGCGTTCAAGCAATGTCATGGGCGTTGTCTTTGCCCACGCAAGTTCTCAAGGATGCCAGCGCCCGGCACGTTCTGCTGTGCCTGGCCAACTACGCCGGATCGAATGGTGCTGGCGCGTTCCCGTCGGCTACCACGCTGGCTCAGGACACCGGCCTCTCCGAGCGCACCGTGCGCTACAAGCTGGATGACTTGGAGAGGTCCGGACTGATCCAGAAGGGCAACCAGGCGATCGCCGCTGTTCACATTGATCGCCACGACCGCCGCCCAGTCGTTTACGACCTCCAACTATTGCGGGGTGCAAATGCTGCACCCCGTACAGAACGAGGTGCAAATGACGGCACGGGGTGCAATCCACAACAGAGCGGGGTGCAACCTACGACAGAACGGGGTGCAGCGGCTGCACCCAATCCGTCACTTAACCATCAATTAACCGAAGAGCAGCTGCAGCAGCGCGAGATTGATGCCGCTGTGGCCGAGCAGAACAACGCCGCCATCGAGCCGCAGGATGATCGCCAGCGCTTCGCCATGTTCGCCACCTGGGTTCCCAACGAGAAAGCGTTGTCGGATCAGATCGCCATCGCAGGGCTTCCGGATGACTGCGTCCCTGACGAAGCGGTTCGCAAGTTCAAGGGCTTCCACTGCGCCAAGCCAAACACTCTCGATTCCGGCTCCGGCTGGTGCTACCGCCTGGTCCAGTGGGTGAAGCGTGAGCGAGTGCGGGCAGCGGGCCGAGGGCAGGAGCCTGATTTCAATGACACCAGTTGGGGCGAGAACCTGGGAGATCTCTGATGAAATCTGTTTCGAGTGTTTTGCAAATGTTGCCCAACGTGGCGTCAGCCGAGGTGGCGCCAGTGAAGGCTGATCCGGGGACTGTCCAGGTTATCAACTCGTTGTTTCGCGAACTGATGGCAATTTTCCCGGCGTGGAAGCAGGCATGGCCTGACAAAGAGGCTACCAACGCAGCTAAAGCCACATGGACCAAGGCGTTCATGGCTGAGAAAATCACAACGATCGAGCAGATTCGTTTCGGCATCGAGCAGTGCCGAAAGCTTGGCTCTGACTTCGCGCCGAGTGTCGGCAAGTTCATCAATCTGTGCCAACCAACCCCGGAAATGCTCGGCCTTCCACCGCTCGAAACGGCGTTTCGCGAAGCGTGCCGTAATGTCCATCCGTCGATGGCTGGACAAGCGAACTGGTCGCACGATGCGATTTGGCACACGGCCAAGGAGTCGGGTTTCGAGAGTTTGAACCGCCTTGAAACCTCGCTGGCGCGCAAGCTGTTCGAGCGCAACTACGTGATCACGCTGCGCCGTTTGATCGATGGGTTGCCGCTCCAAAAGATGCCGCTGGCATTGCCCGCCCGAGTTGATGGCCGCCGTACACCTGAGATCGGAAACAGAGCGCTCGCCGAGCTGCGCGCCATGCGATCTGAGGGTACCCGTCATGCGTGACCGCCGCCTGGCTGTTCCTGAGATCGAGACCTACCGCTGGGCAGTGTTCTGCTGCTCGTTCAAAGTTGATTTGAGCTCGCCACCTGATCACGCACTGGCGCTGTTCGCCGACGAGGCTATGGCAAAGCGTTATGGATCTTGGATGTGGCCGGGAACCTACGAAGTCGTCGACGTCGTCACGGGGAAGCCTGCATGCGAGTGAGTTCGAAGAAGCTCCGCGCCTCGGCCAATGGCCAAGAGTGCACCGTCCGGATGCCGGACATCTGCAATTACAACCCAGAAACCACCGTCCTTGCGCATCTGCCGTGCGGGCAGAAGGGCATGGGCATGAAGGGATTCGACACCGTCGCGGTGTACGCCTGCCACGACGTCATCGACGGCCGAGCCGCCGGCGATATCGACTGGCAGGACATGCCGCGCGCCATTGCCGAAACACACGAAGGCCTGATCCGGGCCGGAATTCTCACCGTAAAGGGGGCTGCATGATCGACATGACGCTGCCGTGGCCGCCAAAGGAGTTGAGTCCGAATGCGCGTGTGCACTGGCGGCAAAAGCACAAACACGCAAAGGCATACCGGCGCACCTGCGGCTTGATTGCTCTGGCGCTGGATGCGCCGCGCGTCAGTGGGAAAAAGTACTTCTGGGTGACGTTCTGCCCGCCGAATCGACGCTCCTATGACGATGACAACCTGCTGGCGCGCTTCAAGGCCGGCCGGGATGGCATCGCCGATGGCCTGGGCATCGACGACAGGAATTTCGTCACCACCATCAACATCGGCGAGCCGGTGCCTGGCGGCGCTGTGCGAGTGCACATCCGGGATTGCCCGATCGACCCGGAGCCGAATACACCATGAGCCAGAGCCTGCTGATCACTTTTTCAGATGCCGAGATCCGCCGGCAATCGTCCAACGCCGATATCCGTGACATGCGCGACGCGCGGTTCCCGGGCGTTTACTTCCGCTTCCACAAGAACCGCGAGCGCGGTACGTGGTACCTCGTGTCCGGCAAGGAATGGGAAAAGATCGCCCGATTCCCGGAGCTGCCGGTGAAGGGGTTGATCAACGCACTGCCAAAGATTCGCGAACGCCTGGCCGCCGATCCGAAGGCATCCGCATCGGCTGGCACGCTGCAGACCGTTGGCCAATTGCTGGATTGGTTCGCCGCCCGGCAGGCGCTTGACCGAAGCCTTTCGGACAAGCGCCGCTCCACCAACACCTCGATCATCAGCCTCCATTTGAAAACCCGGCTCGGCGAGCTGCTGGTGGACGATCTTGACCGGTTCACCCTGGACAAGCAGCTGATGTGGCCGATGCAGGCCGAGTTCTCGCTGTCCTACGTCCGGCTTGTGTGGGGCGTGCTGGTGGTGGCGATGCGGCAGGCCGAGAAGCTGCGCCTGATCAGCGCCAATCCGATCGCCGGCTTCAAGTTCACCGACTTCACCAAGGCCCGGATCCTGCCGAAACCATCGCGCCTGCGCGCCGTGCAGCTCGAAGACGTGATCGAACAGCTGGCCGATGGCTTCGACCGGGCGCCGCAGGACTGCATGCTGGCGCTAATGATGCTCTGCCACGGAACGCGGGTCGGTGAAACTCGGATGGCTCGATGGCAGCACCTGACTCTCGGCGAGCAGGGCGAGTGGTTCATCCCGGCCGAGAACACCAAGACCCGTTGCGAGCATCGGCTGCCACTGACGCAGCAGGTCTGCGCGCTGCTGGAGCGGTACCGGGATTGGCAGGCAGGGAAGGGCTACAAGGGCGCGTTCGTGTTCCCGGCCCGGTTGGGCGGGTGCGTGAGTGATGGGCAGGCCTGCGCCGTGTTCACGCGGTTGGGCAAGGGCGAATGGACAAGCCACGACCTGCGCAAGGTGGCCAGGACCGGCTGGACTGACCTCGGTGTGGACTTCCTCATCGGCGAGATGCTGGTGAATCACACGATGACCCGTAACGTGCAGACCTACATCCACACATCCGCGGAACTGCTCAAGCGCGAAGCCCTGAACAAGTGGCACGAATGGTTAGACGGGAAGGGCTTCAGCCTGATTCACCGATTGACCATGACTAGAAACGGAAATTCGCAGAATGCCGCCAAGGCCTTGAATGGCGCGGCTTCTAGCCAAATCACGAAACAATAAAAGGCGAGGTTTAAAAATGGATAAAAAGCAGCATGGCCCCGCCTTTGTGCGCCGCCAGATCCCGCTCACCGACTGCCCATCCTGTGCCGGGAAAGGGTTGGTCAAGGGCGTGTTTCATCAGCTCGACTGCGTCGGTTGCCATGCGTCCGGCCTGGTGCACGCCGAAACGCTGGAGCCGCTGCCGGTGGATGACCTGATCGTTCAGCTCGGCATGCTGATTCGTCATGAGCGCCACA